>Ga0210139_1000027_pt1 | contig 23502 bp, 16 predicted proteins | sample Browns_TuleB_D2_FD_184855 | JGI IMG/M metagenome (GOLD analysis project Ga0210139, IMG submission 184855) | Wetland microbial communities from San Francisco Bay, California, USA, that impact long-term carbon sequestration - Browns_TuleB_D2 (SPAdes) | ecosystem: Environmental > Aquatic > Marine >... | reverse complement strand
CCGTCGACCGGTGCCGAGACCATGTCCGACATGCAGGCCGATGTGGTCATCAGCGACGTGGACGAGACGGCGGACTTCTCGACCGTGTCGGGGTCGACCGCCGCCAATCTGTCGGCCGGATCCAGCGCGACCTCGGGTCCGGTGTTGGCTGTAATGGCCGCCTTTGGCCAGCAGTGCACCCCCGCTCCCACCAAGTCTCCCACCAGCCCGAGCAACAGCGACGCCGACCCGGTGCCCGACTCGGTCCGGTTCAGCTTCGATCCACCGTGCATTCTCTCCCGCCCGCTTCAGACCATTACCCGGAGTGGGACCGTGGACCTGCTGGATCCCACGCAGACGGTCACCGACTTCAGCCGGGAGGTGAAATTCACCGACTTCACCAAGACCTGGGAACGGATCGTGTCAGGGAAGAGTACCAGCGAGAAGCGGAACGGCACCCGGGTGATCACCGGGAATGCGGACGCGCTGCAGCACAGCGTGACGGGGTTCCGGACCGACTACACCTTCAACAATGGCAGCACGGCGTCCCACCTGCGCACCTGGAGCTCGACCTTTACCGCGGACGTGCCGGGGTCGATCCAGAATGACGCCCCGCTTCCCGACGGCACCTGGAATGTGACCGGCACCTCGACCTGGACCCGTGCCAACAAGAGTTGGACGTTCAACGTGACCAGCAATCCGGTACTCCACTACAACGCCTCGTGCGACACCGCCCCGCGGTTCGATGCCGGAGCCATGCACGTGGTGGTAACCGATAACCAGACCAACCAGAGCTACACCATCACCATCACCTTCGTCCCTGGCGATGGTGGGGTTGGCTGTGGCGCCCCGCAGCGGGTGAAGTCCTGACGGCGGTTTCTTGCGGGAACAGCAGGAGTCGAGCAGAACCGAGGGCCCGGAACCGGAAGCGGTGCCGGGCCCTCGATCTTAGAGCTTCCGGACCGTCACCTTGGTGGTTCCCACCAGGACGCTCAGAAATACGCTGACGACGCCGATCACCAGCCCGCCCCAGAAGGCGGGCCAGAAGCCGTCGATATGGAAGGGAATTCCCAGGTGGGTGGAGGCCCAGGCAGTGGCCTGGAGCAGGAGCGCATTGATGACCAGTGTAAAGAGACCCAGCGTAACCAGGACCAGCGGACAGGTGAGAATCGTGAGCAGGGGCCGGAGCAAGGCATTCACCACCCCGAAGATGGCCGCTTCGGCAAGCAGGGCGGCGGGTCCGCCCTCGAAGTGGATCCCCGGCAGATAGGAAACGACCAGGAAGAGCGCCAGCGTATTGATCAGCCAGCGAATCACCGCGTTGCGGAACACTCCTTCTCGCATGGCGACCTAGGGCTTGCGGGAAGCGGGGGAAGCGGCGGGCGGGGCGCCGCCGAGGTATTCGTCCAGCCAATCCAGCACGGTATCCCACCAGAGGCGCCGCGCCCGTGGCTGCAAGACCCAGTGGTCTTCGTCAGAGAACTCCAGGAACTTGCCGCGCACGCCCCGCAGCCTGAGCGCGGTGAACGCCTGGAGCCCCTCCGAGAGGTCCACCCGGAAGTCGGATTCCGAGTGGACGATGAGCATCGGCGTAGTCCAGTTGGCCACGTAGTTCGCCGGAGACCATTTCTCCATCACCGCCCGCGCCGTGGGTGAGAGCTGAGATCCGCCGAACTCATAGATGGGGCCCCACAGCTCATCGGTGGTTCCGGCGAAGCTGAGCGGATTGAAGATCCCATCGTGTGCCACCAGGGTCTTGAAGCGGTCGGTGTGGCCGGCCAGCCAGTAGACCATGTACCCGCCGTAGCTGGCGCCGGCGGCCGCCAGACGATTCTTGTCCACGAAGGGAAGGGTCAGCAGGAAATCCAGCCCCTTCATCAGGTCTTCGTAGGGATAGTCTCCCCAGTGGCGGACGATGCTGTTGGAGAAGCTCTGTCCGTAACCGGTGGAGCCGTGGAAGTTGATCGCGGCCACCAGGTACCCTCGCGCGGCGAACACCGCGTAGTTCCACCGCGGATGCCATTCGTCCCGCCAGGCGCTGTGGGGCCCGCCGTGAATCAGATAGACCATGGGGTACTTCTTGCTTTCATCGAAGCCCGGGGGCTTCATGAGCCAGCCGGAGACCGAGTCTCCCAGGGCCCCGGCGAACTTGTAGGGATCCAGGGTCCCGATGTCGAGGGCCTTGACCGCCTCGTCGTGCAGCTTGGTCAGCGGCCGAGCCTGCCGCCCGTCGCCCGCCGCGACGTAGACTTCGGCCGGGTGGTTGGCGCTCTCGTGGAGAAAGGCGATCAGGTCTCCCTTGGCCGCAACCTGGAGCGAGGAATTCCACCCGTCTCCAATGACCCTGATCCGCTTTCCGGTGGGGACATCGATGCGATAGAAGTTCTGCTCCCCCTGTTCCTCCACCACCGCCAGCAGCCCCTTGGCGTCGGGGAGCCAGGCCATGGCGGTCACGCTCTGATCCCAGGTCGCCGTCAGCGGAATCCGTCGGCCGGTGGCCCGCTCGTAGAGCATCACCTGCTGGCGATCGTCGCCGTAGCCGGGTATGGCGGTGGCCAGGTAGGCGATGTAGCGGCTGTCCGGAGAGTAGGCCGGACTGTGGTCGTTGGCCGGGCTGGTGGTGATGGGTTGCCGTCCGGTCCCGTCGGGGCCCATCACGAAGATGTCGTTGTTGGTGCTGGTGGCGATCGAGGAATCCGGGTTGAGCACCACCGCGATCTCGGTGCCGACCGGGGAAACCGCCAACCCCCGCCCGATCAGCGCGAGGGAAGGCACGTCCCGGTCGGCCGGGGTAATGTCGGTGATCTGCCCGTCCTTGAGCAGCAGGCGAAAGAGATGCTGGCGCCGGCCCGCTCTCCAGTCGTTCCAGTGGCGATAGAACAGTGAAGTCCAGATCCGCGCGTTGACCGGGTACTTCTCGGTCCGGCGGTCCACTTCGCTGGTGTCGGGCCACTTGAGGTCCGACATGAAGAACAGGGACTTCCCGTCGGGCGACCACTGAAAATCCAGGATTCCCGAGGGGAAGCTGGTGACTCGCAGGGGCTCGCCGCCCCGGATCGGCAGCTGCCAGATCTGAGGCGCGCCGTCCCGGGTGGAAATAAAGGCCAGGGTCTTTCCGTCGGGGGACCACCGTGGCGCCCGGTCGCTCCCGCCTCCGCTGGTAGCCTGCCAGGTGTCTCCCGAGCTGACCTGGGCCAGCCAGATCTTGGTCACGACCCGGTCGTCGGTCAGGGACGGTGTGCCGATGGTGTACGCCACCAGTTGACCGTCCGGGGAGATCTGCGGCTCGGCGATGACCTTGAGCATGACGAACTCGTCGATACCCAGGGCATGCTTGGCCTGCTGCGCGAGCAGTGGGGGGGAAGGCAGGCAGTAGAGGCTGACGGCCGCGAGCGCGGCGAGGGTCCCTCGGCTCCGGCGGCCCATCTCCCGACAGGGAGAAGGGCCCGGTGGCCTCATTCGATGACCCCGCCGCCCAGGACTCGACCGCTCGACTGGTAGAGCACTCCCGACTGACCGGGCGTGATGGCCCGGGCCGGTACGGCAAGGCTCAGACTCAGGGTGTCGTCGGTGCGGCCGACCACCGTCGCGGGGACCGCCCTGGCGCGATAGCGAACCTGCACCTCGCAGCTGTCGCCCGGCTGAAGCGGCTCGCTCAGCCAGTTGATCTCGCGGAGCCGCACGGCGTGACCCGCCAACTCGTCCGCGGTACCCAGCACCACTTCGCGGCTTTCGGGTCGGATCGCGACCACGTACATCGGCTCGGGGAACCCTCCGGGAAGCCCCCGTCGCTGACCGATGGTGTAGCGGGCGAACCCCTGGTGCTCTCCGACCACGGCACCGGTGCTGGTCACCAGTGGTCCCGGTCGCAGCGCGGCGTCATCGGCTGGAAGATGCCGCTCCAGCACTTCGACGTAATCGCCATCGGGCACGAAGCAGATCTCAACGGATTCCGGCTTGTCGGCGGTGGAGAGGCCGAGTCGGCGGGCGTAGGCGCGGGTCTCCGGCTTGGTCAGGGTGCCCACCGGGGTCAGCATCCGGGCCACCACGGCGCGGTCGATGCCCCAGAGGAAATAGCTCTGGTCCTTGGCGGGATCGGCGCCGCGGTAGAGTCCTCCGTCCCGACTCACGGCATAGTGGCCGGTCGCGAGGTAGGCGCAATCGAGTGCATCGGCGTGGGCCAGGAGGTCCCTGAACTTGGTGAACGAGTTGCAGCGGACGCAGGGGATCGGCGTTCGCCCCTGGCTGTACTCGCTCACGAAGTTCTGGATCACGTGGAGATTGAACCGATCCTCGAGGTTCAACACGTAGTGCGGGATACCCAGCTGGTGAGCGACGTTGCGGGCATCCTGGATCGAGTCCAGCGAGCAGCAGGGACGGTCGGGGACGGAGTCGCCGTAGCAGAAGAGCTTCATGGTGGCGCCGACCACCTCGAACCCCTGCTCGACCAGATGCGCCGCGGCGACCGAGCTATCGACTCCGCCCGACATGGCGACCAGCACCCGCTCAGGCACGGCCCAGGGTCTCCGCCAGCCGCCGGACCTTGGCGACCACTCGAGGGAACACCTCCGCTACGCCGTCGATGTCCGCGGGAATCGATTCCCGCCCCAAGCTGAAGCGAACGGCACCCAGGGCCAGCTCCCGCGGGACGCCCATCGCGGTGAGCACATGGGAGGGCTCCACCGCGCCGGTCGAGCAGGCCGACCCCCCCGAGGCCGCAATGCCGGACAGGTCGAGGTGCATCAGCAGCGCCTCGCTGTCGGCGCCGGGGACCGCCAGGTTCAGCACGTGGGGCGCCCGCGGCGCACCCTTGCCGGTGATCGACAGTCCCGGCACCGCCTCGGTGAGCCGCTGCTGGAGAGCATCGCGAAGGGCCCCCAGGCGGGCCGCCTCGTCCGCCTGGTGGGCAGCCGCCAGCTGGGCCGCGCGGCCCAGCCCCACCGCGCCCGCCACGTTTTCGGTGCCCGGCCGGATCCCATGCTGCTGGCCGCCCCCGTGGATGATTGCCTCCACCACCTTGCGATCGCGCACGACCAGTGCGCCGATCCCCTTGGGCGCCCCGATCTTGTGGCCGGAGATGGTGAGCAGCGCGCAGCCCAGCTGACGGAAGGAAACAGGCACCTTGCCGAAGGCCTGTACCGCGTCAGTGTGAAAAGCCGCACCTGCGGCGGTGCAGCGGGCGGCGATCTGGGCCACGGGCTGAATCACCCCGGTCTCGTTGTTGACCCACATCACCGAAACCACCGACACCCCGTCGCGAAGAGCGGCCTCGAGCGCGGCCAGATCGAGAAGACCCTGCCCATCCACTGGAAGCAGCACTTCCTCGCCACCGAGGTGCTGGACCTGGTGGGCCGCGGCCAGGATCGCCTTGTGCTCGGTCTGGGCGACGGCGACACGCATCGGCCGACCCTGCGAGCGGCTGGCCAGACAGGTGCCCAGCACGGCCAGGTTATCGGCCTCGGTACCGCCCGAGGTGAAGACCACCTGATTGGTGTCCGCACCTGCCGCGGCGGCCACCTGCTCCCGGGCCTGCTCGAGGGCCGCCCGCGCCGCCCGTCCGAATCGGTGGGCGCTTGAGGGATTGCCGAAGCCGTCGCCCCCCAGGTGAGGGAGCATCGCCTCGAGCACCTCCGGTCGTACCGGGGTTGTGGCTGCGTGGTCGAGATAGATCGCCGCTGGCATGCGGCAAAAGATAATGGCCCGTCAGGCCATGGCCATGATGGTCCCGGCGAAGCGGTTAGAGGCTCTGGACCCCCAGCTTGAGCACATCGTCTACCAGGACCGTCTCGTGGGTGAAGAAGGGCTCCCCATAGCGGACGCGGATCAGGGAACCGTAGTGGGCGTTCTGGACCTCGACCAGGGAGTAAAGATCCTGCCCGGTGGGAAAGATCTCGCCTGCACTCTTGGCCCCGTCGAACTGACTCGCATAACACCGGATGGCTGCCAGCTTCTGATCGAACTGCTGGCTCACGTCCACCACGAAGGTCGGTTTGACCGGGTCCTCCCGATAGGCCAGGGCGTAGAGGATCTTGTACGGCCGATGCGCCTGGCCGTCCGCCTCGTACTTGGCGAGCCCCGCCAGATAGCAGGAATCCCGCCCCAGCTCGCTCGCGATCCGATGGTCGGGGTGCCGGCCGACCGGGAAGGGAAGGATCACCACCCGGGGGGCAAAACGCCGGATCTGTTCGACAACCACTCGCCGAGCCGCTTCCGAATTCTCCAGGTGCGCGTCGGGCAGGCCCGCGTTCCGGCGCTCGGTCACCCCCAGGATCCCGGCGGCCCGCTCGGCTTCTTCGGCTCGGATGGCGGCGCTGCCCCGGGTGCCGCTTTCGCCGGCGGTGAGGTCGAGAATTCCCGTCCGGTATCCGGCGTCGGCCGCCTTCCGCAGCGTCCCGCCGCAGGTCAGCTCGACGTCATCCCGGTGGGCGGCAATCGCGAGGAGATCAACAGGCATGGAGAGTCCTGAGTCCTGAGTTCTGAGTCCTGAGTCCTGAGTTCTGAGTCCTGAGTTCTGAGTCCTGAGTTCTGAGTCCTGAGTTCTGAGTCCTGAGCTGGTTCTGGGTTCTGAGTTCTACGTGACTACTGTCCTGACCGCCTAGTCCGCCCCTACTCAGGACTCAGCACTCAGCACCCAGTACTGTCTTATTCGTGCCTCAACGCCTCTACCGGATCCATCCTGGCCGCCCGGTTGGCGGGGTAGAGGCCGAAGGTCAGGCCGATCAGGATCGACACCAGGGTGGCCAGCACCGCGCTCCAGATCGGCACTGCGGACTCCAGATTCAGGAAGAATTTCAGCAGTTCGCCGGCGCCGAGTCCCGCGGCGACGCCGAGCAGGCCGCCGACCAGGGTCAGCGTGGCGGCTTCCACCAGGAATTGCCAGAGGATCTCCCGGTTGGTGGCGCCCAGCGCCTTGCGGAGTCCGATTTCCTTGGTGCGATCCGTCACCGAGACCATCATGATCGCCATGACTCCGATGCCGCCGACCAGGAGTGCCACGCTGGAAAGGGCGACCATCACTGCGAAGAAGGCGCTGGTCAGGCTGGAAACGGTATCGAGGATCTGGTCCTGGGTGATCAGATCGAAGGTGTTGGGCTGGCCCGGGCGCAGCCGGCGCTCGCGCCGCAGGGCGACCGTGGCCAGGTCATGCGCGCGGGGCGCCGGAACTCCCGACCGCGGCTTGACACTGATGAAGAGCGCGTTGGTTTCATCGTAGCGGTAGTTCTCCCGCACCGTCTCGAAGGGGATCACCGCCCCGATCTGCTGGCCCGGCGGCTCGAAGATGTTTTCCGGTCGTTTGTAGATCCCGATGATCCGGAGGGCTCGGCCCCCAACCCGCACATACTTCCCGATCGGTTCGATCCCGCCGAACAGGTGGTCGGCGGTCTCGGCTTCCAGGACGGCCACCATGTCCCCGCTCATCTCCGACCGGGTGAAGAACCGGCCGGAGACCATGGTCCCGCCCAGGATCTCCATGTAGTGCTCGTCGGCGCCATAGACCGTGAGCAGCTGGGTCCGGACCCCCTGGTACTCGAGGCGCTCGAAGATCTGGACCCACATCGCCGCGTAGCCGATCTCGGGTATCCGGCGCAGCGCCTCCGCATCGGGCTCGTCCAGCACCGGCCGGATCCGCACCTCGTAGGGCAACCGGTCGGGATTGAGCGGGGTCTGCGAGAAGTAGCGCATGACGTAGAAGACCGTCGGGCCGGCGGTCTCCATGGCATTGAAGATCTGGGTACGGATCCCCTCCACGATCGAGGCCATGGCCATCACCGTGGTCACCCCGATGACCACGCCCAGGATGGTGAGCGCGGAGCGGAGCTTGTTGGAGCGCAGGGAGTCGAACGCGATCGCGATCCCTTCGGCCACGTTGCGGAGGATCACGGGTACCTACTCCACTCGCAGCGCCGCGATCGGATCGAGCCGCGCGGCCCGGGTCGCGGGATAGACGCCGAAGACGATGCCGGTGCCGGCGCCCAGCGCCAGCGCCACGATGACCGACCAGAGCGTGATCCGCGCCGGCAGCGGGGTCGCCTGGGCCACCAACTCGGCGAGTCCCCATCCGGCGAGCACGCCCTGGATCCCACCCAGTGTGGAGAGCACCACCGCCTCGATCAGGAACTGGCGCCGGATGTCGCGGCGGGTGGCGCCCAGCGATTTCCGGATCCCGATCTCCCGGGTCCGCTCGTTCACGGACATCAGCATGATGTTCATGATCACGATCCCGCCCACCACGATGCCGATGCAGACCACGGCCGGGATCACGGTGAAGAGCACCTGGGTCAGGCTCTGCCAGAAGCTGACCAGCGCGTCCGCCTTGTCCACGGTGAAGTCGTTGGGTTCGCCGGGGTGGAGCCGGTGGGCGATCCGCATGGCTTCTTCGGCGCGGCCCATCGCGGCCGGGATCGCGTGGGCGTCCGCCACCTTGACCGAGATGGTGGTGGTCTTCCGCCGTCCGAACATCGCCTCGAAGGTGGAGAAGGGAATCATGGCGAAGCCGTCGAACGACTGGCCCAGGACCCGCCCCTTCTTGGCCACCACGCCTTTCACTACGATCTCCCGCCCGTCGATCCGGATGTGGCGCCCGATGGCGCGCTCGGGCGCCCCGAACAGTTTGTCCGAGACGTCATAGCCAAGGACCGCCACTGGCCGTCGCTCGCGCACGTCGGTATCCGCCAGGGGGTCACCGGCGGCGAAGCGGTAGTCCTGCACGATCTGATAGGGCGGGGTCACCCCGAAGACCAGGACGTCTCCCACCGTCCGGTCCCGGTAGGTGATGTCCCGCTGCGGCGTGGGCCATCCCGACTGAATCGAGACCGCTTCCGCATCGGGGAGGGCGGTGGCGACCGCCTCCGCGTCCTCCCGGGTGATGATGGGCCGCTTCTGGATCGCCAGCCATTCCTGGTCGTCCACCAGGCCCACCGCGATCGGAGTCCGTCTGACCTGGAAGGCGTTGGTCCCGATCACCGCGCCGGTGATGTTCTCCTTCACGTAGGAGTTCATCCCCTGGATGATGGCCACGACCGCCACCAGGAAGGCGACCGAGACGATGATCCCGAGGAGCGTGAAGAACGAGCGCAGTTTGCTGCCGGCGATCGCCAGCACCGCCAGACGGAAGGCCTCAGCAAAAGGCATAGGGGGAAGATAAAGCGGGACCGGCGCGGGTGCCGGATCGCGGGTGCTCAATTCCGGAGGCGGTTTCTCCTCCGGCCGGATTCCTCAAGCGTCGCTATTCGTACCGCAACGCTTCCACCGGATCCATCCGGCTGGCCCGGTTGGCGGGGTAGAGTCCGAAACAGATGCCGGTAATGATCGAGGCGACGACCGCGGCGACCACGGACCAGAGCGGGACCGCGGCCGGAATCGGGGTCAGCGAGTGGATACCCCAGGCGATCAGCCCGCCCATGATCATGCCGATGGTCCCGCCGATCAGGGTCAGGGTGGCGGCCTCAACCAGGAACTGGAACATGATCTCGCGGCGGGTGGCGCCCAGCGCCTTGCGAACCCCGATCTCGCGGGTGCGCTCGGTGACCGAGATCATCATGATCGCGACCACGCCCACCCCGCCCACCATGAGGCCCACGCTGGAGAGCGCCAGCATCACCACGAAGAATCCCGCCGTGATCTGGTTCCAGGTGTCGAGCAGCTTGTCCTGGGTCACCAGAGCAAAATTGTTCTCCTGGCTGGGGCGGAGCCCGCGCTTGGTCCGGAGCGCCGCGGTGACGGCGTCCTCGGCCTCGAGCACCGTGACGTTTTCGGTCGGGCTCACCGCGAACATCATCCATCCCTTCTGGAACTCGGCCACCTTCACGAACGCCGAATGGGGGATCACGACCTTGGGCGTGTTGGTGTTGCCGAAGAGACTCTGGGGTTCGAAGTAGAGCCCAATCACCTGGAACGGTTGCCCGAAGATCTTGATGGTCTTGCCCACCGCGTCCTGGCTGCCGAACAGATCCTCGGCCGCCTTCTGATTGATCACCGTGAGGTGGGCGCCGACCGCCTGCTCCAGGTCGGTGAAGTTGCGCCCGGAGCTGAGCGACCCGCCCACCACCAGGATCCAGCTCGAGCTGAACCCGACGATCTCGACGCCCCGGATCTTGCTCTCGCCGAAGCTCACCGGTCCGTTGGTACTCTCCCGCCAGGTCACGCTCCGGACCGCCGGGAGGCGCCGCACCACTTCGGCCTCATCTACGGTGAGCCAGGGGTTCCGCCGCCAGGGCTCGGTCTCCTCGGTCCCGTCCGAGACGTTGATGCCGCCCTGGAAGAACCGCTGCACGAAAAAGGTCTTGGGACCCAGCGTCTCGATTTGCGCGGCCACGCTTCGGTTGACGCCGGTAATGGCCGAGGCCATGGCGATCACCACCATGACGCCGATGGCGACCCCCAGAATGGTCAGCGCCGCCCGGACCTTGTTGGCCCGGACCGAGTCCAGTGCAATCGCCACCCCCTCGAAGACACGGAAGAGCTGCATGGGTTACTCCGCCCGCAGGGCGACGATGGGATCCAGCTTGGAGGCTCGTAACGCCGGATAGACGCCGGCGATGACCCCGACCACCATGCCGAGCACTACCGCGAGGCCGATCGACCAGGGGGCGACCGCGGCGGGCAGCGGGGTCAGGGCCCGCACTCCGAACGCCAGGGCGATCCCCAGCCCGATCCCCAGGACGGCTCCCACGGTGGAGAGGGTGGCGGATTCGACGATGAACTGGGCCAGGATGTCCCTCCGCCGGGCGCCCAGCGCCTTCCGAATGCCGATCTCCCGGGTCCGTTCGGTGACTGCCACCAGCATGATGTTCATGATCACGATCCCGCCCACCACCAGCGAGATGGCGACGATGGTGGGGAGCAGCATGAAGAGCACCCGCGAGATCTTGTCCCAGAATCCCAGGGCGCTCTCGCCGGTCACGATGAAGAAATTGTTGTCCTGCCTGGGGCGCAGCTGGCGGGCCACCCGCATCAGGCCTTCGGCCTCGGTGATTGAGGCCCGCATGGAGGGGATATCCCCGGACTTGGCCCAGAGCTCGTGGACGATGTTGGGCCCGCACAGCTCGCGGCGCGCCGGCGACGTGAAGGGCACCACGACGAAGCGGTCGAGCGAGAATCCGAACAGCGTCCCCTGCCGCTCGGCGACCCCGACCACGCGGTACGGGAGATCGCCGATTTCGATCGACTTGTTGATCGGATCCACGCCGGGGAACAACTTCTGGGCGACCAGGTCTCCGATCACCGTCACCGGGACCCCATTCTTGGATTCCTGCACCGTAAAGCTTCGGCCACTCGCGATGTCGAGGTTCTTGATCCGGAAGTAGGCCTCGTCGGCCGCCCGGATCTCGGCACTCCGGGTCCAAAGGCTGCCCCGCTGGATCTTGATGTTGTCCTCGAAACAGGTGCGGGCCCAGATGGTGGGTGTCTGGACCCGATCGGCCAGGAAGGCGGATTCGCGATAGTTCACCCGGGGCCGCCGCAGCCACTCGCGCCAGGTGTCCTCGGGGACGTCTTCCGCGTTGAAATCGTTGAAGCGCCGGATCTCGTAGGCGTTGATCCCGATCAGCTTGTTGGCGAAGCGGTCCTGCATGTAGACGTTCATCCCCTGGATGACCGAGATGGTGGCGATCAGGAAGGTGACGCCGATCAGGACGCCGATCAGGGAGAAGAAGCTCTTGAGCTTCTGCGCCCGGATGGCGCCCAGCGCCAGGCGAACCGCTTCGAAGACCGGCACGTCAGGCCGCCGCCTTCACCGGCGCCGAGTCGCTGTCCACCCGGCCGTCCCGCAGCACCACCAGCCGTTCGGCACACCCGGCGATCGAGGGCTCGTGGGTGACCACGACGATGGTTTGTCCCTGGGCCCGGAGATCACCGAAGACCTTCATGATCTCCTCGCTGGTGGTGCTGTCGAGATTACCGGTCGGCTCGTCGGCCAACAGGAGCGACGGCCGATTGACCAGCGCCCGCGCGATCGCCACCCGCTGGCGCTGGCCGCCCGACAATTCGCTGGGCCGGTGAGCTGCCCGCTGGGCGAGGCCGACGCGCTCCAGAGCCTGGCGGGCCCGGCGGCTCCGTTCGGGAGCGGGAACGCCGGCGTAGATCAGGGGGAGCTCGACGTTGTGGAGGGCGGTGGCACGGGGCAGGAGATTGAAAGTCTGAAACACGAAACCGATTTCCCGATTGCGTACCCGGGCCAGGGCATCGTCCGACATCCGGCTCACCTCCTGGCCGTTGAGCCAGTATTCACCGTCGGTCGGGGTATCCAGGCAGCCGAGCAGGTTCATCAAGGTGGACTTCCCGGAGCCCGAGGGGCCCATGATGGCCACGTACTCGTTCCGCCGGATCAGCAGGTCGACCCCCCGCAGCGCCAGCACGGCCTCGTCGCCCATGGGGTAGGCCCGTCGAAGATTGAGGGCCTGGATCACGGCGTCGCTCACGTCTTCTTGCCTCCCTTGGTGGTGTCGGGCGCCTGGGTCTGCTTCACCCGGGATCCATCCTTGAGATCGCGAATGGTCTGATAGGGCCCGGCCACCACGGTGTCTCCGGACTGCACGCCGCTGAGGACCTCGAAGTACTCGTCGCCCGCGATACCGACCTTGACCGGCTTGAAGTTGGCGACGCCCTGGGTGACGACGAAGATGCCTTCGGTCTCCTTCTTCTTTCCCCCGCGCGTCGTGTCCCGCGGGGCCGACTCGCTGGAAACCGGCGTATTGTCCCGGACGGTGAGGGCGATGATCGGAATGCTCAGGACCCCGGTCCGGGTGTCGGTCACCACCCGGGCGGTGCAGCTCAGGTCGGGCCGAATGTCCACGGGCGGCTTCTGCAACGTCACCTCGACCTCGAAGTCGACCGCGCGGTCGCTGGTGCCGGTGGACTGCCCGGTGACCAGCTTGGCGCTGTTCCCGATCTTGGTCACGTGGCCGACGAACGATGTGTCCGGGAAGGCGTCGATCGAGACGTCGACCGAGTCCCCGATGCTCAGGCGAACCACGTCGGTCTCGTCGACCTGAACCTTGGCCTGGATGACCGACAGGTCGGCGATGGTCATCAGCAAACCGGTTTCCTTGGAGAAAGTGCCGGGCACCGCCACTTCGCCTTCCTCCACCGCCAGCCGCACCACCCGTCCCGCAATAGGTGATACGATGGTCGTCTTCCGCAGGTTACTCTGGGCCTCTTCCAGCGCGGCCCGGGCCTGGTCCACGGAGGCCTTGCTGGAGTTGTAGTTGGCGATGGCCACTTCGTAGTTGGTCTGCGCCGTTTCAACCTGTTCCTTGGAGACCAGGTCGGTGCCGCTCTTCTGCAGCTCGAGGGATCGGTCAAGCAGCCGCTTGGCCTGATCGCGATTGGCCTTGGCCCGGATCAGCTCTCCCTCGCTGCCGGCCAGCAGCGCCTTCTGACGGGAGACCAGCGCATCGTACTGTGAAGGGTCGATCTGGATCAGGAACTCACCCTTCTTGACCAGGTCCCCTTCCTTCACCCCGATCCTGGTGATCCGCCCCTGGATATCGGAACTGACATCCACCTGGGTCTGGGCCTTGATCTTCCCGCTGGCGGTGACCACGGCGACCAGGTCCCGGACGGCGACTTTCTCCATTCGGACCTCGACCACCTTCTTCGCCTTCTTGGCCGCGGTCAGGCCTACTACGCCCCCGATGAGCAGCACCAGAATGGTGGCGACCAGGCCCAGTTTCATGCGACGGGACATGCGTGCCTCGTTAGCGAAGGGGTCGGCCGACGGCGGCTTCCAGCGCCGTCAGCGACTTGTGGTAGACGTACACTGCATTGACGTAATCACCCTCGGCGCGCTGCACCGCGTTCTGCGCGTCGGAGACTTCCAGCGAGGTTCCGCTGCCCAGCCGGTAACGATCCTGCGCCAGGCGGAGCTGATCCCGGGCGGCCTCCCGGCTCTTGGTCTGGACCGCGATCGCCTGGTAGGCGCTGAGCAAAGTGAACAGGCGCGCTTCGACGTCGGCCCGGACCTGGAGCCCACGGGCCCGGACGCTTTCCCTGGCGTCTTCTTCCTGCGCCCGCGCCTGGGCAACATGCAGGTTCCTGGAAAAGCCGTCCCAAATCGGGAGCGAGATGACGACCTGGGCCGTGAACGGCTGCGAGGTGAAGTGGAACGGGAACTTGTTGTTGGCGTTCTTGATGTTGGTTTGCAGCGTATCGCTCAACGCCGTCCCAGTCGAGTTGAGCCCTGAGAACGCGTTACAGTCGGCAATGATCCCGCCGTTGGCCCACGGTGGGTCCGGCAGGCTCTGCGCCGGTAAACCCAGAATGATGTCGTTCTGGAACCTGCAGTTGGAGGCAGTGGCCTGGGCCTCGGTAGTCGATTGGCTGATCAGCAGGCCTTCGTCGGTGAAGTGCTGGGTATATCCGCTCCAGCCCGCCCGCACCGCCAACGAGGGCCAGTACTCCCTCTTGGCCGAGCGGACGGTCAACGAGGCGGCCCGGCTCCGGGACTTCAGGGCCTTGAGGGACGGGTTCTGCTCGGCAGCGAGATCGAGGAGCTGGTCCAGCTGGAAGTCCGGCGTCTGAACCGGGAAGGTATCGGGCAGGACGACCTGGTCGACCGAGACCGGGGGCACCACCCCGATTCGGCGGAACAGCTCGATCCGGGAAGTGCGTTGAGCCTGCTGTGCGCGGAGCAAATCCAGTTCGGCCTGACCCACCTGAACCTCGGCCTGGCGGACTTCGATCAGGGTTCCCTGGCCGACCCGGTACTTGGCATTGGCCAAGTCCAGGAAGTTCTTGTTGCGCTCCACCTGCTGGCGATTCACGTCCACCTGCGCGTCCGACTGCAAGGCGTCCAGATACTGGGTGGTGATATCCGCCCGGAGCAGGACGTCCTGGTTGGCAATGTCCTCATCGGTGGCGTTCAGGTTGGCCTTCTGGAGACCCGGCGCCGTGAGGCGAGGCCCATCCACCTGCCAGTTGAAACCGGCCGAATACCCGGAGCCCACCTGCGCCGAGCTGGGAACGATCAACCCGTTGCCGAAGTTATTGGTGCCGGAACCGGTGTAGTTGAGGTCGCCGGAGAGGCCGAAGGTGGGCGTCAGGTTCCCGTAGGCATTCCGGACCTGCCAGTTGGCGGGGTCCAGGTTATTGAGCGTCTGCTTGTACTCCGGGTTGTTGGTCTGTGCTAAACGCAGCGCCTCGGCCAGGGTGAGGGCTACCGGCGTACCACCGGAGACCGGCGGGCTGGGTGCTTGCCCCTGCGCGACGGTCACCACGCACGAGAGGAGCACGACGAGGCTCGGCCAGCGACTCATGGGTGCGTCCTTCACTGATGGATGGTGGAATGGCCGCCGCCCCCTACGAGGTGGCGTCGGCGTGAGTTTCAGCTTGCTACGCGACGTACTAGTTACAAAGATTCACAACGGGTTACGCCCACTGGCTCTAGCTGCGCAGGCGGGTCGCTTGGATGCCGGAAGCTGGAAGCTCGATGCGGGAGAGGTGACCCTGGGCATCGAGGTAGATCCGTCCCTCGACCTCCCCAATTAGACGAATGACCTGAAGCTGGGTTCCACCCTGATCCACCGGCTGCCTCTCCCGGATGGCGGTAAAGCGGACCCGGCGTCCGGTCCGGGGATAGATCCCGGTGAGCTTGGCTCCCGCTTCGGTGGCGGCATCTGCCGCCGGGAGAAAGAGGGAGAACAGGCTGTCATCCAGAACGATGATGCCTGGTCCGCCCGGGAATTCGCGGGCCACCTCCGAGGACCGGCCGACTGAGCGCACCGTCACACGGGAAGCAGTCCCACTGGCATACATTTGAGTCGACCCCTGCGGCCCCCGGGTGAGGAGCTCGAAATGGAAGGTGCCGGCCTCGAGCAGCTCCAGCGTGGCCCGAATTTCGGACACGGGTCGCGCCTCGGGGTAGCGCGCCGAGGCGATCACGCTATCGCCGGCGGGCCGGCCCGGCTGAGCCGGTCGAACCAGGAAATCCTCATGGCCGATTTCGTGGCCACCCTGCTGGATGAGGAGAGTGCCGCGGTCCGCTACCTGAGCCGATAGTCCGCGTCCGTGAACCATGAGCCAAGCCGCGAGCCAGACCGCGCTTCGACGCCAAGTGCTGGGCATGGGATCCCACCGGAGCTGGAGAGGATGCGAGCCGCTTTAAACCTATATCGTGTGAGGGACTTGGCAATTTGAACTGGCCTCGGCGTTGGTGGCTCGTTGCGGTCGGCTTGGCCGCGGTCGCGGCGGGCGAGTGGCTGCGAGACCCGGGATGGCTGGCTGCGGTCGTTACCAGTTCGGCCGCGGTGGCGGCACTGGTGGGCTTCCGCCGCGCGGGCCGCAATGGAGAAGCGCCCCTTCTGCGCCTGCTGTTCTCCCCGGTCCTGGCCGCTTTGGCGCTCTCCGCGGTAGCGGTCCAATGGCGCCTGACCGCAGTCGAACATCGCTGGCCGGCACTGCGCGAAAGCGAGCTGCGGAGCGCCACCCGTACGCTCTCGCTCCGGCTCGATGAGGCGGTGCTGGCGGCCCGGAGGTTGGCCGATGAAGCCGTGCGGTCTACCGGCGGTAGCCAGGACCAGGCGTTCGCTCGTCTCGAGCGAGCCACCAGCGAATCGGGTCCCGAGCTGGCCGCCGTGGTGCTGGACAGCGACGGTGCCCCGTGGGCCTGGACGGGACGGCATTGGGAGCGGCCCCGCGTTACGGGCGACTCCGTCGAATTTCGGTCGGACGCCTACTGGGCGGCCCTCCAGCTGCGGCGGCCGGCGACGATGGGGCGGACCGTCGAGGTCGAAGTCCTGCTCTGGTCCCATCCGCTGCTTCCGGTGCAAACCCGTTCGTTCGCGGAGCTGTTCCGGCAGGAAACCGATGTGCAGCTCCAGTTCGAACGCGCGGTCGATGCGAGCAACGGTTCCCAACTTCTTCTCTATTCACCGAGGGGAGCCACTCAACCCTGGCTGGCCGTCCGGGCGATTCCGCCCGAGCAGGGGGCGGCAAAGGAAAGTGCCCTCCATCGCGGCCGGGAGCTGGTTGCCTGGAGCCTGATCCTGGCGCTCGGTCTCGCCCTCCTGCTGGCCAAGGCGACGCCTGAGCGGTACGGACTGCTCCTCATTCTGCTTTGGGTCGCGGGGCGCTCGCCCCTCGGACCGGCGCTCAAGCTCGATCCTCTGTTCTCGCCGGCTACCTATTTCCAACCGCTCCTGGGACAGCTCTCCGCTTCGGCAGGCGTCCTCGCCATGGCGGGAATCATCGCCACCGCGGCAGGAATTTCGGTGTGGGAGCGGGGGCCGCGCCGCCAGCCCTGGACGATCGCACTCGGTGCGACCCTGTTGCTGGCCGCGCCCTATCTGATCAGCGAACTGAGCCGAGGGATCACGCCACCGGCCGGCGGGGTGCGGTCGGGACTCTGGATGACCTGGCAGATGGCGATGGTGTTCCCGGCGGCGGCCTGCGTCGCCGTGGCCGCCGCCCTGTTTCGAGGCAGCGCCGAACGGGAGCCGCCCGCCTGGCGAGCGGTGGTCGGCGCTGTGCTGGCGATTCTGATCACTCTGGCCGGAGTGGCACTCTACGGCCCGGGCCGGGGTTGGCGGGACTTCGATTGGTATCCGCTGCTCTGGGCGCTGCCGCTCTTCCTGGTGGCACTGCCGGCGCCTCGATGGGCCATGGTCACCGGCCTGGGACTCGTGGCGGGGAGCGCCGCGGCGCTGGTCACCTGGGGTGAGGACCTCAACGGCCGGCTTCAAGTCGCCGCGCGAGACGTGGCCAGTCTGGGCGGGGCTGAGGATCCGGTCGCGATTCCGGTGCTGCAATGGTTCGGGGACGAAGTGCGGAACTCACCGGCGCCGACCTCCGCCGCCGAGCTGTACGTCCTCTGGCGGGGGTCCCGGTTGCAGGAGCAGGGATATCCCGCGCGAATGGCGCTCTGGTCGTCGGGCGGGGCTCCCCAGGCGGATCTGGACCTGGATTCGCTCGACGTGCCCGGTTCCATGGTCTCCGCGCTGGTTCGGGGGCTGGACCCGACCACGACGCAGGAAGTGATTCCGATGCTCCGGGTGCCGGGGATGCACTACCTCCTGCTCGAGCGCCTCTCTACCGATCGGGTGCTCACGGTGGCGATCGGGCCCCGCTCCCGCCTCATCGCTCCCGATCGGTTGGGTCGCCTGCTGGAAGTGCCACCCAGCGGCGAGCCGCCTTACGAGCTTTCGCTCTCGCCGCCGGCGCCGGGCACCGCGTCGGACAGTGGCGCTCTCCACTGGAGCCGGAGCGGCTGGCAGCTGCGCAGCGATCGGCGTCTGCTTCTGCCTGGCGGGACTCGGCACGTCTACGCCCAGCTCGATCTCCGTGGGCCGGTGCCCTTGCTGGTGCGGGGCGCGCTGGTCGTTCTGGCCGACACCGCAATCCTGAGCCTCCTCTGGTGGCTGGTAATGGGTGGCGATTCGAGACGCCCGTCCCCCCTCAGCGTGGTCTGGCGAGGAGTCTCGCGTTCCTTCCAGGGGCGGCTCGCCGTCACCCTCGGGCTCTTCTTCATCATCCCGGTGGCGGGATTCACCGCGTGGAACCTGGCCCGCCTTCGGCTCGACGCTCAGCACGGGCGCGATCTCCTGATCACCCAGGTGCTTCGGGACGCGGTGCTGGCGACCGGCGGCCTGGTGCAGGGGCCGCCGGACGTGCTGCCCCAGGGACTCCAGGAGATGGGGAGCCGGCTCGACGCCGAGCTGGCACTCTACAGTGGAGCCAACCTGGTCGCGGGGAGCTCGGCGCTGCTCACCCAGCTGGGACTTCTGGATGTCTTGCTCGATCCCCAGGCGTTTCGTGCGATGGCGCTCTCGGATGAGCTGGAGATCACCCGCACCGGTCGTCCCTCGACGACGCCGATGCGGATCGGCTATCGGGTGGTGCAGCCGGGGCTGCCCGACTCGGTCGGTGTCCTGGCCACCCCGCAGCAGGCGGCCCTGGGTCCGCTCCGGCTCAATGAGCTGGATCTGGCACTGGTCCTGTTGCTCGCCACCCTGATCGGTCTCGCCGCGGCCAGTGTCGCCGCGCAGTTGGTCGCGCGAGCGCTGTCGCGGCCGGTGGCCACGCTGCGCCAATCGGCGGTCGCCGTGGGGCAGGGGCTTCCGCCGGTGGTTTCGGCCGATCCTCCACCGGTCGAATTCGAGGCGGTGTTCGGCGCCTTCGATCGGATGGCTGCCGATATCCGGAGGAGTCAGGCGGCGCTGGAGGCGGCGCGGCGCCGAACCGCCTCGGTGCTGGCGACCGTGGCGACCGGCGTCGTCGCCCTCGATGACGAGGGACGGGTCCTGCTGGCCAATCAGCGGGCCCGCGACATCCTGGGACTGGAGCTGCGAGAGGGGACCGAATTGGGCGCCACGCTGGCAGAAGATTGGAAGTCGCTCGGCGAAGCGATTCGCGACCTTCATCCCTATCCCGGCGGGAATCCGGTTTCCACCGAGTTCGACGTGGGTGGTCGCCGCCTCCGGCTTCAGCTCACCGCCCTGGGCACCGAGCCCGGCGGCACGGTGCTCGCGATCGACGATCTCACCGGGATCACCCAGGCGGAGCGCATCCTGGCCTGGGGCGAAATGGCCCGACAGGTCGCGCACGAGATCAAGAACCCGCTCACGCCGATCCGGCTGGGCGTGCAGCACCTGCGACGGGCCTTCCGGGACCGGCGTGCCGACTTCTCGGGGACGCTCGACGATACCACCTCCCGGATTCTCTCCGAGATCGACCGGCTGGACGCGATCGCCCGGGGATTCAGCCGGTTCGCCGCGCCGGCCCCGGAAGCCACCCCGCTCGAGGAGGTCGAGCTGGTCGGCGCGGTCTCGGAGGTCGTCCAGCTCTATTCACTCGGCGGAGAGTCCGACGGGGAAGGGAGCCGAGTCCGGCTGGAGGCAAACGGGAGACAGGTGGTGCCGGGGCGCGCCAATGAGGTGAAAGAGGTCCTGGTCAATCTGCTCGAGAACGCCCGCAACGCGAAGGCGCGGGAGGTGGTAGTACGGGTGGGCGAGCGGAGCCTGAGCGTGGCCGACGATGGGACGGGGATCTCGCCCGATCTGCTTCCCCGCATCTTCGAGCCCCGGTTCTCCGCCACCACCAGCGGCTCGGGGCTGGGGTTGGCGATCGTGCGCCGACTGGTGAATGGATGGGGTGCGGTGGTGGAAGTGGAGAGCGAGGTCGGGCGGGGCACTACGGTATCGGTTCGCTGGCCCGAGGTCTGATCGTTGGCGGCGTTGCCGCAGCGTCCCGACGACAGTGGGCCAGCCCGGGGGAATTCGCTGGAACCGGAGATTTCTCCATAAGTTGTTGATTCGCAACGAGTTGCCACACAGCACCGGAACGGGGTCCGACTCCTGCATTAGACCCTCCCGCCGTTGGTTGCATCGTCCTGGCCCCCTGGCATTGGATCTCACTCACAGGCATGAACGTCGATCCGGTCCCCCAAGAGCTGGCCGCCGCGCACGACTTGTTGCGTGATTCGCTGACCCTGGCCAGCGACGACGGCTGCAATTTCGGCTTCGGCTTCGCGCTGTATCCGCGGCCGGGCCGCTTCGACGCGCCGGTCTTCGGCGTGCTCACGGTCGGCGGGGAATCCACCACACTCACCTATCGCATGCTGCGGGCGCTGGAACCGTTCCCGGTGTACCTCTCGGGCCGAGTTCCCGCGACCATTCGAGAAGGGATGGCGTTGACCCCCAATCGCGGAGTTCCGGCGGTCCTGCTCGATCAGCCGGTGCTGCGCGTGGGACTCACGCTGTCCATCGGACCCTCTCGCGATGACCTGGACCGGACCATGCCCCTCGAGTCCCTGGTCTTCGCGGGAGATTTGCGCGCCCCCATCGTCCTGCTCACGGATTTCCGTCCGGAGGGATGGCCGCCCTAGTGGACGGACCGGTGGCAGCCGGTCGGGGGAACGACGTATCACGTAGGAGGTGTGGCTAAACGCACCCGCAGCGGCCAGGCATCCCCTGGCACAAGGCCAACGATTGAACTCGCGGGGCCGGATACCCGCATCGGATGGGACTATATGCGCCCGAGCGCGCTCCCAACCGTGCGGCGAATCCGGTCCCGCTAGCGTTTACGATAGGACTGAGGGATGAGGACTGAGGACAGAGTGGAACGGGAGAACGGGGGAACGGGAGAACGGGAGGGACAGGGCGGTCAGGACGGGCAAGGCGGTCACGGCGGTCGATTGCGCTGTCGTTTTACTCCCGATCGGCCATTGGCACCCGGCAGCCGCCAATTCTCCCACTCCCCCATTCTTTCACTCCCCCATTTCCTCCAATCGGCACTCGGCACTCGGCACTCGGCAATCGGCAATTCCCTCACTCCCCCATTCCCTTCACTCGGCACTCGGCACTCGTCAATCGGCAATTCCTCTTGCCCCTTGCCTCATGCCTGTTGCCACTTTCTAGCTCCTCGCTGAACGCATTCGGTACCAGGCATCCAGCTCACCGTCACTAGTCTCCACACAACCATGCTTGCCCGTGTCCGATCCGCCGCCGTGCTCGGCGTCGACGCCTACCTGGTCGAGGTCGAGGCGGACATCACTAATGGCTTGCCCTCATTCTCCACCGTGGGCCTCCCCCAGGGGGCGGTGAAAGAGGGCAAGGAGCGGGTCACCGCCGCCCTGCTCAACGCGGGATACAACTTCCCGCTCAAGCGGATCACCATCAATCTTGCTCCCGCCGACATCCGGAAGGACGGCTCCGCCCTCGATCTTCCGATCGCAGTCGGACTGCTGGCCGCCAGCGGCCAGATCGCCGATGGCGAGCTGAGCAGCCAGATCGTCCTGGGCGAGCTGGGGCTGGAGGGTGAGCTGCGGCCAGTGCGCGGCGCGCTCTCGATGGCGATCGCAGCTCGGGCGGCCGGCTGCCGGGGGATCATCCTTCCCCACGCCAATCTTCCCGAAGCAGCGGTGGTGACCGGGCTCGAGGTCCGGGGGGCGCGGACCCTGCTCGACGTCTGCCGCCACCTCGACCACGAGGAGCTGCTCCCGACCGTGCAGGTGGATGTGGGCGCCCTCATGACCGAACGGGTTACCGACCTGGTGGACTTCGCCGACGTGCGGAGCCAGGTCTCCGCCAAGCGCGCCCTCGAGGTGGCCGCGGCCGGCGGCCACAACATCCTTCTGATCGGGCCGCCCGGGGCAGGGAAGACCATGCTGGCCCGCCGGCTCCCCACGATCCTCCCCCGCATGAGCCTGGACGAGGCGCTGGAGACCACCAAGGTCCACAGCGTGGCCGGGCTCCTGCACCCGGGCCAGTCGCTTTGCACCACCCGTCCCTTTCGCGCCCCTCATCACACGATCAGCGATGCCGGATTGATCGGCGGCGGTTCCAATCCTCGTCCCGGTGAGGTGAGCCTGGCCCATGGCGGCGTGCTGTTCCTGGACGAGTTGCCCGAGTTCCGGAAGAACGTGCTGGAGGTGATGCGGCAGCCGATGGAAGACGGCACCGTGACCCTGAGCCGGGCGGCGATGAGCCTCACGTATCCCGCGCGGTTCATGCTCGCGGCGGCGATGAACCCCTGTCCCTGCGGCTACTTCGGCGACCCGACCCATCCCTGCCGCTGCGAGCCTCTCCTGATCGAGCGGTACCTGGCTCGACTCTCCGGACCGCTGCTCGACCGGATCGACATCCATCTCCACGTCCCGGCCGTAGCCTATCGGGATCTCGCCGACAGCACGGCGGGAGAATCGAGCGCGCTGATTCGAGAGCGGGTGGATGCGGCCCGGGCGATTCAGCGGGCCCGCTTCTCCGCGACCGCAGGTGTGCACGCCAACGCCCACATGACCGCGCGAGACCTGCGCGCCTGGTGTCCGGTAAGCGAGCCGGTGGAGGCCTTACTTCGTCAGGCTATGACTCGGTTGGGGCTTTCCGCCCGGGCCTATCACCGGATTCTCAAGATTGCTCGGACCATCGCCGACCTGGCCGGCGCCGAATCGATCGAGCCGGTGCACGTGAGCGAGGCGATTCAGTACCGGAGTCTGGATCGGCGGGGTTTGGCGCTGGGGGTTGGGGCAGGAGCAGGAGCCCCGAGGGCGCGATGATCCCACTGTTTGCTTCGTTCACCTCGCCGTCTCGCCCGTATATTGAACACTGGCACTGCGACCATTCCTCTGGAACGGGAATCTCCCCTCTCAACCCGACTCAAGTCAGTATCAGCGCACCAGAGTGATTGATAGGCAGGAGCATGTCATGGCCGCTCATGAGAATCTCGTGAATGTTTCGACGCTGACGCTGGTAGTCGCTATGGCCAGCGGCCTCTCTCACGGCCTTGCCGCGCAGAATCCTCCCAGCAGCCAGCCGCCGGCGCCCGCGCATATCGATTGGAAGGCCGTGGACCTGGCGATGGGCCGCGAGGGGAAGCCGCAACCGGGAGGGATTTACAAGTACACCTTCCCTCGCGGAGACCTCCGGGTAAGACTCGGTGGCGTCACGATCGATCCGTCCCTGGCCCTGACCGGATGGGTCGCCTTTCAGGGGAACCAGTTCGATGCCATGGCCATGGGCGATCTGGTACTGCAGGAACAGGAGGTGCCGGCGGTTCTCACCAAACTGAAGGAGATGGGGATCAACCCGACGG
>Ga0210139_1000026_pt1 | contig 23535 bp, 19 predicted proteins | sample Browns_TuleB_D2_FD_184855 | JGI IMG/M metagenome (GOLD analysis project Ga0210139, IMG submission 184855) | Wetland microbial communities from San Francisco Bay, California, USA, that impact long-term carbon sequestration - Browns_TuleB_D2 (SPAdes) | ecosystem: Environmental > Aquatic > Marine >... | reverse complement strand
GAGAGAGCCAGGAGCCACGAGCTTGGAGCTGGGAGCCAGATCGTTCATTTCCCGTTCCCTGTTCCCCGTTTCCTGTTCCCCTCTCCTCTTAGCGCTTGCTCTACTGGCCCCGCCCGTCTCCGCCCAGGTGCCCGGCGCCAACGACCCCGGGGCCTGTACCCTGATCACTCCGGGTGAGGCCGAAGCGGCGCTGGGCGCCAAGCTGGTCGATACTCAGCACAGCGACGTGCTCTACACCAAGGGCCAGGCCAACGACCACGACGGCACCCTGCATCTGTGCGTGTACACGGTGGGGACCGCGAGCCTCCGCCTGGCCTACTCCACGGGTCCAGTAACCCCGGCCGGCAAGCAGCAGAACGACGCCAGCAACGCCTCCACTCAGCAGCGGATGCGGGACCAGGGCTGGAAGCTCAACGCTCAGCAGTTCGGCGGGATCAAGTGCTGGACCGCGACGGCGCCCAAAGAGCTGATCACCAGGAACGCCGGTCGCACGCAGTGCGATGGGGAGAAGGGAGCCTACTTCGTCACCCTGGTGATCACCGTCCCCGATCCCAAAGCGCTGGTCCCGATGGAGACGGTACAGCGGTTGGTGGAGACGGCGAAGGGGAGAGTGCCTGGGTGAAAGGGTTCGGGGTTCTGGGTTCTGAGTTCTGAGCGACGCAGCTTCTCAGGACTCAGAACTCAGGACCCAGAACTCATTAGTAGGGCTGAGTATGAAAGGCCTTGATCCGCTGCGGCAGGTCGCCCGGTTCGGTGGCGACCAGCTTGCCGGTGGGTGAGATGTAGATCCGCACGCTGGGTGCGCCCGGAATGCTGGTCGGCCCAAAGGCGAACTGCCAGACCTTGGCGCCGCCGGACCGCCGTCCCAACCCATCCCACAAGAATGTGGTATGCTGGGTTCCCATCTGCGGCGGTGGTGCGCCCAGGAAGATGCCCAGGTTGTAATACGCAGCAGCCCAAGAGGCTCCGCTCACCAACGCGGCGCCCAGGGCCAGCCAAAACGTCAGCCAGAAAAGGCGTGCCATGCGACCTCCCAATGTGGGGTCTTAATAGTCCCAATTGGGTAGGCAGGAGTTGTGCCAAGGGCCACTCGGCACTTGGCACTCGGCACTAGGGGCCTTCCAAGATGATGTGTACTCCATTCCCCTAGCGCCGAGTGCCTAATGTGTAATGCCGAGTGCCGCCTTCACTGGCCTCATCTCCCCAGCCGATAACTCACCTTCACCAAGAACACGTCGGTCGACGGCGCCCCCAACATCGAGGAGAAATCCCGGCTGAACTGGAAGTCGCCCGCGGTTCCGCTGCCGCTCTGGTTGTGAGTCCAGACCAGGAAGATCGTAGACGCAGGGCGGTACTCCCAACGAAGCACCAGGTTGCCGCGGAGGGAGAGTGAGCTGAAGTCGGGGTTGCTGAAGGTGAACGAAGCCGCGGGGCCGCCGGCATCGGGATCAACCGTGTACTCGGTCACCATCCCGGTCGAATCGGTGGTCGGGGCGATGGTCCCCATTTCCTTCCCGTAGTGGCTCTTGGCCCAGTTACGCGGCTGAGTGAACTCCATGAAGTCGTAATACCGCCCAGTGGCGATGAACGGCTGAGCGAAGAGTGCCAGGCTCAGGTTCGGCGTGAAGGTGACGTTGAGCCGGGTGTTCATCGAGAACGTGGTCTGGTCGATGTAGGCGAAGACGTAGCGGTTCCCGTAGAACAGCGTCGCCGTGGGATCGGGCTGAGTAGTGACGTACTGCAGGAATCGACGACCCTGATCGAGGGTCGGCCCCAGGCTGAAGGACACGTTGGAGGCCGGCTTCATCAGCGCGTTGAGGCTCAGGTAGACCTCGTGCGCTGGATCGTCGTGCCGAACCGTGTACTCGGTGTTGACGCTCAGCACCAGGCGCCTGCGGGAGTCGGTGGCCAGGTAGACCATGTAGTCGCTGATCGAGTTCTTCTGGACCACCGGGCCGCCTCGCAGCAACCGGTCCTCGTAGAGGGTCGGCCGGTGCAGGGCGAAGGTCTGGAAGCTCCAGAAGTTGGGAAAGTCGATGCTGAGGTTGGCCTGCATCTGGGTGTCGTTGCGATCACCCTCGTAATTGTACTGCGCCTGCCCGCCCACCAGGAGGAAGATGTTGCGGTAATGCCTGGTGGGCTTGGTCCACTGGCGGGCGATGTTGGTGCTCATCCAGACGTAGTCGGCCCGATCGAGGAAGGCCAGGTCGTTCATCTCGAAGCCGGGGCTCCGGAAGTTGGTCGCCACTTCGCCCAGCCAGTTGCCGTTGTCTTTGGCCAGGCGGAGATAGCCGCCGTAGCCCTTCATCGAGGTCGCGGTGGAGTCGAACCTGGTGGTGAACAAGCCGTCCTTCACCGGTCCGCGGTCGGGGCGCTGGAAATAGTGGGCGCTGGTCTGCTGAGTTCCCGCGATCGCCGTGGCGCTGCCGGAGACGTTGGAGAGGGCCAGACTGCCCATGAACGAGTATTCGCGCCGATGCCAGGCGTGGAAGAAGTCGAAGCCCACCACCTCCGCGTGGGTGTGCAACGAATCGGAGAGCAGGGTGTCGTTCAGGCTCCGGATGGAGGAGGTGACCATCCCCCCGATGGTGGTGGCACCCTGCGAGAGGTCCTTCCGCACTCGTCCCACGAAGTAGTTGGCAAAGGCCTCGGTCGGCTGCGAGAGCGTCGGCGCCCCGCCCGTGGCGATGACCCGCGCCTGTTCCTCCGCGGTCACCGCGTCCAGCAGGCCCACGGTGTAGCCACCCGAGGTACGGCCGGTCAGCTTGGCCGCGCCATAGATCGTGGTGTTGTCGGGGACATCGGTGTAGAGGGCGTTGTTGGTGACGTAGTCGTTGAGCTGGGGGACTCGCCCGATCCGGCGGCTGTAGAACGGGCTGAGCGAAGAGACGTTGCTACAGAAGTAGCAGTTGAATCCCCCGAAATCGAAGGCGTTGGAGCCGGCCACGAAGAAGGGCCGCTTCTCGGGGAAGAAGGTCTCGAACGCCGAGAGGTTCACCACCGCCGGGTCGACCTCGACCTGGCCGAAGTCGGGGTTCACGGTCCCGTCGAGCGTGAGGTTGGGGGTGACGTGATAGCGGAAGTCGCCGCCGACCTGCGCGCTGCCGTAGGAGGTCTCGTTGAACGGATTGCCTGACTCCTTGGGGACCATGGAGCCCTGCGCGAGGGCGTAGGGATACAGCTCGAGTCGGGCCGTGTGCGGGTCTCCCAGCTCGAGGCCCTCGACGTGGCCGTATCGCGAGGCGCCGCCGCTCTCGTTCCGATGCCAGAAGGCCCAGTCATCCCGCTCGTGCAACCGGTCGATCACCCGCTCGATCTGGAGACCCCAGGTCTGGTTGGACCGCGCGAACCGAAGCTGCGAGAGGGGGATCCTGATCTCCGCCGTCCAGCCCAGCGAATCGATCCGCGCCCTGGCTTCCCAGATCGGATCCCAGGAGCCGTCCAGGTTGCTGCCCCCTTCGCCCAGCGCGTCACCCCGGACGCCCGATGGGGCCACCTCGAAGACCGCCCGGCCCCGGTGATCGTGATAGGTATCGAAGGTGAGAATCAGCTTGTCGCAGGTGATCTGGCTGCTGCCGTTGTCGAGGTCGAGCATGTCGTCCCGCCGAGCCAGGCGAGAGTGCACTCCCTTGGCGCCGCGGGAATCGTACATCCGGGCCCCGACGTAGATGGCACCCTCGTCATAGAGGATGCGGACCTCGGTCTTCTCCCTGGCCGGCTCGCCCTCCGCCGGGATGCTCTGGGTGAAGTGGTCCGCCGCCTCCGCGTCCTGCCAGACCGATTCGTCCAGTTTCCCGTCAATATCGATGGGGCCCGTGAGATGGTAGGCGTGGACGACAGGTGGAGTGGTGGGATGAACGGAAGCGGTGCCTTGAGCCTGGGCCGGAGTCCGGGTCGCCAGGGCCAGGCAGGCTCCGGTCAGGACTGAGCATAAGACCCGGCGGGGCAGGGGCGCGCGAGCGTCTTCCGCTGTCATCAAGCTCCGCCGGGTTAGGGGTCTTGGGAAATGACCTCCTTCTAGACGGAGGAAGCGCGCGAAGGGTTGCAGGGTAGTCTCCCAGGGCTAGGTTCCGGGGCAGTGGAAGAGGCATCAGGCATCGGGCAACGGGTGTGGCAGTGCGGATTGAACAACGGGCTGCGGCTACCGGATGCCTGATGCCCGATACCCGATACCTTCTCCTCTTTGCAATTCGTCCCAGACCTGGTTCGGCATTGTTGCCCGTTCCCCGTTCCCCGTTCCCCTTTCCCCTCCTCCCCATGACTCCCCAGGACCTCGAACCGATCGTCACTGTCGCGCTGATGGCTGCCCAGGCGGACGGGACGACTGCCCCTGAAGAACTGGCTCGACTCAAGGCCGCCGTGACTCGGCTTGGCATCCCCGATCCCGAGGCCTTGGTTCAACGCATGGCCTCCGGTAAGCACCCGATGAGCGACATCAAGAATCGCCTCACCAGCGAGGAAGCTCGGCGCCTGGCCTATCAGACCGCGCTGGTAGTGGTGATGGCCGACGGGTTTGCCAATCCGGCGGAACAGAAGTTCCTCGCCAGTCTGCGGACCGCGTTGGGACTGACCCCGGTAGCGGTGGGCCAGATCGAAGAAAGCGCCGCCTCGATCGCTACGGCGCCGATCACTACCGCCGTGGTGCCAGCCGGTGGCGGCGCTTCCTCCGGTGATGCCGCGCTGGACGAGTTGATTCTCCAGCAGGCCATGCTGACCGGCGCACTCGAGTTGCTGCCGGAGGGTCTGGCCAACGTCGCGATTCTCCCGCTCCAGCTGCGGATGGTCTACCAGATCGGGCAGCACTACGGGCAGAAGCTCGACATCAACCAGGTGAAAGACCTGGCTGGGACGCTGGGGATCGGGGCCGCCGCCCAGGTGATGGAAGGGGTAGTGCGGAAGATGGTCGGCAGTGTCGGCGGGATCCTGGGCGGACTGATCGGCGGCGCGGCGGGAGTTGCCGCCGGAGCGGCGGTGACCTTCTCAGGGACCTACGCGCTGGGCCACGCGGCCAAGCAGTACTACGCGCAGGGCCGACGGCTGAGCCAGGACGATCTCCGCAACCTGTTTGCTCGATTCCGGAGCGATGCAGAGACCATCTGGCCCAAGATTCAGAACCAGGTGCAGCAGCAGGCCCGCAACCTGAATCTGCCGAGCGTGATGGGGATGCTGAAATAAGGACAGGACGGGCGGGACGGACAAGACGGACAGGTGTGAAGGCGAGGAGATGCCGCCGCCGACGAAGCAATCTCCTTGCTTCGTCGACGAGATGTGCGACCGCAAACACTTCTTAATCCGGCGTGTTTCGTCACCGGCTCCAGTGTCGAGTCACCGGAGATTCTCCCCTTGCGATCTCCGGCGTATCTGGAGATGTTGCGAATCCGGCAAGGACACCTACCGGTTGTACCGCAGTTCCTCGCAGTTTCCTCGAAGGGAAGGAGTCATATCATGCCTACCGCAACAACCATGTCACCACAACAGCTCGTCTCGGCCGCCAAGGCTGTGCTTCACGCGTATAACGACAAGAAATGGGATGCCCTCAAAGCGGGCGTCACCCCGGACGTCGTTTATGATGAGGCCGCGACCAATCGCAGGGTCAAAGGGGCTGATGAGTACCTTGCGCTCTTGAAGGGGTGGGCGACCGCGATTCCCGACTCCAAGGCGACCATCCACAGCACCTGTACCAGCGGAGACATGGTCGTCTTCGAAGTCACCTGGAACGGGACGCACACCGGCCCGCTGCAGACCGCGAAGGGCACCATTGCCCCGACCGGCAAGAAGATCGATGTTCGCTCCTGTATCGTGCAGGAGATGGCGGGTGACAAGGTGAAGGAGGCGAGGCAATACTTCGATCTGATGACCCTCCTGGCGCAGATCGGGGCGACGGCGTAGAGGAAGAGGAAGTATCGGCTGTTCGCAGGACCCGAGTTCTCGGATACTGATCCCGAGCGGAGCGAAGGATCTCAAGGGCCGTCTGCACTTGACCCTTGAGATTCCTCGCCGCGGTCGGAATGATCGGCTGGCGGGACCCGATGTCTGATGCCCTGACCGTTACCGTTGATCGGCTCTTCGTGCCCTGTACAACTTCCCATCGCCCCCCAAAAACCAGACGATTTTTCGTCTCCCAACGTTCTCGCGCAGCAGGCTTCGCAGTTTGCCGGAGCCAGGGCCTAAATCGGCCCTTTTTCGTGGCCACTCTACTAAGCCTATCATCAAGTCCTGGAACCATTTAGATAAATAGCTCCTGAGGCCTCGTCCTTGCGGGCGAAATCGCTGCTTACCGGTTGCCGGGAGCCCCGACCGGCCTTCTTGGCCGATCCTGCCCGACAACCGATGCGACGCTCCTTCGCCCGGGAGAACCTGCCAATGGCCGCCTTCCTGAAGAACCTGCTCCGCGATTCCGCCGGCGAAGCCGGGATGCAAGAACTCCTGACCAAGGTCGACGCTGACCGCACCGCTCTCGAAAAGCTGGTCCAGCGCGCGGAAGCCGCCGTCGCCGAGCTGCATCGTCTGGCCGGCACCACCGAACGGGTGAATGCCATCCAGAGTCAGCTGGGCTCGATCGAGGCGGTGGTCCCCAAGCTGGCCTCCGCCGGGCAGCGGCTCACCCAACTGGGGGAATCGGAGCACAAGATCGCCAGCGAGCTGGAGCGGGCCACCGGCGATCTGTTGCGGGTCAAAGCGGAGCTGGACGTGATGAGCGGGCAGGTCACCGCGGCCAACACGCTCAAGAGCGACCTGGAGAGCTTTCTGGCCCTGCAGGAGCCGTTCGCGGCGCTGCGGCGCGAGCACGCGGGACTCGAGGCGGCCCTCGAGGCTCAACGCGGCAACGTGGCCCGGATGCGGGAGCTCCACGACAGCATGCTCAAGGAGCACCAGGAAGGCGCCGCCAAGCTGGAGGGCTACGAAGGGCGTTGGCAGTCGCTCAATCAGCGACTGGGTGAGTCCGAGATCCGGGCCTCGGGGATGGAGCAGCTCCTGGCGGATCTGACCCCGGTGACCGAGAGCGTAGCCGAATCCAAGCGCCAGCTGGCCCTGGTCAAGGCGGTGACCGATCAGCTGAGCAAGAAAGCCTCAGTCCTGGAACAGCAGCGGGACCAGGTGGATCGTACCGCCAACCGGCTGGAGCAGCTCAGCGGATTGGCGCAGCGCGTCGAGAGCAGTCTCCAGCAGCACGCCGCCCAGGCGCAGAACCTGGCGGAAACCGGCGCTGCGCTGGAAGGGCTGACTCGCGCCCAGCAGGGCATCGCCGAGCGGACGCGCGGGCTAACCGCCCAGTGCCAGGAGCTGGACGACGGCGTGAATGGCCTGAGGCGGGAGCTGGCCTCCATGCGGGAGACCTCCGAGCGGACCGCTCAGCGCTTCGAGCTGGACCGGGGGAGCTTCGAGGGCCTGAGCCAGCGGTTGTCGGATCTCCGCCGGGGCGTGAGTGACGCCGAGGCGCGGCTGGCCTCGATGGCGGAGAGCGGACGGATGATCGACCAGCTGTCGGCCAAGGTCGAGGCACTGGCCGGCCAGACCGTGACCGCCACCGCTTCGCTGGCGGAGGCCTCCGAGTTGTCGGCCCGTCTCAAGAGTTCGGCAGCGGATCTCGACCGTCTCGACGAGCTGTCGGAAACCCTGGAAAAGCGGCTCGGTCGGATGGAGGAAGCGCGGCCGGCGCTTGACGCGGCGATGCAGGACCTGGCCAGCCTCCGCCGCTCCCACGAGGGCGTGCGCGAGGCGCTGGATCAGGTTCGGAGCACGGAGGAGGAGCTGGCCACCATTCGCTCGGGCCTCTCCCGGACGGACGGCTGGCTGGAGGAAACCCAACAGCGGATGGCCACGCTCAGGCAGGACGTCGGCAGTCTGGACCGGATGCGGGGGACCGTGGACGATCTCCAGCAGGAGATCGGACTGGTCAGCCGGGCCCTCGAGGTGATCGAAGAGCGCCGCGAGACGGTGGATGCGATGCAACGCCAACTGGCGGAAATTGGCAGCCAGAACAACGCGATCGAGGAGCGCACCGGCGCCCTGGCCAAGCGGCTCGATTCGGTGGAGGAGCGGAGCGGGTCGCTGCTCCCCCGTCTCGAGGAAGCCGGTCGAGTCGGCAGCCGGCTCCACGATCTGGCGGCCCAACTGCGCGACGCCGAGGAGCGGGTGCAGAGCGTCAAGACCGGCGTGTCGGAGGTGGAGACCCGTGCCGGCAGTCTCGAGGCCCTCGAAGAGCGGGTGCGAGTCCTGGCCCGGGAGACCGACCTGCGACAGGTCGCCCTGGAGCAGGCGGCGGTGCAGCTCAAGGACGCGTCCAATCTCCGCCAGGAGGCCGCGGAGACGGTCTCGGCGCTGGACGAGCGTTCGCGCCAGGTCAACCAGTCACTGGAAAAGGTCTCCGACCAGCTCGGCAAGGTGGAAGAGTTGTGGTCCACCCTGGATGGGCGGATCGCCAACCTGCGCGCGGTGGAGGAGCGGCTCGGCGGATTCGAGCGCCGGCTCCGCGAGTGGCGCGGCACCGAGGAGCAGCTGACCCAGGCCCTCGAGCAGGCCACGGCCAAACAGGCCACCCTCACCACGCTCCAGGCGGAAATCCGCAACGTCTATCAGCTGGCCGAACGGGCCATGCGGGACGCGGGAGCGGTGGCGGAGGCTCAGCCCCGGATTCAGCAGGCGCGGCACGAGCTGGATGGAATTCTCAAGCGGCTGCGTGAGGTGGATGCGGCGACCGCTTCGTTCGAGGAGCGGCGGCGCCAGGTGACCCAGGCGGAGGAGCGGCTGGCCTACGCGGAAGCGGTGCTGATGGATGTTCAGGGCACCATGGAGACGCTGGTGGCGCAGAAGGCGGACGTGGACCACCTGCTGGAGAAGACCACGGCGCTCTCGCTCCAGTCCAAGCAGGCGGAGGTGCTGATCGAGGCCCTGCGGGACGAGCGCCGGGTCAACGAGCGGGTGCGGAGCGCCTTGAGCGAGTTGAGGGGTGGGAACGGCGGCGGCAGCGGCCGTGAGAAGCAACCCAGCGAGGAGCCATCGGTTCGGGAGTAGGAGCGTCGAGGGGGCGGCCTAACGGTAAGCGATCAGGCTGTCCCCCTTCACCTCGACGAACAGGCTCCAGGTGCTGGTCAGCCGGAGCGGCCCGTAAGGGTATAGCGCCAGCGTCCAGGCGAGCTCCCCTGAGCGGGTCCTGGCCACCAGCTGCTCGCCATCCCCGGCCCGTTCCCGGAGGAGAAACCGCTCGCCGTTGAGAGAGACGGCGAGTGCCTGCCCGTTGGGAGTGGCGCCCTCGGCAATCGGAGCTCCATCGGCCCCGATCACCAGGTACCGGTTGTCGGCCGGCTCCGCACTCTCACCCACCGATCCCAGGCTGTCATCCGGCACCCCCGCTAGCACGACATAGGAGCCGTCGGGCGCGATCGCCGCGCTCGGATAGTGGGTCGGCCGGTTCCAGCGGGCCTTGCCCTGCCCATCCACGAGAGACACCTCGCCCAGGGTCGAGAAGTGCGGCGGTTCCCACCAGGTCACGAAGCGATCCCAGCTCGCAGTAGTCGCCATGGTGCCGCCCAGGTCCTGGATCCACTGCGTTCCGCCGGCGACGGTCAGCACACCGACCGGCGATCCCGCGGTCAGCGCCAGGCGCTGATCGTCGGGTGAAAACTCGAGCCCGTCGATGATGGAGGACTCGAACCGCCAGGAGTGCACGACCTGTCCGGTGGTGTCGGCGAGATACAGGGCGCCGGCGGCGGTGCCCACGGCGAAGATCTTGCCGTCATGGCTCACCGCCAGCCCCTGCGGCGTTCCCGAGGTGGGGATGGGTTTGACACTCGCGCGAGAGACCAGCCAGGCGCGTTTGGAAGAAGGGGTTCCGGCGATGAGAATCCACTTACAGCCCGGCGCCGCGGCGACCCGCCCGACCTGTGCGCCACGTCCGAGGCGAGTCACCGGCACTTCCCAGCTCGCGACGCCCGAAGTGTCCACCGCCACTACCCGCTCGGGGGTGGCCACCACCAGGCAGTCTTCGGTAGGCGAGAAGGCGAGGTCGGTGATCCCGCCTTTGATAGCCAGCTCCCAGGCCTTCTTTGGCGGCGGGCTCTCCTGCGCCGTGGCTAAGGTGCCCACTGCCAGGCAGAGGGCTGCTCCAACGGCCCCGACGCGCCACCGTGCCATTTACCGACTCGGACTGGTTCCCAGCTCCCGCATCAGGCGGTAGCTGTAGTCGAGCCCGGTGTAGAAAGCCGCGACCCGGATCCGCTCGTCCTTGCCGTGGGCGCGGATATCGTCCACGTCAACGGCGACTCCGGAGACACCGTACACCGGAACGCCGATGTTCCGGAGATACAAGCCGTCGCTGGCTCCGGTCTCCATCGTGGGGACCACCGGGGTCCCGGGCCAGACCGCCTTGGTGACGCGCTCGATCGGGCCCACGACTTCGGGGACCAGCGGTGACGCCGGCGAAGGTACGGGGTGCCAGACTACCTGCACCTTGATCGCCGTATCGGCCACCACGCGACGGATGGTGGCCACCACGTTCTCCTCCGTGTCATCCGGCAGGATCCGGCAATTCACCAGCGCCTTGGCGGTCTGGGGCAGCGCGTTGTTGGCGTGTCCCCCTTCGAGCCGGGTGGCGATGCAGGTGGTGCGGAATTGCGAGTTGTAGATCGGCGAACTGTTGGAGAGCCGGCGGATGGCGGCGGTGTCGCCCTTGGCGGCGAGCCGCATGTCCTTTGTGGGGGCGCCGCCCGGTCCTGCCGGAGCGCGATTGAAGTAGTTGCGGGTCACATCATTGAGGCGCGCGGGAAAGGTGTACTTGCTGAGCCGGGTCAGCCCTGCGGCCAGGCGGTAGATGGCGTTGTCCTTGACCGGAACCGAGCTGTGGCCGCCCACATTGTGGACCTCGAGGGTGAGGTCCATGTAGACCTTTTCGCTGGCTTCGACCGATCTCGTGTAGACTTTCCCGTCCTTGGAGAGCGGATCGCCGGCGTCGCCGTTGATGGCGTAGGCCGCATCGATCAGTCCTTTCCGGTTCTTCAACAGCCAGTCCATCCCGTTGTGGTCGCCGTTCTCTTCATCGGCGGTGAGCGCGACGATGAAGTCGCGGTCGGGGACGAAGCCCTCCTGCTTGAGGCGGATGATGTTGGCCGCGAAGATGGCGGCCATGTCCTTGATGTCGCTGGTTCCCCGGCCGTAGAAATAGCCGTCCTTCTCGGTCAGGGTGAAGGGATCGAACGACCAGTCCTGCGGGAGCGCCTCCACCACGTCGAGATGGGCCATGTAGAGCACCGGTGGACGGGCGCCGGTCCCGCGGAGGCGGACCACCACGTTCATGTACCGGTCTTCGGAGCCCACCACCGCCACGTCGGAATCCGGGAATCCGGCGGCCCGGTAGCGCTGGGCCAGGGCCTGCGCCGCCTGTCCGGTGCCGCCCTTGGGGGTGTCGGTGGTGTTGATGCCGATGAGCTGCGCGAAGATCTCGCGGGCCAGGGCCTGGTCGGGGGTCAGGGACTGGGCCGGGAGGCTCATGGGAGCGGCAGCGCAGACGGCGAGCGCGACCAGGGCGCGATGAAGGGCGGAGGAGGTCAAGGCGGTGTTTCCGGGTGAAAGATCAAGGTTGTTGGTGAAAGCGGGAAGAAAAGGAATGGGGCAAGAGGCAAGAGGCAAGAGGGAGAGGGCGATTGCCGATTGGCGATTGCCGAGTGCCGATTGGGGAGGGGCCGGTGGTCTAGTGCTGTCATCCCTCGGTCGCTTCCGTCCGCTCTGTCCGCCCTGCTACGGCACCGCCTGATAGCCGTCCTTTCTCAACTGCTCGTTGATCCACTGGAGCTTGTCCGCGGAGGGAATCGCCACGCTCATGTGCGCGAAGTACACCTTGCCGCCGACCACCTCGCGAGCCCAGTGGGCCTCCCGCAACAGCTGACAGTTGCAGAAGACGTAGTCGACCAGGGTGGCCCGCCAGGTCTCGCTCAGCTTGGGATCGGGATTTTGCCCGGAGAGCGGGTACGAGCCCTCGGCGCGATTGGGGTCCTCCAGCTTCCCGAAGCTGGGCTTGTCGAAGATGGCCGCCATGAATGGCGCGGACTGGTGTGCCGCACCCAGGGCCTGCTCGAGGTAGGCGTTCCAGTGCCCGAACAGCGACATGTCTTTCTCCAGCGGCACGTCGGTGTGCCACTTGATATCGCTCAGGCTCATGGTGAAGGAATAGGATCCAGCGCTGGTAGTGCTGGTGCCGACGATGTGGACGTCACCGGGGCCCGGTTTGATCCGTTCGCGATAGATAAACTGGACGATGTGAGGATTGGGGCAGCGCGCCCGTACCATGATCCCGCCGGTAGTGGAGTTGGAGTTTCCCGGCTGGACCGCGGTGGAGCCGGTCCACATGTCTACGATCGAATCGACGATCACCACTCCTTTGTCGTCCTTGGCGCGCAGGCCACCCGTGAGCGCCGCATCGTGTGCGCCGATGACCCCCAGCTTCTGCACCGTGTCTCGCAACACCGGGGCCAGCACCCGCACCGGATCGGGCACGACCTGCGGGTTCAGGGCATAGAAGGCCCCGTTGTCGTAGGCTCCCCCCTGATAGGTCACGCCGTACAACAGTCCCTTTGGACCCAGGGCCATGGGCGTCACCGGGGTTCGACCGGTCCACCACATGTCGAAGTTGTGGATCACGCGGAAGTCGTTCTGGCCGCCGTCGAGTGGAATCCGGAAGATCACGCCGCGCCCGTACCTCCCGCCGAACTTGGTGGTGCCGTAGAGGAAATGCACCGGACCGCTGGTAGCGCTGGTCTCGGCCACCGCCTCCACCAGGGTCGCAACGGGATTCAGTCCCAGGGGAGTCACCTTGAGCTGGTAGTTGCCGAAGTTGAGATCGCTCATGGTCTCGAAGCTGCCCCCCGGCGTCACACGGTAGACGGTACCGACGTTGATGCTGCCTCCGTTGGCGGTGGTGCCGTACAGATTGCCGTCACTGGCCTGCATCAGGCTGTAGGGCTTACTGCCATCGGTGAGGTTGAATTCGTGGAGCACGCTCATGTCGCCGCCGGTCGTGGCCCGAAACACTGTGCCGTTCCCGAATAGCGTGGTGCCGTACAAGGCCCCGTCCCGGCCAATGATCAGCGAATTGGGAACCGCGATCTTCGCCTTGCATACGAAAGGCGCCATCAGGGTGTCCGCCAGCATCCGCTGATCGAAGATGCAGATGGCGTGAAAGGTGGTGGAGTCGTAGGGCGGCGCCATCGAGTAGAGGACGCCGAACATCTGGTTGTTGGAGTAGGGCGTGACGCCGTACAACGTCCCGTTGGTCGCCCGGACCGGCGGACTGATCGGAAAGCCGGCCGCGATGTCGGCCCGCTGGCGCGGCGTGTAACTGCAGCGATGGTCGGGACAATCGGGCAGGAGCCCGCGCACGTCGCCGTTCCGGAAACGATAAAGGATCTGCGGCTCGGTATCGCCGGCGCGAATCCGGAAGAGAGTTCCGGCTCCGCTGGGAGCGCCGCCGTAGGCGGTTCCATAGAACCATCCGTCGCCGCCATCAGTGAGCCCGCTCTGAGGACCCTTGCCCTTAGCGCCATCAAAATTGAAGAGAACCTTGAAATCCCCGGTGGGAGAGAGGCCGAGGATGGTTCCGTTTCCGAGGTTGCCCCCTGTCGGCGACGTGGTGTAGAGAAGCGAGTCCGCCCCGGCGATGATCGCGCCTTGATTGAGGAACCAGATCGGCTCGCGCTTGTTGGGGGCCCCGAAGCTCCGAGCGACACAGACTCGGCCCACGGGAGTGGGGGGCTCGGGACTCTGGGTCTGGGTGTTGTCGCTGGCGGCGATCAGGAGGCTGATGGCCGCGAGAAGTAGGATGCTCGGAGACGGTCGGGACATCGGAGGAAGTCCTGAGTCCTGAGTGCTGAGTCCTGAGTGAGGTCGCAAGTCACAAGTCGCGAGTCACAGGGGCTTGCGACTCGGAGCCTGTAACCTGTCCTGCCCTGTCCGCCCTGTCATGCATTACGCAGATTCAAGCAGATTACCGCCACGACCACCCTGTCCGCCCTTGTATTCAGTCCGTCCGCACCCAGAATCCTCTCTCCTCCGACTATTTCCCCAAGCGGTAGAGGACCACCGCCGCGCGCTTCGCCTGCATCGCCAACGTCGGCAGGTCGATCGCTTCCTCTGCGGTGTGTTCGCCGCGGCCCTTGGGACCCAGCCCGTCCATCGCCATGGGAACCAGCTCGGCCACGAACGAGACGTCGGCGGCGCCGGCGCGGCTCGGATCGGTCGCCGCGACCGGGCCCAGGCCGAGGTCGCGACTGGCCTGATCGTAGAGGGAGAGGAGCTTACGATTGCCCTCGGTGGGAGCCATCGGCGGGTACCCGTCATCGAAGGTCAGCTCGGCCGAGGTGTGCGGAAGCGAATCGGCGACCACGGTCCGCATGGCGGCCTTGGCGCGCTCCAGCTGCTCTCGGGAGAGGGTGCGCAGGTCTCCGGCCACGATGGCGGTCTGGGCGATCACGTTGGTCTTGCCGAAGGCAGTACCGCGGGCCTGGACCGGATCGAGCTCCACCGCGGTGCCACCCACGATGGTCCCCGGGTTGAAGGTCAGGTAGGCCTCGTTGGACATCTTTTCGCGGAAGCCGTTGAGGATCCGGGCCGCCTCGAAGATGGCCCCGGAGCCGATCGAATCGCGAAAGATCTGGGAGGAGTGGGCCGGCTTGCCGGTCACCTTGAGGATCCAGGCGGTGGTCCCGCGACGCGAAATCGGGGCGGTGTGGGGATCGTTGTCGGCATTCTCGAAGCCCAGCGCTGCCATGGCCCCGCGCGCCGCGTCGATCAGCGGCTGGCGAGCGAGGGAGCGGGGCTCCCCGGTGTCTTCTTCGTCACCAGTCAGGACCACGGTGACACTGATCCGGTCCAGCGCCTTGGCCGCGGCCAGGGCCTGCAACGCCTGGAGAATCACCACGTCTCCGCCCTTCATGTCACAGACCCCGGGACCGCTGGCGGTGTTCTCGTCCAACTGCCGGTATTTCTGGAAGGGACTGTCCGGTTCGAAGACGGTGTCGAGGTGGCCGATCAGCAGCACGCGGGGGGCCAGCCTCTGGCCTCGGCTGTTGCGTTCCGCGATCAGGTGGCCGGCCCGATGAAACGGGGCACCATCAATCCACCGGGTGGTGAATCCCAGCTCATCGAACTCCGCCCGGAGCATGGCGCCCACCCGGGCGACCCCATCCAGGTTCATGGTCCCGCTGTTGACGTCCACCAGCTGCTGGAGGAGCTGCCGGGCCTCCTTCTGGTGGGCGTCCACGTAGGTCGCGAGCTGGCGCTCGACGGGCGAGAGAGCCTGTGCCGCGAGGGTGACCGGCGCCAGGAGGGCCAGAAGGGTCAGGCGGATGGGGAGGCGCATGGTCCGGATGGCTGGGGTTGCAGTGGGCGAAAAGCGCCGAATCTTTAGCTGCCCGGGCGGCAGGGCGCCAGGGTCGGGTCAAGGAGAGGGCGATGATCGATCAACGCAAGGCCAATCTGCTGCTTCGCGCGGCGCGCCGAGCCACCGAGCGGGCCCACGCGCCGTACTCCCGTACCTACGTAGGCGCCGCGGTATTGACCTCCGACGGGCGGCGGTTCACCGGCAGCAACGTGGAGAACCAGAGCTATGGCCTCACCGTTTGCGCCGAGCGGTGCGCGGTCTTCAAGGCGATCTCCGAAGGGGCCAAGCGGATCGTGGCGCTGGCCGTGGCGGTGGATCCCGACACCTCGAAGGTCCCGTTCCCGCCCTGCGGCGCCTGTCTCCAGGTGCTGACCGAGTTCATGCCCCGGAACGGGGTGGTGATCGTGGATCGGCTGGGCACCTTCAAGTTGTCGGAGCTGGTACCGGTCCCATTCAAAGCCAAACTGGGGAAGAGCTAGGGCATCGCGTCGATGGTGACCGAGAGGGCAGGGGAGACCAGCAGCGTCTGGGCCACCACGCAATACCGTTCCGTCAACTCCTTGAGCTTCGCCAACTGCTCGGCCGGCGCGTCGGTGTCGAGGTCGAATCGAAGGCGGATCGCCTGAAATCCGGTCGGCACTTCCCGCGAGACTCCCAGGGTCCCGCGAAAGTCGACATCGCCCTCTGCCCGGACGGTTCCGCTCCGAATCGGAATGTTCATCGCCGTCGCCACGGCGCGGAGGGTCACGCCAGCGCAGGCCGCCAGCGCCTGGAGCAGCATATCTCCCGAGCAGGCCTGGGTGCCATCCCCGCCGGTGGCGGGATGGAGCCCGGCGATCGTGATGCCGGCCCAGGTTGGCACCTGACAGGTCACGGTCGAGGAGTCGAGCGTTCCTCGGGCCTCGAGGGTGAACATGGCGCTGGCCGGGTCGGCGCGATAGCGCTCCTTGAGGGGGCGCTGGAGGTTGCGGAGTTGGTCGGGGGTCATGGCTGGTCGGGAATGAGGGGCAAGGGATAATAAGGTAGAACGGGGTAATGGGAGAACGGGGGAAGGGGAAGGCCTCATCCCGAGGGCGCCCCGAGCAAAGCAAGGGGACCCGAGGGATCTAGCTGGCCAGCCTTGACGCTGGCAACCAACGGGCAGCGCGAGGTCAAAGAATCCGAGCTAGATCCCTCGGGCCCGTAGCCCTCGGGATGAGGGTCGGAAGAATGCCTTCTTGTTCCAACCAGGTGCCCGATGCCTGAATGCCTGATGCCGAGTGCCGAGTGCCTAGTGCCGAGCGCCTCTGCACGATAGGATAGAGCCGACTCCACCCCCAGCCCCATGCCCCAGGACAACGGCATCTCGACCGTCGCACACGTCATCTCGCTTTCGGTGGCGCCGGTGTTCCTGCTCTCCGGGATCGGGGCCATGCTGGCGGTGATGACCAGCCGCCTGGGACGGATCGTGGACCGGGCCCGGGCGCTGGAGGCGACGCTGCCGGGCGCCGATCCCGGATTGGCGGCCACGCTCCACGACGAATTGGGCACCCTGGCCCGCCGCGCCCGGCACGCCGGGTAGGCGATCGCGCTCTGTGTAGTCACCGCTCTCCTGGTCTGCGCGGTGATCGCGACCCTCTTCCTCGGCGCCTTCCTCGATTTCGATGCCTCGATCCCGGCGGCCCTGCTGTTCCTGGCGGCGATGCTCGCCTTCATGGTGGGGCTGCTGCTGTTTGTGAGAGAGGTGTTCTTCGCCATTTCAACGCTGCGGATCGGGCACCACTAGGGTGGCGTAGATCGATCCAAGCGGGTGATAGTCGATGAGAGTCCAGTACTGCTGGCGCTGCGACAGGGACGTACCAATGCTCGACGAAGAGGAGTTCGCCGAGGTTCGGAGTGTCTACAACTCATGTGTCCGAGCCGTGCAGGAGTACCGCGTACAGCGGAACGCATCACTGCGGGCCACACCTCTCGCCGAGCTCTATCGCCCCGTCCAGCAAGCCTACGCCCGCCTGACCGGAGTGATCGGCTTGGATGCTCAGCACATCCTGAAGCACCGAATACCCGCCTACGGGCCGCCTTGTCTCAAGTGCGGGCGCCCGCTCCGGACGTCCAAGGCCAAGATGTGCGCATCCTGCGGTGAGTCGAGGGCCAGCTAGCGGGTATGGGCAGTCCATCCGTTTACATCGCCTGCCTTGTTGGTCTCTCGCTAGCCACTGAGCTGCCGGCCCAAGACAACTGCTCTCCGCTACCGAGTGCGGTTTATACCTGGCAAGAGGTTGGTTCGGCACGACTTCCGGGTATCGCTATCCGAGTTCCCCCAGGCTTCACACACGATACAGCGGGTGAGGCAGAGTATGATCGGACCCACCCAGGGCCGCGAGGCTCCCTCTGGGTCGAACAACCGGGAAACCAGTTCGCTCTTTGGCCTGTCGTTGACACAGTCCACCTGTTTTCTGCGATGCCCCAGCCGACGCAGTCACTACCGGAGTACACTCGCTGTGTCGAAAGCCGTGGCGGCAGTGAGATCACGATCGTTCACTACAAGCGTGACGAGTGGGCTGGTGACGGCTACCTTGGTCCCTATCATGTGTTCGCGGAATACGTTACGTCGTCGGGTAGACTCCTCCAGGCGTACGCCTCGGCGAAGAGTCTGGACGTCATGGAGTCTTTGGTGGCGAGTCTGCGCACGGTAACAGTCCGGGAGCAAGAGTAGAACCAGAAATCGAGCCGCCTGAACCATTCCGGCATTCTTGAGCAAGAACATTCGATGAGCGCTGTGGGTGCCACCACCACCCGTCGCATCACCTCCATCGACGCTATCCGCGGTCTGGTCATGATCATCATGGCCCTGGACCACGTCCGCGATTTCATCCATCGCGGGGCCATGACCTTCAACCCCACCGACCTGACCAAGACCACCCCGATCCTCTTCTTCACCAGGTGGGTCACCCACATCTGCGCCCCGACCTTCATGTTCACCGCTGGGCTGGGTGCGTTCCTCTGGCTGCAGCGGGGGAAGACCAAATCACAGCTATCGAAATTCCTCTGGACCCGCGGCCTCTGGCTGATCGTGCTCGAGCTCACGGTCATGCGGCTGGCCTACAACTTCGACTTCTCGCTTCAATACCCCTTTCTGCTGCTGGTCCTCTGGGTGCTGGGCGCCTGCATGATCGGACTCGCGGCCCTGATCTGGATTCCGCTCCGGTCCCTGACCGTCCTCTGCGTCCTCGTGATCCTGTTGCACAACACCCTGGACGGGATCAGCCCCGCGCAGTTCGGCTCCGCCAGCGGCTTCTGGAACCTCATCCACCAGCCGGGTGTGTTCCAATTGGCCGGTCTCATTTTCATCGTGGGATACCCGCTCGTACCCTGGGTCTTCGTGATGGCCCTCGGGTTCTGCGCTGGTCAACTTTACCTGATGGAACCGCACCAGCGCCGCCGCTACCTCCTCGTCCTCGGCACCGCCGCGACCATCGGGTTCTTCGTCGTTCGCGGGCTCAACCGCTACGGCGATCCCTTCCCTTGGTCGCACCAGAGCACGCCCGGCTTCACGGCGCTCTCGTTCCTCGATACCACCAAGTATCCCCCGTCTCTCGCCTTTCTCCTCATGACCCTGGGCCCGGCCCTGCTCATACTGGCCTGGTTCGAGCGTGTCCGATGGACGGACGGCAATCCCTTGATCGTATTCGGCCGAGTGCCTCTCTTCTACTTCGTAACCCACTTCTACCTCGCGCATATCGCCGCGGCGCTGCTGGCCCTGGTCCACTACGGGAGCGGCGCCTGGCACTTCATCTTCAGCCCGGTGCCCTCAATGGGCGCACCCAAGGGTCTCTACCCCGCGGATTATGGCTACGACCTGTGGGTGGCGTACCTGGTCTGGGCGGCGATCGTGGTGGGACTCTATCCGGTCTGCCGGTGGTTTGGGGGCGTGAAAGCGGGGCGCAGGGATTTGTGGTTGAGTTATCTGTAGGGCAGGGGAACGGGGAGCAGGGAACGGGGAACGGGGACCAGAGAAGCGATTGCTGATTTCCGATTGCCGATTGCCGATTGGAATCGGGTGGGGTAAATCGGCAGTCGGCAGGCGGCACTCGGCATTCTTCTCATCCCCCCATTCTCTCACTCCCCCATTTGAAAATCGGCACTCGGCACTCGGCAATCGCCAATTCAACCGGCAATCGGCCATCGACAATCGGAGGGAGAGAATGAGAACCATCCCGTCGCTCTTGATCGCCCTCGTACTGGTCTCGTGCTCAGGATCCACTGGCTCGGCCCGAGACGCGTCGGTCACCATCCTCGAACTGGGGCAGATGAACCGGGATTTCGCGGCCGCACTCAATGCCAAGGATGCCGCCAAGGCGGCTTCGCTCTACGCCGAAGACGCGGTGGTCATCCCGCCAGGTGAGGCGATGGTTCGGGGCAGGGCCAATATCGAGGCCTACTGGAAGGGGGCCATCGAGGCCGGCGTTCGCGATGCGACGGTCCAGACCATCGACGCCCAGAGCTCGGGATCTCTGGGCTACGAGATCGGGACCTACACGCTCATCTCCAAGGGCCCCAACGGTGAGCCGGTGAAGGAAAGCGGTCGCTACATCGAGCTGCTCAAACGGGGGTCCGATGGCCGATGGTACTCCACGGCCGGGATCTGGAACGAGGCGCCGCGATGAAACAGGGCTCAGGACTGATGACTGAGGACTGAGTGGTAGATGGGAGCTGGACGCTTGAAGTTGTCATCCCGAGCGAAGCGAGGGAGCTCAAAGGTCGGACGTAGAATGGGCTCACCTGCCCCTTCTGAATCTGGAGCCTTGAGATTCCTCAGTCGCTCCGCTCCTTCGGAATGACAGCACGCCAGTCCCTGCGGGGGACGCAGAGGACAGCCCCGACCCCCTGACCGCCTTGTCCGCCCTTTCCGTCTTGTCCATCTTGTCCGCCTCTGGGTTCGGAGTTCATGGTTCTGGGTTCTGAGTTCTGAGTTAGTGCCGAGTGCCGAGTGCCTAGCGCCTCTTGCCCCTTGCCCCTTGCCGCCTCATGACCTCCGCCCTCTTCACCGACCTCTACGAACTGACCATGGCTGCCTCCTACTTTCGGGAGGAGATGAACAGCCTGGCCACGTTCAGCCTCTTCGTGCGGCGCCTGCCGAAGACGAGAGGGTTCCTGGTTGCGGCGGGATTGGAGGACGCGCTCGAGTATCTCCAGGCGCTGCGTTTCACCACGACCGATCTCGACTACCTCCGGGGCCTGCACCGGTTCGATCCCGACTTTCTCCGGATGCTGAGCCAGCTCCGGTTCACCGGCCAGGTTCGAGCGGTGGCGGAAGGAACCGTGCTCTTCGCCGACGAGGCGCTGCTCGAGGTCACCGCGCCCATGATCGAGGCCCAGATCGTGGAGACCGCGTTGCTCAACTTCTGCCACCACCAGACCGTGGTCGCCAGCAAGGCGGCGCGATGTGTGATCGCGGCCCGGGGTCGTTCGGTGGTCGAATTCGGGCTCCGCCGCACCGCCGGCATCGACGGTGGGATGAAGGCGGCGCGATCCTCGTTCATCGCCGGGGCGGCGAGCACCAGTAACGTGCTGGCCGGTGCCACCTACGAAATTCCGACGGCGGGGACCATGGCCCACTCCTACGTGACCGCCTTCCCTTCGGAAATAGAAGCCTTTCGCGCCTACGCGGCCGCCTTTCCGGAACAGACCGTCCTGCTGCTCGACACCTACGACACGCTGGCGGCGGCCCACAAGGCGGCCCAGGTCGCCACCGAGCTGGCGGCGCATGGGGGCCGCTTGGCGGCGGTGCGACTCGACAGCGGAGACCTGGTCGCCCTGAGCCAGGGCGTGCGCGAGATCCTGGATCGCGCGGGACACCCGGACGTCAAGATCTTCGCCAGCGGCGGCCTCGACGAAGGGGAGATCGATCGGTGCCTCGAAGCCGGGGCCGCGGTGGATTCCTTTGGCGTGGGGACCCGGATGTCAGTGTCCGCCGACGAGCCATCCCTCGACATGGTCTACAAGCTGGTGCGCTATCAGGGGCGCGACGTGCTCAAGCTGAGCGAGGGGAAGCGCACCTGGCCCGGAGCCAAACAGGTCTATCGGCGCCATGGGCCCGACGGGAAGTTCACCGGCGACCTGATCGCCGGGGCTGAGGAGCCGGCCCCCAAGGAGGGGGTGGCGCTGATTGAGACAGTAATGGAGGGCGGGCACATCGCCCGGCCGCACCCGAGTCTCCCGCAAATCCAGGCGCACTGCGCGGCGCAGGTGGCTCGCCTGCCGGACGCGGTAAAGCAACTCAGGAACCCCGGGGCCTATCCGCTGCGCTACAGCGATCGCCTGGTGGCGAAACAGAAGGAGCTGGAGGGGGAGGCGCGGGAGCGGGAAGGGGCGTGAGTGCTTCTTGTTGATTGGTGCGGTCGCAAGTCGCTGGTCGCGGGTGCAGCTTGTGACTTGCAGCCTGTGACCTTGTCTCCATCGCGTCCCGCCAATTATTGCTTCTTCAATCTCCCCGCCACCACCGTGATGTTGTCGGTCCCCCCGCGTTCCAGCGCCAGGTTGACCAGGTTGTTGGCGATCGCCTCGGCGGGAAGATTGGAGACCAATTGCTCGCGGATCTCATCCTCGGTCACGTGCTTGGTCAGCCCGTCGGTGCAAAGCAGCATCACGTCGTCCCAGCGGATGTCGGTGGTAGTCACTTCAGGATTGGCCTGCGAACCCCCGACCGCGCTCCAGAGCACGTGCTTGAGGGCGGAGCTTTCCGCCGCGTCGGCCGGCATCACGCCGGCATCCACCAGCGCCTGGGCCATGGTCTGGTCCCGGGTCATCCGCTCCAGCCGCCCATCCCGCAGACGATAGGCCCGGCTGTCGCCCACATGGAGGATGTAGACCCGCGGCCAGCGGATGGTCACCATGGTGACCGTGGTCGCCATCCGGGGCATCTCGGTCCCGCCCGACACCCGGGCCCCCTCCCGGGTCACCGCCTCGTGGCTCTTCTCGATCGACCGTTTGAGGTGGCCCAGAAATTCGTGCTCCCGCTCGGGCCCGTATTGGGTGTAGAGGTCCATCGCGTTGGTAACGTATTCGGCGATCGCCTTGAGCGCGGTCCCGCTGGCGCGTTTCCCACCCGGTACCCCGCCGACTCCATCGGCCACCAGGAAGAGCAGTCCGCGCCAGGGGCTGGTGAGTGAGCCCAGTTCCTCGTCGGTGAGGCTGGTCTGATGGACCTGCAGGATCTTGTGGAGGCTGGCGATCAGGAATTCGTCCTGGTTCTCAGCCCGCACCTTCCCCTGATGGGTGACGCCGAAAATGTCGGCGTTTTCGGCCGTGGGCCGAGGGACTTGGGTGGACTGATCGGGACGAATGGCGGGCTCCATGACCGGGTTCCTCGGCTGGGCCGGGGAGGAGAACATTCACCCGGGGACCGGCAGGCGCCAGAGGCGACCCCAAAGATCGGGTTTAGGGCCCCGCAGAGTTGGGCAGGGGATGGACAAAGAAACAGCCCGGCCGCTCGGTGTGGACGGCCGGGCTCGGCACGGGACCGGCGGAGCCTGTGGCTCCGTCATAGGGGGCCTGGCCTTCGTTCCAGGCTCCAGGTACTGCGGGAACTGCAATCCCTACCCAGGTCCCGTACCTCGCTGACAGTTTATCACCTGGGTGGTGAGGCCAATATGAAACGGGTATGAGGCTGCTTCTTCTTCTGACGCTGGCCGCCAACGGACCGGCCGATTCTGGTTGCCCGTCGCCGGCCCTGCCCACCACGATGACTCGACGTGAGGTGGAACGGGAGCTGGCGGCGGTCGTGGACCGGAGCTTTCCCGAGCTCCAGGGCGTCGACATCGCCGTGGAGGAGATTCGCAGCAAGAGCGACTTCTTTACCTCGGGTTATGACCCTGAAACCATCCTCAAGAAGGGTCCCAGCCGGAGTTATCGGGTCTACGTGAATCCCCGACTCTTCGAGTCGCCTCCCTCCGAGGCCGCCATTCAGGCGGCGCTGGCCCACGAGCTGACCCACATCCTGGACTACACCCGGCTTTCCCCGGTCGCCCTGGAGAAGTTCACCCTCAAGTACGCCACCGGAGACAACAGCAAGTACGAGCGGGCCACTGATCGAGGCGCCCTGGAGCGAGGGTACGGGTGCGGGCTCATCGAATACCGGCGTTGGCTCTACGCCCATGTCTCGCCCGCTACCGTGGCGGGGAAGC
>Ga0210139_1000022_pt1 | contig 25809 bp, 20 predicted proteins | sample Browns_TuleB_D2_FD_184855 | JGI IMG/M metagenome (GOLD analysis project Ga0210139, IMG submission 184855) | Wetland microbial communities from San Francisco Bay, California, USA, that impact long-term carbon sequestration - Browns_TuleB_D2 (SPAdes) | ecosystem: Environmental > Aquatic > Marine >... | reverse complement strand
AACCGCACAGTCGAAATGAGCGCCGGCATCTTGCCGGCATAGATGTCCGCCGGCTTCTAGCCGGCCGTGCCCGCCTCCGGCGGGCTCTTGAGCGGGACGTCATCTGCCGGTTATTCTAAGGTATTTACAAAATCCTACCCTCACCCTACCCTCTCCCTTCCACGGCTTCATCCTTCATCCCAGCCGGTAATAACAACCGTGAAAGGGAGAGGGGGGCTTTCGACCAACGAATTCGATCCAACAATTCGACCTCAACACCTACAATCTTGGGACAATACCGATTCATCACGCCCCTACAAAATCTGTCTGGTTGTGGGCCTGGCCTAACCCGCCTGTGTTCTCAACGGTGAATCTTATGAGTTACAATAGGAAAGAGTTTCCATGAAAGCCAAACTGGTTCTTACATCGAAAGACCGTCAAACTGCGCAGGAAGTGCCATTCGACCGGCCCACGATCACAATTGGGCGAAAGCCGAACAACGATCTCGCTTTTAATCGTCCTGAAATTTCCGGTAGCCACGCGGCATTTCTCTTTGAAAAAAACGAATACTATGTCATGGATCTCGGAAGCACGAACGGGACACTGATGAACGGGGCGCAGCTTGTTGCCAAAGAAAAATATAAATTGCAGGACCAGGATGTCATCACAATTGCGCCGTACACGATTCAGTTTATTTTAGAAGTGGAATCGATGGAAACCATGATCGAGATTCCCGCCGAAGCAGTTCCTGCAGCAGCAAAGAAAGTGAGTTCGGGAACGAAACCTGATATCGGAGGTGCGAAAAAGCTTTCAACCGGCACGGAAGAACAACAACGCGACGAGTTCCTTCGGTCCGAAGAGCCTCTACCTCAACCTCCTGCAGCGCCGGAATCTCCGCCGCCGGCGGTTCCGGCGGAAAAGGCCGGAGCGTCTGCAGCAGCTCCCTCACCGCAGCCCAGACATGTAGCGGCTCCATCATTAAGCGTTGCGCCGGAAGATGTTGCGAAAACCCCTTCAGCGGTAACCGACTATTTGTGGCTTGGCATCGGCGCTTTGCTTGTGCTTGCAGCAATCGGCCTGATCGTCTTCATCTTCGTCGGGCTATAAAGAACGTTTCGGGATCCACGTTTCAGGTTCAAAAAACTGTCCCGCACACTCCTGAACTTGAAACCGGAACGCTTCTTTACTCCTCTTCCCAGATGATATCGGGTTCGTAGCAGGAACGACAATCTTCGAATTCGTCTCCTTTTTCGAAATACTGGTAGTGTCCACAATTTTCACAAACGTAATTGCCGCTTTCCTTCACAATCTCGCCGATTTTTCCTTTGCTATCGCCCATCTACTGCTCTTCGCAAAAGTTTAGCACACATGAAAACCCTAAACCGCTTTCAAAAGCGGTTTGTTTGACAGAACCATACCCCTATGCTATTTTCACTGTTCTGCAAAATTCCTATCTATAGTCTGATTGACCCCCCCTATGAAATGATTAAGATTACGGACCATAGATATAATGGATAAATGTCGGGGCGTAGCGCAGCCTGGTAGCGCACCTGCCTTGGGCGCAGGGGGTCGGAGGTTCGAATCCTCTCGCCCCGATTACAAGCGTCGACGCATCGGTGCGTCTGCGCGTTTGTGCGTCTGCGAGTCCGCACGTTGAAGCGCGTCAGCGCACGACGCACGACGCGAAGACGCACGACGCAGATGCGCCCGTAGCTCAGCTGGATAGAGCATCTGCCTTCTAAGCAGAGGGTCGGGAGTTCGAGTCTCTCCGGGCGCACTCAAATGCGTCGGCGCGTTGGGCGTCTGCGTGTTGTGCGTCGGCGGGTCTGAGCGTCGGCGCGTTGAAGAGTCTGCGGTCGGGAGTGCCGGTCGGTGTGGAGACCCGAAGACGCAAAGACGTATATGGAATAGAATAGAGCCGTTTGGTGGGTGTAGCTCAGTTGGTAGAGCGCTGGATTGTGGCTCCAGTGGTCGGGGGTTCGAGCCCCCTCACTCACCCTTTATCATGAAAGCATAAAAGGGCGGGAGTATGATTTCACAAGTCTTCGTAGTGGATGCCCAGGAAAGTATCCTGGATTTGTGCGCGCACACATTAAGTAAGCTTCCTGAAACCGAAGTTTACGTTGAAAAGGATCCCAAATCCGCAATTGAAAAAATGCAAAAGGAGAGCGTAGATCTCCTAATTGTGGATACACAATTCAATCCAGAGCAGAACCGTGAACTTTTTCGGTTGGCCCGGCGGAAAGACGCAAACACTCCAATTCTTTTGTTGGCCGATACCGTCAATGTCAAAGCAGCCATCGATTGTATGAAGCTTGGTTCTGCAGATTACATAACAAAACCATTTTTCCCTGATGATTTTCTTTCCACTGTGCGCCATTTGCTGGAAGCGAAACGTCTGCGGGAAGAATACAAATCTTTGCAATGGCAGGTCGTTCGATCTCATTCACTGGATGGAATTGTCGGTAGAAGCTCAGCAATGCGCGGTGTTTTCAAAACGATCCAGATGGTCTCGCAGAACGATGTCGACGTTCTAATTTTCGGTGAAACAGGAACGGGAAAAGAGCTGGTGGCGCGGGCGGTTCACGATCACAGTGTGAGAAGGGAGAACAGGTTTGTCGCTATTGATTGCGGTGCGATCCCGGAGAATCTTCTGGAATCGGAACTTTTTGGGCACGAAAAAGGCGCGTTTACCGGGGCCGATAGCCGCAGCATCGGGCTTTTGGAACTTGCCAACAAAGGCACATTTTTCATGGATGAAGTTGGTGAACTTCCCATTCGTTTACAAGCCAAACTCCTACGCGCTCTGCAGGAAAGAAAAATTCGCCGGGTCGGTGGAAAGGAAGAAATCACGCTGGATGTACGCGTAATTGTTGCTACATCTCGAAATCTGGAGACCGAGATTCGGGAACAGCGTTTTCGCAATGATTTGTATTACAGGATTAACGTTGCTCGAATTTCTCTGCCCGCATTACGGGAAAGAACGGAAGACATTCCCTTGCTCGTATCGCATTTTGTAACCGTGTACGCAGAGCAAATGGGAAAGGGCTTGCTGGAAGTAGAACCGGAGGTCAGTGAAATTCTGATGCGTTACTCCTGGCCTGGCAATATTCGGGAATTACAGAATGTCGTCAAACGAGCATTGACCATGAGCTCACACCATGTTCTGACCATAGACGATCTACCGGATGAAATTGTGGTGCAGGGTGGCGAAAGGCGTTCGCGTGATCGTGGTGGCTTCTTTACGGTCCGGGCGCAGCGTATGGCGGCATTCGAAAAATGGTATCTTTCAAACCTTCTTCGTACATGCCTGGGTGATATCTCCCGGGCTGCACGAAAAGCCGAGATTCCACGCGGAACGCTTTATCGTTTGATGAAGAAGCACAGCCTGAAAGCAGAAGATTTTCGTCTATGAAACTTCTCCTTCTGATCGTTCCGGCGCTGTTATGGTGCCATTGTCTTTCTGCGCAAGAGGATGCGATCCCGTTAAAGGGTTCCTGGAATTTTGGAGTCTTGACCGGCGGCGGCAGCAGCATCAGCGACCCTTCAAGACACCGGCAGTTGCTGCTCGTTGGCGGCCGCTTCGGCAAAGCTCTAAGCAAAGAACGTGGAAAAGGAAGGTTTCGGGGCCAGCTTGAATATGCAATTGAAACAATTCCGGCATTTCTGGTTTTTCAAACGTCCACGGTTTATGGATTCGATGTAACGCCTCTCCTGTTTCGATGGAATTTTACGAGTGCAAAGAAAGTCGCCCCTTTTTTCGAGCTCGGAGCCGGAGTACTGTTTACAACAAAGGATGTTCCAGAACAAACCTTTCCTATTAATTTTACACCTCAAGCAGCTTTCGGTTTTCATGTTTTTACAAATTCCAAGAATGCAATGACGCTTGCACTTAGATACATGCACATTTCTAACGCTGGATTGGATCTTCCGAACCCCGGAATCAATAGCCTTCAGTTGATTATCGGCTATCAATGGTCCCGGTAAATTGCCTGATTCCCTCATTTCTTGTATCCTTGTCTCAACGCAAATGCGTCTACGCGTCTGCGGGTCTACGCGTTCTGCGCTTTGATGCGCGTCTCGACGCCCGACGCAAAGACGCATGAATGCGTTGACGCACCCGCGCCCGTAGCTCAGTTGGATAGAGCGCCAGGCTTCGAACCTGTAGGTCGGGAGTTCGAGTCTCTCCGGGCGCGCTCAAATGCGTCGACGCGTTGGCGCGTCGGCGCGTTGACTCGCGTCTCGACGCACGAACGCAACGACGCACTTGCGTTGACGCACTTATTGGCGGGAAAGGAGCTTTCTTGGTATGGCTACGATCCGCCGATTTGAAGATCTTGACGTTTGGAAAAAAGCGAGAGAACTCGCAAGGCTTGGTTACAGTCTGACGGATGGCCCCCGTTTCAAAGATTTCAAGCTATTGCATCAAATGCGTAGCGCATCCGTTTCGATTCTGTCAAATATTGCCGAAGGATTCGGAAGAAGCACGGATAAAGAATTTGTTCAATTTCTTTACATAGCTCGCGCTTCTGCTTCTGAACTGCAGAGCCAATCTTACGTCGCACTGGATCAACGTTTTTTCACGGAGCAAGACTTTCAACGAATCTACGAGGAAACCGACCACACGTGTCGGATGCTGGCAAACCTGATAAAATACTTACGATCAAATGCGTCTACGCGTTGACGCGCGTCTCGACGCACGAACGCAAAGACGCACGACGCGTTGACGCACTTGCGCCTGTAGCTCAGTGGATAGAGCGGCAGCCTCCGGAGCTGTAGGTCGGGGGTTCGAGTCCCTCCAGGCGCACTAACGCGCGTCTGCGCGTCCAGCGTCTTCGCGTTAGACGCGCGTCAGAAGCGCGACGCATGGACGCCACATGAACGAAGCAAGGAGCAGTGAAATTGGTATTCCGTTATCGGAGGTTGCCCTCAGGATTGAGTTTGATGCCGTTGATGTTCCGCAGGAACGTTTCGGTTTTCTCGAACAACTTTTACCTCCTGATGGCTCGGAAGCGATTCAGATCGGAAACGACGCAATCGAATTGCTTAGTAGCCGAAAAATGAGTTTCGGCCAACTACGCGATTTCTGGACTACATTATTAGAATCTACAATCAGTACACTGGATATCTCTGTGGTACGATGCGTTTCTCTTTCGTATCTCAATGAAATTCCGCTTGAGGATCTTAGAGACTTTCAAAACTACTTAAATGTCAGTCTTGAAATGCCCGAATCTTTGAAGGACAGGATTGAATTCTTCCGAACGGAATTTACATACAAATTCGATTTCGGTGAGATTCGAGTTTGGCTACAACCGGACTGGGACGATCAAATCGATGGCTATTGCATACAATTAAACATGGAATCTCGAAACCGTGGCCCGGTATCCGTGGAAAACCTGGTCCCTACAATTGATCAGATGCATGCCGGCTTGAAAGACGTATTTCGCCAGGTTCTGTCCGAGGATTATCTTATACAGCTTCCTCAGTGAAAGGGAGAATCATCAATGGTTGATCAACTAATTTTGATTGCAGTTGGGGCTGATAAGGTTGGTCTGGTCGAGCAGATTTCGGATTTCATTCAGCAATACGGATGCAATATCGAAGACAGCAAGATGGCGGTTCTTGCCGGAGAATTTGCATTCATGTTGTTGATCTCCGGAAACGTCGCTGCCGTTGGCGAAAACAAGCAGGCTCTGGCCTCCGAAACAGGATTGGATATTTACATCCGTCGACCAGGCGAAAGAAGAAAAAATCAGGTGTCACTCCCCTACCGCTTCATGGCGTCTTGCATGGATCATCCTGGAGTTGTTCACAGACTGAGCACAACCTTGAGCGACCTCGGGATCAATATCGAATCCATGGAAACAAAGACTTATGCAGCGCCCGACAGCGGTACTCCGATTTTCCGGATGGAAGCCACATTATCGATACCGAGCAGCGTAAACATACATCAATTGCGCGCGACTCTCGATGAAATTGAACGACGCGAAAACATTGATATCGATCTCAGCAGTTTGTAACGCATTAGAACCGCCAGGGCACAGAGAACCCCAAGATCAGACTGAGCTTTTTCCAAACTTGACGTCCTGGCGGTTGAATGATTCAAATTTCCTGATGTTTCTGCTGAAACGCCATGGTGTATTTGACTTCTAATAGATGTGTATCTATAATCGCAAAAACATGAAACGTTTGCGCTGGCTGAGTGTTCTGCTGCTCGTTCTGTACGTTTTCATTGCTTTTGCCGTCGATATTCACGTTCACGACGGAAAGGATCAGAGCGCGCTCCATTGCCAACTCTGTCAGATCTCAAATCTCTCTCTGACTCAGACTTTTGCTCCCCATTGTTCCCCCGGAATCGTCGATCTGGGGGTCTTTAACGAATTGCAAAAGCCGCTTTTCGTTCCGAATACCATCCGCGCGTCCTTTGGCCGCGCCCCCCCGCTTTCTTGATCCAATTCCCCCTTCCTTTCTGTCTATACTACTACATTATTAGTAGATAATTCAGATTTTTCATTTCGTTTTATTTTCGTGTTTGGTTGCGCCGCCTGCGGTGGATTTTGGAAACCGGCGGAGCGGAGGCTATGTGAATCATACTGCTGGCGTTCTTATTTGTATTTTATTTCTGACCGCATCGGAATCGATCGTTACTGCGGAATCTGCCACAGCTCCGCTGCGGGTTTCGCGTCGGGAAGCCGTCAAAATGGCTCTTGCGGCAAATCCTCAGGTATTGGCTGCGAAGGAACAGGCGGAGCAGGCGCGGGCTCGAATTACTCAAGCAACTGCGCTTCCTGATCCAACGTTTGAAACGACCCTGGAACAGGAAACGAGTTTCTGGCATCCCGGAACTGCGACGACCCAGGATTATGGAATCGGCTTCACGGTTCCTTTTCCTTACAAACTGCATCTTGCCGGTAAGGTAGCCAGAACGGCGCTGCATTCGGCTGAGTTGAATGTTTCTCAAGTGAGCAACGAAATCGCCGCTCAAACTGCGCAAGCGTACGACATGCTTTTGGTGGCATTGCTTCATGAAGAAGTTCTATCCGATGGCAAGAATCTCGCCGAGGATTTCTTGAAAAAGACGCAGGCTCGTTATGATGCAGGCACCGTCCCAAGACTCGATACGATCAAAGCAAAAGTCGATCTCGTACAAGCGCAAAACGACCTGATTTCGAATGAACGGACGATTGCAACGGCACGTGCAAGTCTGAATCGGCTTCTTGCGCGGCCTCAGGGCGCGCCCATTGAAGCTGCGGAACCACTTGATATTCCCGCGCCGCTTGCCGATCTTGAAACGCTGGAAAAACTGGCGCTCGTTTCCAGGCCGGAAATTTTGAGCAACGCCTCGGACCGTGAAGGCGCAAGCCTATCGGCCAATCTGGCGAGTAAATTCTGGCTTCCCGATATCAGCCTGACTCTTTCCAGGAACCACACAGAAGGCGCTCCGGCAGCGTATTCAACGGTAGGTTCCGTAACCCTGCCCCTGTTGTTCTGGCAGCACAACAACGGTGAAATCGCTGAAGCGAAACACAGAGAGGCGGAGCTTGCAGCAGAGGCAAATGATTTAGCAGCGCAAGTGGATTTAGATGTCCGAACCGCATATTCCGCGGCATCCACCGCGATTCGACAGGCGGCGTACATCCGCGATGAACTTCTTCCGGAAGCGCGTGAAGCATTCCAGATTGCTTCCACCAGTTATGGATTGGGAGGGTCATCGGCTCTCGATCTTCTGGATGCCAAACGAACAATGCTTGATGCCGAAAATCAACATGCGGATGCAATGGGCGCGGCCAACGATGCGATTGCTGATCTCGAAAAAGCTGTCGGCGCTCCTCTTCCCTCCGCAACAGGAGATGCACATGAGAAATAACATGCAATTCTTGATTTCAACTTCTTTTATCGCGGCCCTAACTTTTATCGGCTGTTCCGATGGAGGCAATTCTCCGGCATCCGCTGAGCCGCGGCCAAAAACAATTACGCTTTCTGCGGAACAGCGCGACAAGGTTCATATTGAGCCCCTGAAAGTCTCATCTTTCCATCGCTCTGTGGAAACAACGGGCACCGTTGCTTTCAATAATGATCACTCTACGCAGGTAATTGCGCCAATGTCCGGCCCCGTTTCGCGTCTTGTGGCAAACATCGGCGATAAGGTAAGAGCGGGCGCGCCGCTGGCCACGATCGCTTCTCCTGATTTTGCTGCTGCCGTGAGTGCATACAGAAAATCACAGGCGGCTGCTGAAAATGCGAGCCATATCGCGGAACTGGATGAAAAGCTTTTTCAGAGCGGTGGAACTTCACGGCGCGAATGGGAGCAGGCGCAAACGGACGCCGTTGCTGCTGAAGCGGATCGCGATGCGGCGATACAGCAATTACACTCTCTTGGCGTTGACAATAAAACGATAGAAGACATCCGCCAGAATAAAAGCGTCAGCGGTGGGCAAGCAATCATCCGCTCGCCGCTTGCCGGTACGGTTGTCGAACGCCTGATCACGCCCGGTCAATTGTGTCAGGCTGGTGCAACACCCGTATTTAATGTTGCGGATATGTCTTCCGTATGGGTGATGGCCAATATTTTTGAAAGCGATCTTTCCTCTATTGGCATGGGAGATCCCGCAGATGTGGTGACTCCTGCGACGTCTGAAATTCTTCACGGCAAAGTGGATTACATTGCGGCGCTTGTGGACCCGAATACCAGAGCGATTGGCGTTCGCATCCTGACGCCGAATCCAAACGAAATCCTCAAAAAGGATATGTACGTTCGCGTCACGGTCCATTCACAAAAAGAGATTTCCGGGTTGTTGGTTTCGGTTTCTGCAATCTTGCGGGACGATGAAAACTTACCCTTTGTTTTTGTTGAAAATAGCGATCAGAGCTTTGGGCGGCGCCGCGTGACCGCGGGAATTCGCTCCGGTGATCAACAGGAAATTACCGGCGGGCTGAAGGAAGGCGACCGGATTGTTGCGGAGGGCGGGCTGTTTCTGCAGTTCGCGGAAAGTCAATGAGCGAAGAAATCTTTCAAACTCCGGAAGAGACATCAGAAGCCGCTTCGCTGATCAATCGCATTGTTTCCACCGCTCTGCGCCAGCGATTTCTAACAGCTTTACTCGCGGTACTTCTGATTGGCTGTGGACTGTGGTCATTCTCAAGACTCCCCGTAGACGCTTATCCTGATCTTTCTCCGCCGCAGGTGGAATTCATCGCCCAGTGGGCAGGTCACGCCGCGGAGGAAGTAGAACGTCTGATCACGGTGCCGTTGGAAGTGGAGATGAACGGGATTCCCCATCTGAGCGCGCTTCGCTCGATCTCTTTGTATGGCTTATCCGATGTTCGTATGACGTTCGATTACGGCACGGACAACGATTTCGTTCGTCAATTGGCTTTCCAGCGCATCGGCGGAGCTTCTTTACCGGAAGGCGTGGCGCCGGACATGGCGCCGCTTTTTTCTCCTTCCGGTTTGATTTATCGATACGTTCTGGAGAGTCCCGACCGAACGCCCATGGAATTGAAAACGCTGGAAGACTGGGTGATTGAAAGACAGTATCGGTCTGTTCCGGGTGTCGCCGATGATTCAGGGTTCGGCGGCCAAACGATGGAATATCACGTTTTACTCGATCCAGTAAAAGTCGCCGGAGTTGGTTTGTCTGTGAGCAACATTGGAGACGCGCTGCAGGCCAACAATGGAAACGCAGGCGGCGGTTTTTATTCACAGGGCGGGCAGTTCTATTACGTTCGTGGACTCGGCAGAATTCAAACACCGGAAGACATCGAAAACATTGTTCTTTCGGTTCATAACGGCACCCCGGTATTGGTCAAAGATGTGGGTCGTGTTGAAATAGGCTACGCGCCCCGTCTTGGACAATTCGGATACAACCGTAACGATGATGCGGTGGAAGGCGTGATCCTGATGCGCAAAGGCGAGCAAGCGCAGGTCGTGCTCAAGAAAGTTCAAGCCAAGACTCGTGAGCTGAACGATTCGATTCTCCCGAAAGACGTTAAGGTTCGTCCGTTCTACGATCGAAGCGACTTGATCGCTTTAACCACGCGCACCGTGGAAAAAAATCTTCTCCGTGGAATGGTGCTGGTGATCGTTGTCCTGATTTTCTTCTTGTACAACATACGAGCCGGTTTGATCGTTGCCGTGACAATTCCACTATCTCTGATGTTTGCATTCATCTGTCTGGATTTGAAAGATATTCCCGCAAATCTGCTGTCCATCGGCGCGATCGATTTCGGAATCCTGGTGAATGGCGCGGTTGTGATGGTAGAAAACATTTTTCGCCAGCTTGGGCTGAGAGAAGGGCAAAAGTACAAAGTTCGGGAAGTCATTATTGCTGCCGCCGCAGAAGTAGACCGTCCGGTTTTCTACACGGTGGCCGTGATTGTTGCGGGATTCCTTCCCATTTATGTGCTTGAAGGCCCATCAGGCGAGTTGTTCAAGCCGATGGCCGACACAATGATTTTTGCGTTGATTGGATCGCTTCTTTTAACACTTACGCTGGTTCCCGTTTTGTGTGCCTGGGCCCTTCGCAAGGGAGTTCATGAAAAAAGGAATCCTGTTCTTGAAGTCATCAATTCTGCTTACGGAACGGGACTGAATGCTTGTTTGGCGCATCCGTGGGCGACCGTACTAGCATCGGTTGCGATACTCGCTGGAACGCTTCTGCTCGTTCCAGGAATTGGAGCGGAGTTCATGCCCCATCTGGACGAAGGCGCTTCGTGGTTCAGAGCAACGATGCCTTACACGATCTCGTTTGAGGAGTCAAAAAAAGTTCCTCCGAAAGTTCGACAAATTCTATTGTCTTTTCCTGAGGTCACGGTAGTTGGTTCCGAACATGGTCGTCCGGATGACGGCACCAATCCCACAGGATTTTTCAATGCAGAGTTTTATGTTGGTTTGAAGCCCTATTCCCAATGGAATGGAAAGTACAAAACGAAAGATCAGTTGATCGATGCAATCATGGATAAACTGCAAGCTTTTCCCGGCATTACGTTCAACCACACGCAGCCGGCGGAAGACGCCGTAGATGAAGCGGAGACCGGCTTGAAAAGCGCACTGGCAGTCAAGATTTTCGGTAGCGACCTTGTAGTCCTGGAGCAGAAAGGAGATGAAATCAAACACTTAGTCGAAACCGTTCCCGGGATGGGTCACGTTACCCTTGTGCGAGAGTTGGGACAACCCAGTCTTACGGTTACCGCAGACCGGGGCAAGATTGCGCGCTATGGCTTAAACGTCGCAGACATTAACAGTTTGATTGAAGCGGCAGTCGGCGGCGCCCCGGTTACACAGGTCGTGCAAGGCGATAAATTGTTTGATCTCGTGGTGCGACTCCAACCACAATTCCGTGAAACACCGGAAGAAATCGGCAATATCCTTGTTGCAACACCTGCCGGACAGCAAATCCCGCTGAGAGAGTTTGCTTCAATTCAGGTCGTAAGTGGCGCATCGTTCATTTATCGCGAAGACAACTCACGATTCATCGGCGTGCAATACTCGGTCGAAGGCAGGGATCTGGCGGGAACAGTGGAAGAAGCCCAGCGTCGCGTGGCTGCTAAAGTAAAGCTTCCCGAAGGCTATCGTGTTGTTTGGGGTGGAGAATATGAACAATACACCGCATCAAGACGTCAGCTTGGAATAGTGCTGCCGGCAACATTATTTCTGATCTTTCTCTTGTTGTTTGGTCTGTACGGCAACTTCAAATTCCCGCTCATTACCCTGATTGGCGTTGTTTTATCAACACCCGCTGGTAGTCTCATTGCGCTGTGGCTTACCGGCACTCCGTTTTCCGTATCATCCGGAATCGGCTTTCTGGCTCTATTTGGCGTGTCGGTTCAAACGGCAGTGCTTTACATTTCGTATGCGAATGAGCTTCGGATCGGTGGAATGGAATTGAAAAAGGCTACACATGAGGCGGCGCTGTTGCGGTTGCGACCCATCATGATGACCGCGCTGGTAGCCGCGCTCGGTTTGCTTCCTGCCGCGCTTTCCACCGATGTCGGCTCCGATTCGCAGCGTCCGTTTGCGCTGGTCATTGTGAGCGGACTTTTTTCGCGTCTGCTGATCAGCGTTTTTCTGATGCCCGCGCTTTACGCGATTGTTGCGCGTCCAGGCGATCGACTCGAAGTGTGACAAATTGACTCGGTAGAAGGAAGTCTTTAGATTGATGTTTCCATGTCGTGGCAACTACGTAACTCACTGGCAGCATTCAAGCACAGGAATTTTCGGTTGTTTGTGCCCGGACAATTTATTTCGCTGCTCGGATTCTGGATGCAAACCGTGGGACAGAGCTGGCTCGTCTACAGGCTGACACATTCCACGACCTATCTGGGCGCTCTCGCTTTTGCGCAACAGGTCCCGATTCTAGTTCTTGCCATTCCGGCCGGCGGATTTGTAGATCGGACCAACCGCCACAGGCTGGTCATCGTTACTCAAACACTTGCACTGATTCAGGCGTCCATTTTGACTGTGCTGACCTACCTCGGACACATTAGCATCGTCCAGATCATGATACTGGGAATTTTAATCGGGGTGATCAGCGCTTTTGATATGCCGGCTCGTCAAACATTCTTGCTTCAAATGGTAAATAAAGAGGATTTAATGAACGCAATTGCTCTGAATTCCTCGATGTTCAACGCCGCTCGAATGATCGGCCCCGCCATCGCGGGCTTTGTGGTTGCAAAGTGGGGAGAAAGTTTTTGTTTTCTTGCCAATGCGGTGTCGTATGTAGCGGTACTGATTGCATTGCTTCTCATGCGTGTTCCGCAAACAGAGCTTCAAGACAATCGTCAAAGTCTATCGCGGGATCTGGCAGCGGGGTTCCGTTATGTTCAAGAAACAAAACCTGTTCGTGTAATGCTGCAACTTTTGGGCGCTTTTGGAATCGCAGGATTTTCGTTTTCTGTTCTCATGCCGGCATTTGCCGATCGGATCTTTGGACGCGGAGCCGCTGGGCTCGGCTGGTTGATGGCGTCCGTTGGCTTCGGAGCGTTTTGTGGCGCGATATTCCTCGCAGGAAGAAAAGGTCTCAAAGGGATCAGCAAGATGATCTCAACCGGGGCTTTCGGTTTTTCCATTTGCCTGATTACATTCAGCTTTATTACACAATTTTGGCTCGCTCTTTTTGTATTGTGTCTTGCTGGATTTTTTATGATGACCATGGTTGCGTCTACAAATACAGCGATTCAATCCATCATCTCCGATGCCTTCCGCGGTCGCGTAATGAGTTTTTTCACGATGACCATAATCGGCATGGCCCCCATAGGAAGCTTCGTTTCCGGCTACATCGCGAATTGGCTCGGGCCGCAAAGGACCGTATTTGGCATGGCTCTCTTTTGCCTTTCCGCCGCATACTGGTTTTATCGCACGCTACCGTCGATCATTCCCGATACCAGGAAAATGTACGCGTCGCAGAACCAGTAAGCGCCTACGCTCCTTTTTCACCACAGAGGCACAGAGTACACAGAGAAAAAACAAGATTTCCTGGCTCTGTGTAGCCCATGAAAAAAGTATTTATGAAGACCCGGCCTTTGGCGACGGACCGCTTGCCGAATCTCCTTATCTCCTTAAATCTCCTTGATCTCCCTTGTGTGTTCTCTGTGTCTCTGTGGTTTTCTCAGGGTTTTACAAAAGCGGTTTCAGCGTCTTGTACACGTTCTCGGCTATCAGTTTTGCGCCTTCAGCCGTTGGATGCGATCCGTCTTGCTGGATCAACTTTTCATTGCCGATGAAATCTTTTAACACAAATGGAATGAATGTGACGTCCTGATTCCTTTTCAAATCCTCAAACACCTGATGTACCTCTTTTCGGTAATCAGGGCCTGCATTCGAAGGGGCTTCCATGCCCGTCATTAGAACCTTAACGTTTCTCTTGTGAGCTTTGTCGATGATGGCGCTAAGATTTGACTTGATCAGGTCCACGGGTTGGCCACGCAAAACATCGTTAGCGCCAAGTTCGAGGATTAAGAATCGAACATCGCCATCCAGCGACCAATCGATGCGGCGTAAGCCTCCGGAGGACGTGTCGCCGGAAACTCCTGCATTCACAACTTCGTATTTGTAGCCGTCGGCTTCAAGCAATTTTTGCAGAACAGCGGGATAGCTTTGACTCAACGGAAGGCCAAGTCCGGCAGTTAAACTGTTGCCAAAGGCGACAATCTTGGGTAATTTTACGTCAGCCTGTTTGGATTCTGCGGTAGCGGGCGGGATGGATTTTTCGGGCTTCTGCCCGCATCCGGAAATTGCAAAAAGCAAAACGAAAACGAGGAAAGCAGGAGCCCGCAGGATGCGGGCGGTACAAGAACGCATGATTCAATTATATAAAGTTTCACGCACCGTACCTTCCGGCAGTGAAATGCTTACGATTTTGCATCCGCTGGATTTGGCAATTACGGATGGACAATTCGTTGCAATCCTCGGACCTTCCGGCAGCGGAAAATCGACCCTGCTGGGTTTGATAGCCGGTCTTGATTCTCCGTCTTCGGGGAAAATTGAATTGGATGGTCAGGAGATTACATCCATGAACGAGGACAATCTTGCGAGACTGCGCAGCCGGAAAATAGGGTTCGTTTTTCAGTCCTTCCACCTTGTTCCTTCGCTCACCGCATTCGAAAACGTAATCGTTCCGATGGAAATTGCGGGAATCGAGGAAGCTGAAGAGCGCACCTGGCAGTTGCTGGACGATGTGGGGTTGAAGCCCCGCGCACACCACTATCCTTCACAGCTTTCCGGAGGAGAGCAGCAGCGGGTCGCTATCGCACGCGCATTTGCCAACAATCCTTCGATTCTGCTCGCGGATGAACCAACGGGAAATTTGGATTCGCAAAACGGGAAGCACGTCTTTGAATTGCTTGTACAGTTGAACCGCAATCGGGGCACTACGCTTGTGCTGGTGACACATGAAAAAGAATTGGCCGATCAAGCGGATCGCCAGATTCATCTGCGTGACGGCCGTATCATGGAAGATTTTTTTCAACACAGAGAGCACGGAGAGTTCAAAGAAAAAACTCTTTAGTCTTTCTCTGAGCCCTCTGTGTTGAAAAAAATGTTTATTTTGAAGATGGCGGTTCGCGAGCTGCGATCTGCCTGGAAACGACTGTTATTTTTCTTCCTGTGCATCGCGATTGGTGTGAGCGCGATTGTTTCTCTCCGTTCAATCATCCGCAATTTCAACCACGTAATGACTTCGGATGCGCGGGCCATCCTTGGTGCGGATATTCAGATCAGCTCAAACCGGCCATGGACCGAGGAAGCACTCAAAACCGTAGAACGCATTGCGAAACCGTATCTGCAGGCACACGCCGAATCGATTGAGTCCTCAACCATGTTGCGCCCCGAAAGCAGCGCCAATGAAAGAGCGATTCTCGTTGAGCTGAAAGGAATCGATTCTGGTTTCCCTTTCTATGGAGAATTCAAACTTACAAAGGGCAAGTTCAGTTACAACCTTCTATCCGGTAACGGGGCACTGGTGGCTGGCACGATCCTTGAACGATTGAATTTGAAAGTCGGTGATCGTGTAATGATCGGCGATCAAGCGTTTGACATTCGGGGAGTGATCGATCGTGAGCCGGGTTCTGCGGGCGGTTTCCGTTTTGGACCGCGGGTACTGATTTCAAGAGAGGCACTGGAAAACGCGCACCTGACCGGCTTCGGAAGCCGCGCGCGGCGAAGAATCTTCCTGCGAGTACCGGAACAACAGGTGGATCAAATCACGAAGGCCCTAAAAACTTCTTTAAAAGCCGGTTTCATCAGCGTGCGTTCGTACAAAGAATCGCAAGAGAACATGAACAGCCAGTTCACACGCACAGAGAACTTTCTTGCGCTAACGGGTTTCATCATTTTGATTCTCGGCGGAATCGGCGTATCGAGCGTGACGCGCGTGTTCATTGAGGAGAAACGGAAAAGCATTGCGGTACTGAAGTGCCTTGGCGCCGGCGGCCGCAAGATCTTTTCGATCTACCTGATGCAAATTTCCCTGCTTGGTCTTTCGGGCAGCCTGGCTGGAGTGCTCCTTGCCAAATTGATCCTGCAGCTTTTGGAAATCTACTATCGCGCAAACCTCCCGCCGGACATGACCTATGCTCTTCAATGGTATGCAATCTTCCAGGGTCTCGGATTCGGCATCCTGATCACAATCCTCTTTTCGGCGTTGCCTCTCCTGAAAATTCGCAACATCAAGCCAAACGTTCTTTTGCGTGATGAAACGGAGATTGTCATAAAAGGCCAATGGCGCAGAAAACCGGACATGCTCCGCTGGATAACCGCTACGCTTGTTACGGCAGGCCTCTTCTTATTGTCTGCCTGGCAGGCAGGTTCCTTGAAAATCGGAATCTTCTTCTTCGCAGGACTTCTGGTTACTGCTCTGATCCTGTATCTCGCGGCGCTTTTGTTGACGAAACTGCTCCGGCGCATCAAACGGATCGTTTCGTTTCCTCTGCGCCACGCAATCAGCTCGATTCATCGTCCGGGGAATCAAACGCGAGTCATCGTTGTAGCAGTGGGCCTGGGGAGTTTTTTCATGATCGCCATCCAGGCAATGCAATCCAATCTTCTTCGCGAAATGGATTTCCAGAGACGAGCCAATTTGCCCAACATGTACTTGATTGACATTCAGGCAGATCAAAAAAAAGGAGTCGAAAAAATCATCAGGGAAAACACGAACGAAAAGCCGCTGATTCTTCCAACCGTGCGCGCAAGAATTGCGGCGATTAACGGAAAAGTCGTTGATCCTGAAAGTGAAGAATACAAAAAAGATCGCGGGCGCCTGGGATTCGAATACACGTTGACTTATCGCAATCAACTGGATGATACGGAAACAATCCTTTCCGGAAAATTCTGGAATCAGACGCCCTCTTCAGATCCTGAAGTTTCGATTGAAGAAGGACTGAAGGGATTGATGGGTTTGGACGTTGGCGGAAACGTCACCTTCGACATCCTGGGAAAGAAAATTACGGCGAAAGTCACGAGCGTCCGGCGCGTGGATTGGAAAAACGCCCGCACGGGCTTCTATATCGTTTTTCGTCCGGGAGTGCTCGAAAGCGCGCCCAATGTGTATGTTGCTGCGCTGGACGCTCCGCCAACCGAGCCGGCCCGCTCGCGTTTCCAGCGACGGCTTGTCGACGCATATCCAAACGTGACAGCAATTGATGTCGCCGATATTGTTCAAAGCCTTCAAAAAATACTGAATACCATTACCGTTGGAATTTCTTTCATCGGAGGCTTTGTTTTCCTGAGCGGAGTACTGATACTCATCGGTTCCATTGCCATGACCAAATTTCAGCGCACCTACGAATCAGCCATTCTCAAAACACTTGGGGCTACGCGGAGGCTGGTACTCTCTATCCTGATGCTGGAATATGCGGTCCTCGGATTCGTATCGGGGATTATCGGAACGCTCGCAGCTATGGGGCTCTCCTACCTGATCAGCAAACATGTTTTTGAGCTCGATTGGGGGCCAACACCAATGGTCTATAGCCTCGGGCTTCTCTTAACGATATTACTCGTGGTTCTCGTCGGGAGCCTCTCCAGCTTCGGCGTCCTCAACAAGAAACCGCTCACGGTCCTAAGAGCGGGGAACTAGCCCCCCAAGACACCAAGGCGCCCGGTTCAGAGTTTTCTATTCATGTCCTGGCGTTCATGGCCTTGACGGTTGGAACTTTTCTCGACCAGACTCCGTACTTATTGTTGGAAATTCAAATGGGGAGTTTACCGATGCAAATGAAAAAGCTTTTACTATCAACCGCATTCGTTTTTTTGTGCGCGGGAGTTGCTTCTGCGGCCGCATCCAAAATGTGGGTTCATGTTCACGTTCAGGACTCAGACAAAGAAGAACAAGTGAAGATTAACCTGCCGCTTTCGGTCATAGAAGTGATGCTTCCCATGATTGAAGAAGAACAGATCCGCAAAGGTTCCATTCATCTTAACGATAATCAATTCAAAGTAGAAGACCTTCGCAGAGTGTGGAACGAAATCCGCGATGAGGGAGATATGGATTTTGTCACAGTTGAAGGCCGCGACGAAAACGTCAGGATTAGAATTGAAGGAAATTTCCTTCTGGTGCAACCGGAAGAAAAGTCCAAAAACAACAAAGTGGATATCCGTTTGCCCTTGCAGGTTGTGGATGCGATGCTTTCCGGCACAGGAAACGAATTGAACCTCTCAGCCGGAATCAAGGCTCTGAGAGATAGCGGCGTAAAGGACATCATCACAGTCAACGACGATCACAGTTCCGTACGGGTCTGGATCGATGACAAGAACTTAGGAAAGTAAAATGTTTGTGAAACTTGGAGTACTTCTTCTGGCTCTCGGCATCAGTGTTTTCGCAATTACCGGTATTGTGATTCAGCAAACCGGACTGATGATTGTAGATGTACAGGATAGGGATGGGCACATCTTCCTGCCCATCCCTATGATTTTTGTGAATACAGCCCTGCGTTTCACACCCATAGCGGCTCATGTGAAGGTTCCTCAGGAATTCAATCGCCACTACGCAGCCGTTCAGGCTGCAGCCAATGAGCTTTTGAATTGCCCGGATGGGCCGTTTGTAGAAGTGGATAGCCCGAAAGATCAAGTCCGCATAACAAAACAGGGAGCGAACATTATCATCGATGTGAAATCAGACAAAGAAAAAGTCTTCGTCCAGATTCCTATCGAAGCAACCGGGAAAACGCTAGCGCAGCTCGCCAGCCTTCAATCCAATCACGACTGACTCTAACGCAGAATTCACAGTAGGGGCGCGATTCATCGGTATTGTCCCAGGATTGTAAGAGAGATCGGCTCGTGACCAAAGTCGAAAAACCATTGAAGTCAGTTGATGGATTCCCCTCTCCCTTCCGTAGCTTATCAATGAACCGTTTTATTCGGATATCCTACGGAAGGGAGAGGGTAGCTTTCGACCAACGAATTCAATCTAACAATTCGACCTCAGTTCCTACAATCCTGGGACAATACCGATTCATCGCGTTCTAATGGCCGGCAACAAGGCACACAGGGCGCCATAAAATGGCCGCACCCTACAAGATTGGAATCATCTCTCCGCGTTGAGCGCTTTGCGATACAATACATGTCATGAAGGCTCGAATTCTGTTTGCCGCTCTTTTGACCCTGTGCGGTTCGATGGTTTTTGGAGCAACCGGACTGATTGAAGCGGCAAAAAACGGCGAGATTCAACAGGTTCTTACCTTCATTGAAGACAAGCGACCGCTGAACGCCGTCGACGAAAATGGACGCACCGCATTGATCTGGGCGGCCGCAAACGGATATGCAGAAATCGTAAACCTTCTGGCGGAACATCGTGCCGACATAAACATGCGGGATAACAACGGCATTTCTGCTTTGATGGCTGCTGCAGACGCAAACCATAAGGCCGCAGTGAACGCATTGTTACGCGCGAAACCGGAAATCGATGCCATTGATTCGAATGGTCGCACCGCGCTGATGTACGCCGCTATGAAGGGAGCCACCGAAATCGTCATGGTGTTGATGGATGCAGGCGCCCGAACACAGGCGACTGATTATGATGGAAAGAATGCCGGCCGGCTCGCTGAAGACGCTGGAAAGGTGGAAATTGCAAGCTTGCTGAAAGAGCACGCTTCGAAAGAAAAATCTGTTACACCAGGGGAAAAGAAAGAAAAACAAGAAGAACCTAAAGCCACAAAGAAGGAAGACCAGCCAGAGGAATCGCCGGAAAAGGAAGAATCATCCGTGCGTGTTTCAAAATCGACTTCGGACCTGATGGAAGCTTCAAGAAACGGCGAATTGGAACGTGTTCGCGAACTACTTCTGCAGGGAACCGATGTAAATCTGAGCAGTCCGGAAGGCGGGGACACTGCGCTCACCTGGGCAGCATTAAAAGGGCATACTCAAATTGTGCAGATGCTGGTTGTTGCCGGGGCTGATGTGAACGCCAAAACAAAGAACGGCTTGACTGCTCTCATGGCGGCATCCGCAAATGGCCACACAGATGTTGTCCAGTCGTTGCTGAAGGCAGGCGCGGACGTCAATCAAAAACGAAGTGATGGAATGACCGCACTCATGTTCGCCGTAAAAAATAAGCGTGAAGTGATCATCCGCTTGCTGGTGAAATCCGGCGCCACGCAGTAGGTGAAAGTGCTCAGCACCATTCTTAGAACGTGTATTGCAGGCTCAGGATGAATTCGTGACTATGAAACGTGCCTTGATCCCTGGCGAAAACGATGCTTCTATCTGTGAAAACGAGCTGATCAGCGCTTTCGTAAGCGCCGGCGCTCAAGTAGTGATAGCCGGCATCGAGTAGCCAGTTGTTTCTGAGTTGGAATGCGCCCCCCGCGCAAAATTGCCACGCATAGCCTGTTTTTCTTTTGCCTTCAATCGAACCCAGAAGTGATCCATCTGTATTGGTAATTGTGACCCGCCCAAGCTCGTTGCGAGCGATACCAATACCAAATCCGAAATACGGAGAAACACGGGCAGAAGAAAGCACATCCAGATAGAGTGACAACAATGTTGCCAGAGATTTAAAATCGGCAGCTCCCTGCGGCATTCCGGGAAACCCTGAAACTTGCTGGAATCCTGACCGATACGTGATTGTGAGGTCCGTACGAAGACCGGGTACGATGGAATATCCGAGCCCTCCGCCAAAGATCGCAGAGGATCCAAGATCTGCCGGCAAAGGCCCCGATGGAATTTTCAATTCCGGATCCCGCGCATTGGAGCGTCCGGCGTCAAAACGAACGTACCAGCCGCTTGCAGGGGTCAATTCATCAGCGAAAAGCGCAGTACCCATGCACAGAAGGGCGATGAACACTCCGCATTTCATTTTTCCCATTTATAAACCTCTCCCGCCTTCATTACAAATCGCACCTTCCTGAAGGATTGAATGTCCTCCAGGGGATTTCCCTCAACCGCAATAATATCCGCAAACTTTCCGGTCCCAATCGTCCCAATCTGTTTTTCCATTCGCAATAATTCTGCCCCTCGCAATGTCGCGGATCGGATTACGTCGATCGGCTTCATTCCATATTCCACCATCTTCTCCAATTCGCGCGCGGACGTACCATGTTCAAAAGAACCCACATCCGTCCCGAACGTAATCTTGATTCCTTTCTTCATTGCCTTCTGAAACACTTCCTTGTGATGCGCCACAATCCGTCGATTCTTGTCCGTGTCCTCTTCTTTCGTTGCAGGGAAGTAAACGGATAGCGTCGGACACCAGAACGTTCCGTTTTTTACCATAAGATCCAACAGTTCATCGTCCAGCAACATGCCATGTTCGAGTGAGCGTACGCCGCCGAGGATAGCATTCCTTGCGCCCTCACCGCCATACGCATGCGCCGCAACATCCTTACCCCACCGTTTCGCTTCATTGACGACGACCTTTACATCTTCAAGAGATACCTGGCTCACCGCCTCCAGTGTTTCTTCGTCTACATGACGCAAGGTGCCGGTGGCGTAGAGCTTGATCCAGTCAGCGCCATATTTCACCTGACGCCGGATCTCTGCGACCATCGCCGCCTGCGAATCCACAAGCGCTGCAGGTTCCGGTATCGAAATATCAGGATTCAAACCAGTAATATTCATGTGCCCGGCTGTGATGCTGAGCGCCAGAGTTGAGACAAACAGCCTTGGTCCGGGAACGATCTTCTTGTTGATTGCATCGCGAATTGCGACGTCTGCAAAACCGGCGCCCTCACTATCCATGTCACGAAGAGTTGTGAACCCGGCCTCAAGATCCTTTTTGACGGCTGCTACGCCCTGGACAGTTCGAAACGCCTGCGACTTTGTGATTACTGGAGGAATTTCACCCTCATCTTCGGGCTGCAAAAGGATGTGCGTGTGTGAATCGATCAATCCCGGAAGAACGGTGTACGCGGAAAGATCGATCTCACGCACGCCTTCTGGAACGCTCGAATCAATTTTTGTGATGCGCTCACCCTGAATCACAATCACTGCATGCGGAGTCAGATTGCCGCTTACAGGATCCAACAATTGCCCGCATCGAATCGCAACAGCAGGTTCTGTTTCAGCAAATGTGAGTTGTGAGCACAGCAAAACGACCGCAACAGAAAACCAGGAAAGAAATCGGATTTGTTTCATGATTGAACCATCATAGCAAATTCTCCATAGCCGATCAGATATTCACCACAGAGAGCAAAGGCGTCTGCGACCAATTTATTGTAGGGGCGCGATTCATCGCGCCCTGCCGGGTTGGGGTTTTGCCGGAGTATTACTTGCGCAGTGAAAGCTTTTGGTAGGGCACAGATTGAATCGAGAACGTCACTTCGAAGTTCTGGACCTCGGGACGGGCGAAACGGTATTCCTGTTCATGAAACAGGGGAAGAAGAAGAGCCTGATCGCGAACTAGTTTCTCCGCCTCCTGGTAAATGTCATGGCGGAGCTGCGGATGCGTTTCCAATCGACCGCGTTCGATCAAACGATCCATCTCGGGTGTGCCACAGAATTGACCTACCAGGCCGTTTCGCGTCTGCACAATGCCATTGAAGAATGTGTCCGCATCCGGATAATCCCCTACCCATCGAGTCAATGTAAAGCTGAACTTGGGAGATAAAAGGGGCAAGACCTGATCCGTTTTGGCCGGATCTATGCGTACGGAGAATCCCCTTTCCTGAAGCGCGTGCACCAGGTTCTTCGCGAGCGAGGCATATGCGCCGTCAAAAATCGAATGTGTAATGGCAGTGACATCAAACTGTTCCTTGCCTCTTTCTGAAAGGATTTCACTTCGATGGCCCGCTTCATAACCCAGCAAACCGGGCGGTATGAGACTGTGAGCGGGAATTGCCAGCCTTCCCAGGTTTCTACGAACGAGTGCTTCCACATCAATTGATTGAATAAAATGGCGCCGGACTTTCTCATCGGAAAAAGGAGGCTGATGAATATTGAATGCTACAAAATACGTGCAGAGCCTGGGGGATTCGCGGTAACGCGAAGCATACTCCGGATCGTGCCTGAGCATTTCGACATCCGATGGAAAGAGATCGGTTGCAAGAGAGAACCGCCCCGATCGAAATCCGGACAGAATTTCCTGGGGCGGAACACCGAACGTGAAAACAAGCCCGTCGCCCCGCGGATAGCCGGAGCGCCAGTAATCGGGATTTGCTTCAAGTTCGAGCCGCTGCCCCGGTTCAAATCGCAGAATCCGGAATGCCCCCGTGCCAACGGAGCCTTCGCGCCAATTCCTATCGAAGCGTACCGCGCCTTCCGGTACGATCGCGCAGCTCGGATAGGAAAGCAGGGCTGGAAAAAATGACAGCGGCTGTTCCAGCTCCACCAGGAATTCCGAAGCGGAGACGATTCGGAAGCCCCTTAACTCATTGGCTTGCCCGCTGATCAATTCTTTGGCTCCCTGAATCGGTGCAAGAATCGAACGACTCGGACTCTCACGATTTTGCAACAAATGCTCCCACGAGTAACGTACGTCGCGCGCTGTCAAACGCCGGCCATCATGAAATCGAACGTCCTGCTGCAACCGGATGCGGAAACGTTTACCTCCTTCCTCCGCATCAATCGCCGACGCAAGCCACGGAGTAATTCGGGCCCCTTCCGTTTGTCGTGTCAAGGTTTCAAAAATATTGGGCAGCACTTCTGCTTGCTGCATCGTTCCTGATACCGAAGGATCGAGGGTTAACAGTCTTGTACCCATCGGAACGGAAATTAACCCGCCGGCGCTCTTCCGCATCACCAGCGGAACAATGGCCTCTGCCTTTCCCAGCTCAGAGTAATTTACGTAAGGAGATCTGCTTCGCAATGCGAGCTTGCGGACCTTCGGACTCGCGACCCGGTAATCAATATCGTAAAACAGAGGCAGGACATATCCTGTTTCCATCAGGGTGTTTTCAATTCTTCGATACAGTCTGACGCGGGCAGCAGGATCGCGCTCCAGTCGCGCCTCCTCCATCAACCTGTCAAGCTCATCCGACGAATAAAGCTTGTACACTCCGGCTTTCGAATGAAACAGGAAATACGTAAAGTTATCCGGATCATCGTAGTCAGCGTTCCATCTCCCGATCAGTAGATCGATCCCCTTGCTGCCACCTGATTCCTGATATGTCGCCAGATAAGAAGCCATGCTGGATGTTGCAATAGAAACTTCCACGCCAAGATCAGCCCAATTCTTGAATAATTCTTTTGTCAATGATTGATAACGGTCTTGAAAAATCGGATGAACGGCGGCCCTCAAGCGGATCGGCACAGGAAGATTCGAAGATTCGACAAGCGCCAGCGCCTCTTCGCGCATCAGCGGTTGGCGCCTTCTGCCGGGATCATGTCCCAGAATGCCCGGAGGAATAAGCCCGGTAGAAGGCTGAGCAAAACGTCCGAGCGTCCCGCGGACGAGATCATCGATCCGAACAGCTCCGCACAGAGCTTTTCGGAGATCATCGCTTCGACCGACCTCACTCTGATCGTTAAAGATAGCGTAATACACATTCTTCTTCGGCACTTCCACCACGCCGGCGCGAAACTGCGGATCCTGCAAGATCTCTTCAAGATCTTTTGGCAATAAATTGCTGGCGAGATCAAATTCTCCGGATTTCAGCCCGGTTGCAATATCAGCAGAGCCGACACCGCAATGAAATTCAATGGAATCGAGAGGAGGTGTTACACCCTTCCAGTACTGGTCGTTTCGATGCAGTAAGACATGTTCCGGGGAACTCGTCGTGATTTTGAACGGGCCTGTCCCGACAAGCATCGGCGGAAGAGGAGATCCAGTTTCCGAAAGCAGAATCTTTTCGCACGCAATCGCGGTTCTCGAATCCGTTAGAAGGGACGGAAATAACGGGAGAGACTCCTCCAGTTCAATCTTGAACCGGCTTTGTGATTCAACAGTGATTCCTTCTACAACATTAGTAGTTCCAGCCAGACACGCGGTAACTCCGCGAATCGCAGCAAGGCCCGCCGGGAGTTTTCCCGCGCTCCGATGGATCGCATTTTCTACAGCAGCTTTGACCTGCCCGGCAGTCAATAGCTCGCCATCATGCATGCGGATGTTTGAACGAAGCGTGAACAGGAATGATTTTCCGCCTTCGAGCACTTCCCAGGACTCGCAAAGGCGCGGCACAATGTGTCCCTGTTCATCCATGTCAAGAAGCGTCTCAAACGCATTCCCGCTGACTTCATTTTCTTCAATAATGCTGGTCTGAACCGGATGGAATGCGCCCAGCGGCACGGGAAGGGCAACTTGAAGAGTGCCACCCTGTGGAACGACTTCTTCCTTTACGTTTGCGGAAGGCTTGAGTCGCTCCGCTTCATCCAAATACTGCTGAACTTTATCGTATTGGGCCCGTAAGTTGGCCACGGTCGCGGCAAGCGACAGCAATTTGAATAGACTTTCCTGTTGGTCCGTTTCGCGGGCCAAACCCAGTCCTTTTTCTACCAGTTGCCTGGTTTCATCCGTTTTTCTCGCCTCCCAGGCCGTCTCTGCTGCCAGAATCAAAGTGTTCAACACGAGCGCGGGCTCTTTGCGCTTTTCGAAAACGCGGCTCGCCAACTCAAATTCCTGCAGCGCTGAATCCATATCGCCCGCCAGACGGTGGGCCTGCGCAAGAAGCGTGCGGGCTTCCCCTTCCACCGCGGAGTCCGCTTCTTCTTCGATAAAATCCAGAACCGTATTCGCGGCGCGCTTTGCATCTTCCGCGCTCATCGCATCCAGTGATTTGTGCGCAAGTTTCAAACCGAACTCAATTACCTTTTCCGGAATGTCTCCTTCCGAATAGTGATGAACGAGCAACGGATAGATTCTATCCAGACGTCCTGCATGGCGCTTTTCCAGTTGCTCGGCATACTTGCGGTGCAGCGTACGTCGTTTGCGGCGCGGAATTTTTGCATACAGAACGTCGCGAACCACA
>Ga0210139_1000019_pt1 | contig 27618 bp, 27 predicted proteins | sample Browns_TuleB_D2_FD_184855 | JGI IMG/M metagenome (GOLD analysis project Ga0210139, IMG submission 184855) | Wetland microbial communities from San Francisco Bay, California, USA, that impact long-term carbon sequestration - Browns_TuleB_D2 (SPAdes) | ecosystem: Environmental > Aquatic > Marine >... | reverse complement strand
TGTTCTAATCCCTTGATCTGATCGCAAGCCCCCGGCCGGTCCGTTGCCCGGTAGAAGCGTTGGGCCAGGTTCTTGTACAAAACCTCCAGGACTAAGGTGCTCTTTCCCGATCCGGATACGCCCGTGATGCAGGTGAGGAGTCCCAGTGGAATTTCCACATCGATGCTCTTGAGGTTGTTCTCGCGAGCGCCGATGACTTTCAAAAATCTTTCGGGAAGGCGGTGACGTCGGGGCAGGGAAATGACCAGGTCCTTGCGAAGATATTTCCCCGTGAGTGATTTTTGGTTCGCCATGATCTCCTTGGGGCTTCCCTCCGCCACGATCTCGCCGCCGTGGATGCCGGCTCCCGGTCCCATATCGATCACGTGATCCGATGTCAGAATCGTCTCTTCATCGTGCTCTACCACGAGCACGGTATTACCCAGATCCCGCAAACGGACGAGTGTATCGAGCAGCCGTCGATTGTCCCGTTGATGCAAACCGATGCTGGGTTCATCCAGAATATAGAGAACGCCGGTCAGCGAAGATCCGATCTGCGTTGCGAGTCGAATCCGTTGTCCTTCTCCACCGGAGAGCGTGCCCGCGGCCCGGTCGAGGGTGAGATAGTCCAGGCCGACGTTGACCAGGAAGCCGAGCCGTTCCCGGATTTCCTTTAAAATTCGCTGGGCGATGACGGATTCTCTTTCGGTCATTTCCAGCCCGGAAAAGAATCGGGACGCCTCCTTGATGGAGAAGCGGGTCGTCTCGGCGATCGATTTTCCGCCGATCTTGACCGCCAGGCTTTCCGGCTTGAGTCGATCCCCCTTGCAGGTACGGCAGGGATGCGTTCCCATGTACCGCGCGATATCTTCACGAATATAGCTGGAATCGGTTTCCCGAAACCGTCGCTGGAGGTTCCCGATGACCCCTTCAAACGCCCGTCGATAGGAATGCCGGCGGCCGTCGCTATCGTAATGGAAGGTGATCTCCTCGGATCCCGAACCGTATAAGAGAACCCGTTGGAATTCCGCCTTGAGGTCCTTAAAGGGCGTCCGCAGGTCAAAACCGTAATGTTTGGCAACCGATTCCATCATTTGATAGTAATAGACGGAAAACCGCTTTTCCCAGGGCTTGATGGCGCCATCACGAAGACTGAGAAATCTGTCGGGAATGATCAGGTCCGGATCCAGATCCATCGTGGACCCCAGACCGCCGCAAGCCGGGCAGGCGCCGTGCGGGCTGTTAAATGAGAACACCCTTGGCGTGAGTTCGGGAAGGCTGATTCCGCATTCGATACATGCCAGCTTTTCGCTAAAAAGCGTCTCCTCGCCGTCTCGGCCCAATAGCACGATTCCTTCGGACAGCCGCAGGGCCGTCTCGATCGAGTCCGCCAGGCGCTTCTGAATGCCCTCCTTGACGACCAGCCGATCGATCAACACTTCGATCGTATGCTTCCGTTTTTTGTCCAGGGATATCTCCTCCGACAGTTCCCGGAGTTTTCCGTTAACCCGGACACGGGTATATCCGTTTTTTCGGAGCTGAAGGAGATCCTTCCGATATTCTCCTTTGCGGCCGCGGACGATTGGAGAAAAGATCTGGATCTTGACTCCCGCCGGCCAGGCCATCACCTGGTCGACCATTTGCTGGACGGTTTGCGCGGTGATCTCCCGACCGCACCGATGGCACTGGGGCCGACCGACGCGGGCGAAAAGCACACGGAGATAATCGTAGATCTCGGTTACGGTCCCGACCGTCGACCGCGGGTTGTGGCTGGTCGTTTTCTGCTCGATGGAGATCGCCGGCGAAAGCCCGTCTATCGAGTCCACGTCGGGCTTGTCCATTTGCTCCAAGAATTGACGGGCATAGGCCGAAAGGGATTCCACGTAACGGCGTTGACCTTCCGCATAGATCGTGTCGAAGGCCAGCGACGATTTTCCGGAACCGGAAAGACCGGTGATGACGACCAATTTATTGCGTGGAATCGATACGTCGATGTTCTTGAGATTATGTTCGCGGGCACCCCGGATGACGATCTCTTTTTGTTGCATCAATCAACCCCATAGGACGTTTCGAATTGCCTAGTATATCACGCCCGACTTCCGGTCGTCCACCCTTGACAATAGTCCCCCGGGGTGTTACGAATACTCCATGCAGCCGACGACCTCCCTCCCTCCGTCCGATGAAAAGCAGCAGACCGTTCAGGATATGTTTACGGCAATCGCCCATCGTTACGACCTCAACAACACCCTGCTCTCCCTGGGCCTTCATCATTCCTGGAAACGGCTGGCGGTTGAAATGAGCGGGGCCTCACCCGGGGATTGGGCCCTCGATCTTTGCACCGGGACCGGGGACCTGGCCGTCTTGCTGGCGCGCCGGATCGGACAGAGCGGCCGAGTGATTGGATTGGATTTAAACGAACGGATGCTCGCGTTCGGGCGGAGAAAGATCGGGAAGCTGGGAATTCCAAACGTGACACTGATCGCCGGAAACGCCGAATCGCTCCAGTTTTGCGATCAAACCTTCCGGGTGGTAACCGTCGCATTCGGATTGCGAAATGTCGCTCACCTCCCTATCGCCCTTCATGAAGTGTTCCGGGTCCTCAAACCGGGCGGGCGGGCCGTCTGTCTGGAATTTTCGCATCCGTGCCGGGAGCCTTTGCGAAGGCTCTATGATCTTTACTCCTTTACGATCCTTCCCCGAATCGGAAAAATTGTGTCGAGGGATCAGACCGGGGTCTATTCCTACCTTCCGGCTTCGATTCGGGCTTTTCCGGATCAGGAACGATTCAAGCATTTGTTTTTGGAAGCGGGCTTTTCACGCGTCACTTACCGAAATCTGACCGGCGGTATCGTGGCGATTCACGTCGGCGAAAAACCCGCATAAGGGAAGGAAGCCCCCCTACAACCGCCCTTCAATGAGAACGGCCAGTTCCAGACCGATCCCGAGATCCGCCATCCATGTAAGCGCTTCTGGCGGAAGCCCGAGTCCTCCCTGCCCGTGGTTCGAACGATATTCGCAATACAGGTCGACCGATAAAGCGGTCTTGATGTCCCGCAGGACGGATCCCCGTGGAAGCAGCCGCGATTTCAACCAGGCCAAATGATCCTCCAAGGGCCGATCCCGAGCCACCGGGGCCGTGAGCTCCCAAAAATCGAAGTCGTAGCGGTCCGACGTCCCCTCCGCGGCGTCCCCTCTCCGGCGTACTCTGGTCGGCTCCAGCCCCAGCCGCATGCCGATAACGCCGATATCCTCGATCGTACCGAAAATCCTTAACGTTGCGGAATATCGTTCATACGGCTCCATCACCCTTATGACTCCCCGGCGCGTTGGATTGCATTTGTACAAAGGATAGTCGAGTCATAAATTAATTGCAATCGACAGGAATCGCCGCATTACGGATTGAAGGCGCATCCGATCCGCGATGCGGCTTTTGTAGGGACGCGCCGAGGCGGTTGCATAGCGATTCGGCCTGTGTTATCGTGAATTCGCCATGGCCGACGTTCGCTCCATCCTCTATGTCTTTCTCCCCTGTCGACCGGTCTATCCGCTCGGAACGACCTACCTCGCCGACGCCGTGCACCGGAAATTTCCCGACATCCGCCAGCATATTCTCGACCTTTCTTTGATCTCATCGTCCCAACGGCAGAGGATCTTCCTCGAATGGATTCGCCAGACCGATCCCGATCTCGTCTGCTTCTCCTGGCGGGACATTCAGGTGTTCGCTCCTCATGAGGGGGATCCTTCACTCAAATATGCCTTTAATTTCTATTACTCGAAAAATCCCTTAAAAAAATTCTTTGCTTCGCTCAAGGGCCTGGGTTACCTCTGGACCTATTACCGGGGCATTCGGGATACCCTTTCCTACTTCTGGGCCGTCCACCGAAAATTTCCAGGAAGTCGGATCCTGGTCGGCGGCGGCGCCTTCAGCGTATTCGCCGACCAATTAATCCGGCAGCTTCCGGAAGGGACAATCGGAGTCCTCGGAGAGGGTGAAGACGCGCTGTTAAAACTCATCGAAGGAAAAGACCTTCGGGACGAACGAACCGTGGTTTTCAGGGACTCCAAAATTCACCACGGGATTAAGTCCGCGATCACCTCGATTCAGGATATGACGATCGATCTACCCTACCTGAGTTCAATCTTTCCCCAATATCTCTCTTATCGGAAGGATTCGATCGGAGTGCAGTCCAAAAGGGGATGCCCGTATGATTGCCAGTTTTGTGAATATCCCTATATCGAAGGGAAACGGGTTCGTTACAGGGCCCCGGAACGGGTTGTCATGGATATCCGCCAACACTATGAACAATGGGGGGCTCGATCTTTTTGGTTTACGGATGCGCAATTCATCACCGGAAGCGAAGCCCTTCCTCAATGCAATGAAATATTGGACCGGATTATTTCCGAAAAGCTGGCGCTGACTTGGAGCGGATATATTCGAACCAGCCTGATCACCTCCGACCTGGCTAATCGGATGGTACAATCCGGTGTCGGAGATCTCGAGGTGGCCATTACCTCGGGCTCTCAGGAGGTCCTGAACGAGCTCCATATGGGGTTCCGTCTCGACAATCTTTATGACGGCTGTCGCTACCTGAAAGAGGCCGGATTTGCCGGAAAGTTGATTCTAAACTATTCGCTCAATTCGCCCGGGGACACCGAGACCACGCTGATGGAAAGCATTGAATCCTACAAGAAAATAGCCGCCATTCTGGGCGCAAACCGGGTCTTTCCCATGCTATTTTTCCTGGGCGTTCAGCCCCACACCGGTTTTGAGCGGCGCCTGATTGAGGAGGGGTATTTGTCGAGCGGCTATAATCCACTTTCCCTGAATCCACAAACGATCAAAAAGATGCTCTATAATCCGCCGCCGCTGAGTAACCTGATCGCAAAGGCATGCCTGCGCGCCTGGAACAAGACGGCATGGGAATATGCCTCACCGACGGGGCGTTCCGTTCATGAGCTGTATGCGGACGAGTCCTTGTTCCGCGGAGTGGTTGAAAATGCAGGGCGAGACGTGTTGATCAATCTGGAACAGGACCTACTTTCACGGGGTGTCGCGTCAGGCTATAATTCAGGAAAATCCCCGAACGGGGATCCGGATAGGCTTGTCCGGCCGCGATCCATTTCATCTTCCGCCCCGGCCCGAAAAACGGAGTAGAACCTTTTTTAGCTTTCGGAGGAAGTTGACGCACTTTTTGACATGCGGTACTGATATTCTCGAAATTCCCGAGCCAAGTCCTTGATGGCCGTGATGGCGGCCTTCTTGCTCTTATGAAAAAGACGCCGCTCGACCTCCCCCAGCAGATCGTTCACGTCGTTGGGAAGCGACATGCCGATCATCATCTGTCTCAGCATGGCCATGATCAAGGGCGGGCAGGGGGTGAAATCAGCTTCGACCACTTTTCCCGTGTCCATTTCCACGGCTACCATGACTTGAAACACTTCGTTGTCGGATAGCTCCTTCGGCAATCGAGCCTGGCCTCCGAAAATAAGCGTTCTTTCCTTGTAATTCATAGAGTCGCCCTTCCTGAGAACAAATAGATTCCAAGCTCCTGCTTATAATACTAACTTACTCTTTTGGCTACGCGCCACAATAAAAAAAGGCCCAGGCATCTGGCATCGGATTGGGAACGACGATCCGAGGTCAGACCGCTGGGCCAGCTCACCTTCCACGGTCAGGGTTAGCCTAACCGTCAATGAGCAGGACAGCCATGGAACTCAACAGGTCTTAGCTTGTAACCTGGGAAAAGACTATAATTGTTACCAGTATCATAAATTCGTGTCAAATTACAAGTCCCAACGTCTTAAATCAGCCCGGTCCTATCGCGTGGTAAATCTTGATTTCCGTCTCCCCGTGGTTGTTTTGAAGAAAAATCAGTTTTTCAGGAAATGAATTCCCCTGAAACTGCTGCTCCTTGGTCACGAAGATAACTTCCGGATTATCGGGTGGAATCCCGTCTTTGGCTTCACCGAAACCCCTTTCATATCGGCTTTTGAACTCCTGGAAGGTTAAGGGAGATTTTTTCAGGTGTTTCTCATAAAAATCCGATATTTTCGGCAGTGGATCTTTTGAGAGGAAAATCCATTCGGCCTGAGCATTCGGAATAAACTCGGACCGAGGATAAATCGGAATTCCCATCTCCTCTTCAGTGGGACCCCATATAGAGTTGATTCTTTGAACGGCCAAGGTGCTCACGCCACGAACGCGAGGATCGTCCGACCGGCGTATGAGGGCAATCAAGGCCGGTTTGGCGGAAGGATCCGCGATTTCGCCCAAGCCCCGCGCGGCGGCAAGTTGAATTTCCGGATGCTTAAGACCCCCAATTAGGGCTTCGACCGCCGTCTTATTGCCGATCTTTACCAAGGCCCCTACCGCCTCCTGTTGTATATCCTTGTTTCCCAACAGGTCCGTCAAAGCCTGGACAGCCGCCGGATCACGAATCGAACTGATCGCACGGAGGGCTGACAAACGAAGATCAGGGTCACTCTCTTGCTTTAGGACCCCCACGAGCGCGGGGGTGGCCCTCTTATCCCTTAGGTTTCCCAGCATGAAAATAGCGCTGGATTTTTTTGCAGGGTCCCCAGATTTCAGATCATTCAGGCAACCCTCCAAGCTCACGCAGGTCGACTGGGCCCGCGCCGCGCCGTCCGCGATCAATCCGACTCCGATAATGAAGATGATCAGGAATCGATAAACAAAAATACTTATTTTCCCCTCAGCATTCCGAATAACCGCATGAGTAACACTTCTGGCAGCCTTCCTCCCTTGCCATCTGGATGCCACACTTGGGACAAAGATTCCCCGTCAGACGAAATGCCGATTTTTTATCGTGGCCATTTCCGTTGTCTCGCGATTTCAACCAGTGTTCCTCCATCGCGCGGGCGATGGCATCGGCCAACGAAGAGATGCGCGCCTCGCCGAAACCGACCGATCTCGACCCTCCGATACCGCGAAGTTGCTCCACCTCCTCACGAACTTTTTCCTGCCGCGACAGAAAGGAGGGCGTACGCAGATACAGTGAAATCGAACGGCCCAGCGACTCTGCCATGGCCATGATATCGCTACCGGCTTTTCCGATCGTCATGAAAACTTCGGCCGGACCTTCCTCATCGTCATTCATCGTAATATGAACCGTCCCCAACGGCGTCTCCTTACTCAAGGTCACACCGACGCGTTTATACGGCCGCGGTTTAACTTTTTTGGTTTCTTCCCGAATCCCCGATGCGGATTCCGATTTCAATTTTCCCGAAGCGCCCACATTCAATACCTGTTCGTCCAGACAGCCGTCACGGAAAACCGTGATGCCCAAGCATCCCACCCGGTAGGCCAGCTGATAGGCGTTTTTTACATCATCCCGCGCCGATGAATTGGGAAGGTTTATCGTCTTGGAAACGGCATTGTCTGTATATTCCTGAAAGGCCCCCTGCATCTTGATGTGCCATTCAGGCGAAATCTGATGCGAGGCTTGGAAAACATCGCGAAGATCGGAGGGAACCTCGTCAATCGCGTCGATGTTTCCCTGTTCGCTGATCGTGTCCATCATTGCCGGACTGTAAAATCCCTGTTCCTTGGCGATGGATTCAAAGACGGGATCCACGAAGGTGAGCTTCCGCTCTCCGGACACGTGTCGGAAGGACAGCGCGAAAACCGGTTCGATCCCCGAGGAACAGCCTGCGATAATGCTGATCGTCCCCGTCGGGGCGATCGTGGTTACAGTGGAATTCCTCAAGGGACGGCCGTGCTGGTAGACGCTGTCCGACCAATTGGGGAAAGGCCCGCGAACCGTGGCCAAATTTTCCGATTCATCATGACCGACGGAATTGATGAACCCCATCATCTTTCGAGCCAAAGCCAACGCCTCCTCACTGTTGTACGGAATTCCCAATCGGAATAGCAGGTGGGCCCAGCCCATCACGCCCAGCCCGATTCGCCGATTGGATTTTACGGCGACATCGATTTCGGGCAGCGGGTACGGATTAACCTCAATGACGTCGTCCAGGAACCGCACCGTCACGCGAACCGCCTGTTCCAAATCCTCCCAATCGATTTCCCATTTTCCGCCCCTTTTTTGGACAAAAGAAAGGAGATTTAGCGAACCCAGGTTGCAGGCCTCGTTGGGATAAAGCGGCTGCTCGCCGCAGGGATTGGTCGCTTCGACGGGACCCATTTTGGGAACGGGATTGGCCGGGCCTTGATTCATTCGATCGATAAAAACCAACCCGGGATCGCCCGTCCGCCATGCCGACTCAACTATTTCGTCAAAAACCTCGCGGGCGTTTAGTTTTCCGACCGCTTGACCCGTGTGGGGTGAAATGAGGTTGTATTCCTTTCCCATTGAAACGGCCTGCATGAATTCTTCGGTAACGGCGACGGAAATATTGAAATTCGTAATCTGGCGCTTCCGTTTGCTGAGCACAAACTCCATGATATCGGGATGATTATAATTAAGGATGGCCATGTTCGCTCCCCGACGGGTTCCTCCCTGTTTGATCGAATTCGTCGCGGCGTCGAATACTTTTAAGAAGCTAACCGGACCGCTCGCCTCTCCTTGGGTCGTCGAAACCACGGACCCTTTGGCGCGCAACCGGGAAAAGGAAAATCCGGTTCCCCCGCCGGACTGGTGAATCACGGCGGCATTTTTAATGGCGTCAAATATTCCCCGAATTGAATCTTCAATCGGGAGCACGTAGCAGGCCGAGTACTGAAGCCCGTTTTCCTTCCCGGCGTTCATCAACGTGGGACTATTGGGCATGAACTGCCCCCGAATCATCCGATCGTAAAATTGTGCCGCAACCAGTTCGACATCCATGGGGGACGCCCCCCAATGGCTTTCGGCCTTGGCAATGGCCATCGCCACTCGTTTGAACATGCCGTCTGGAGTTTCAAGCAGTTGGCCGCCTTCCTTTCGAAGATATCGTTCCTGCATCACCTTGACCGCATTCGCTGTCCAATCACCCCGACGGTCCCAAAAGGCCCGAACCTTCTCGGACTGGGTTTCGTTTAGGCCGGTCATCGAAAAGCGTTTGGAGATTCGTGAGGGACCCTGTGCTTTTGTTGAATCAGCGTTCTGTGCGATCTCCATTATTTCCTCCTTAATGAATATGAATCCTCAATGATAACGACAAGTTGAATCTTTACCTTCTTCTTATTACGATCAGAACCCCCACTAGGCGCTTATTTTGAGATGCTCCGGTACGATGATCGTTAAACACCCGCTTGTATTCAGGAATCCTCTGAGCCGACCATCATGATCGCGAATATCGTTATCGGTGCCCAGCCGGCCGAGCCATTCCCCGCCTCGCAAGAAAACTTCCTTCCCCACAATAAAGGCGATCCAATATCCTTCCGCATCAAAAACATGCCCGGGAATCATGAGGTCTCCTCAATATTATTACGAGTAACGTCTCGATCAAGACATAAATGAAAGACCCCGCTTATAACCACAATATAAATGCGGGGCCGGTAAATGACAATGTGTTGATCGTCTTCACGTTTGTGATCCTAACCGGTATGCTCTCAGAATCGAATGTGTCGCAGTGAAAGTTACGGTGAAATGGGTCTTGTGTTGCATCAATAAGGTGTTCAGTTGTATATCACTTGTCCCAATCCCTGTCAAGGAAAAAGTACAATATACGGTGCCTGCTTTTTCATTATCTAACCAGATATTGTGGATTGTCTGGGGGAACCCTGTGGATTTCGAGTGAATCCTTTCGAAGGTTACGGCCCGCGTGGACGATTCGTTGACAAACGGACGAAGCGGGTGTTAGAGTGAGATCGTGACAACTTCCCGTAAAAAATTGGGAATCCTTCTATCGACACCCCGCCGGCATCCTAACCTTGAGACCGTCATTCGCCTTACTGAAACAGCCTTGGCTTCCAAATGCCAGGTCTACCTCTACCTGATTGACGAAGGGACGCAGGCCATGGATCATCCACGCCTGAACGACTTGGCCGGTGAGGGGTTAAAGTTGTTTGTTTGCGCTTACGGGGCCGAACGCCAGGGCCTCCCGTTGAGCGGAAAAGCGACTCCCTGCGGATTGGTCGTTCTGTCCGATCTCGTCAAGGGCTGTGATCAATTTATCTCCTTCAACTAACCACATGACGATGGCCGATCGTATTTTGGTTCTCATCAAGAGCGACCCTCTTAAGGATCATCGGCCCGTGGAAGCGGTCCGGATCGCCCTGGGCCTGGTCAGTGGAGAACATGCCGTCACCATTATTCTGCTGAATCAAGCCCCCTTACTTCTGGACGACACGGTCGAGAATATCGTGGACGTGGATATCCTCAACAAATATCTCCCCAGTTTCAAGGAGTTGGAACAAACGTTCCATGTCGATGAAAATTTTCTTCGAGTCCACCCCCTGGACGATTCGGATTATTTGATCGAAGCCGTCTCGTCTCAAAAAGTTGCTGATCTGGTTCAGGAGTCCGGTCGATTTTTTATCTTCTGATCGAGGTGCCAGGTGAAACGTACGCTCCATATCTTGAAAGACCCCAATCCACGCGAAGCCCTGGAAATCATCGAAAGACAGGTCGAACTTCTCCCTGAGAATTTATCCGTGCTTCTCATTCAGGAAGCCGTTCAAATTAAATCCAAATTTCCGGTCGACCTTTATATTTTGGATGAAGATGCTATATCCAGAGGCATTGAGCCGGGGCAAGGATCCATCAATTATACTCAGATGCTGGAGATGATTCTGGTGAGCGATTCGGTGGTGGTTTGGTAGGGTTTACCTACTCGTGGGCGGCCTTGTATTCCTCATACCAGGCCATCTGAATGGCTTCCAAGATCTTTTCATTTGAGGCTTTCGGGTCATCCTTGAAATCCGAGAGCTCCGTCACCCACTGGTGAAGCTGGGTGAATCGTACCGTGAGAGGATCCTGATCGGGGTACCGATCAACCAGTCGCAATGCGATCTCTTCTGCATCTCTCCAGTTCAGTTCCATAAGGTCCTCTCTTTGACGGTCAGTGACCGGCTTCTCCTTCTTCCATGACCTCCGCAACCACGTCACCCTTGATGACGGCCTGGCAGCCCAACCGCGACGACAGGGTGAGCCCCTCGGCCATATCGAGCCGGTCCTCTTCGTCAGGTTCCATCGTGGAAAGGTTCTCCATCCCCTCTTTAATGACGACGTGACACGTCGTACAGGCGCAATTTCCACCGCAATTGTGGCCCATCTTTACCCCGTTCGCCAGGGCGATATCCAGCAGGGAGCCGGGCTTGCCGTCATGCTGCATCGGGAACTGGGATTGATCTACCTCCACCGTAACGTTCATCGGAAGGAATGTCACCTTGAATTTCTTTTTTGCGCCATTCTCGTTCGCTTTTGCAGGACGAGTTTGTGCTGTGTCGCCGACCTTGATTTCCATTAAAAGCCCTCGCATCTTACACCGTTGGATTAAGGCAGCTCGGAAAACTTCTTGTCCTTCAGTCCGCTCCTGAGGCTTGAATCCATTAAGAGCTCCGCGAGCTTAATCGTGGCCTTGTCCAGTTGATCAATCCGTTCACGGATAAGCCGATGATCGGTCCCTTCTTTCGCTTCTCTCAGCAAAGACATATTTTCCTGGACTCGAGCCTTCTCATCCGGATTGATCAATCGTTCACCCTGAACCATTGCCCGCTCCGTGTGTCGAAGTATCGTTTCGGCCTCATTCCTAGCCTCGATCAGAAGCCGCGCCTCCATATCGCTCTTTGCGAATTTGAACGATTCTTCAATCATACGTTCGACATCCGCATCACCTAGGCCGTAGGAGGGTTTCACTTCGACCGAATGTTCCTTTCCGCCTCGGAGATCCTTGGCGCTCACCTGAAGAATACCGTTGGCATCGATTGTAAAGTTTACCTCAATCCGTGGCATCCCCGCCGGAAGTGGATCCAAACCACTCAATTGAAATCGAGCCAGGCTGCGATTATCTTTCACCAACTCTCTCTCGCCCTGATACACATGGACGTCAACGGATTTTTGCCCGTCCACAAAAGTTGTGAACAGCTCTTTGGCACTGGTTGGAATCGTGCTGTTCCTGGGAATCAGTACGCTCATGACTCCCCCCATCGTTTCTATTCCGAGGGAGAGAGGGGTTACGTCCAACAACAGCATATTTTGAATGCCGCCCGCCAGAATATCGGCCTGAATCGCAGCGCCCAGCGCGACCACCTCGTCCGGATTGAGCTCGGAATGAGGTTCTTTATCAAAGAATTCCCGAACCCTTGTGCGAACCAACGGCATACGCGTTGATCCGCCCACTAAAATGACTTCATCCACGTCCTTCGCGGTGAGGCGAGCATCCTCGAGAGCTTGCCGGCAGGGCTCCATCGTCATTTCGATCAAGTCCTTGATGCTCTCCTCCATCTCCGACCTTTTGAGTTGGCGACGGTACACCGAGTTCTCATTTACGGGAACGATGATTTCGGCCACATCATCACTCGATAACTGGCGCTTTGCTTTTTCCACTTCCGAGCGAATGATTTGGACGGACCTTGCATTTTTGCGCAAGTCTTCGCCATATTCTCCTTGAATTTCCTGAACGACCAAATCAATCAGGCGCTGATCGAGGTCGTCCCCTCCCAGGTGCGTATTACCATTGGTGGACAGGACCTCGAAGATTCCGTCCTTGACTTTCATTATTGAAATATCGAATGTTCCGCCCCCTAAATCAAAAACCGCGATGACGCCCCGCTTTTTTTTCTGAAGGCCGTAGGCCAGGCATGCCGCCGTGGGCTCGTTCACAATGCGTAGAACTTCCAGCCCCGCGATTTGCCCCGCATCCTTGGTAGCCTGACGTTGGCTGTCGTTAAAATAGGCTGGGACTGTTACGACGGCCTGTTTGATGGTTTCTCCCAGAAACTCTTCCGCTCTCTGCTTAACTTCCTTCAGTATAAGCGCGGACAGTTCGGGCGGGGTCAGACGATGCCGATTTAATTCGACTTGTATGATGCCGGATTGTTTTTCGGTCAGGGGGACGGGAAAATACTTCCGTTCCACTTGAACATCGGCCAGCCCCTTGCCCATCAGGCGCTTGACTGAATAAACCGTTGACTCCGGGTGGGTCAGTAATCGCTCTTTTGCGCGGTCCCCAACAATCCACCCTTGAGAATCCACCGAGATGACGGAAGGGATCAGCGCGCGGCCGTTCCGATCAACGATGATCTTGGGCTCTCCGCGGTCCATATAGGCCACCAAACTGTTGGTGGTTCCGAGATCGATTCCGACAATTTTTGACATCAGTTCATCACCTCTAGGTCTTATCGGAAAGTTCGTTGTTAAGCTCCTGCAACAAAGTCTTCAAGTAGGTCCGTGCCGATATCAGATCTTTCATGCGTTCCAACAGGGATCGCCCCTGTTTTTGTTGATCCGCCGAGGCCGAACCTCGCTGATCTTGCCAACGGTCCCATGTGTCGAACAGTTCGAAAAGCTCCTTCTCCAAGGCCGTTATTCTATCGGCGATCCGCCCCTGCTCTGTGATCAGAATCTTCTGTAGATCGACAGCTCTATCCGGGGCCGTTTCTCGAAGCTGTCGATAATTCTCCAAGGTTTCGTGAAGCTCGAGGATTTCTTCTAACAGGTCGGGAGGCGCTTTGGCCGGAATATCCTTTACAGCCCCTTCTTCGAGCCGGATCAGATACTCCACACGGGTTATCGGATCGCGGAGAGTCCCATAGGCTTTGTTCAACAAAGACGAAATTTCGAGACTAATGGCTTTTTCTTGATCCGAATTTTGTTGGAATAGATCCGGATGGAACTTCCGACTCAATTTGTGATATCGCTGTTCGAGATCCTGAAGATCGATTGACAGATGCCGTGGAATATCGAACCTCTGGAAATAGTCCAAATCGGGGGGGGCAGGTTGGATCTTGATACATTGGTCGCAAAAGTACTCGCCGCCCACCGCGGATTGACAATTCCAGCACAGACTCCTCGCCAGTGAATCCTTTTCACCCGTCACCGATGATCCTTACGCGCGCTTCTCCAACAGTTAGCCCATCAAGCCAGGTCAGGCCGAAAAAGAACTTCCACATCCACAGCTCTTCGTTGCATTGGGGTTCACAAACTTGAAACCCGTGCCTTCCAATCCATTTACAAAATCCAGCGTGGTTCCCTCCAAATAAAGCAAGCTCTTGGGATCCACAACCACTTTGATGCCTTGAACCTCGAATACCTGATCCTGTTCACGGGTCTCCGATTCGAAGTTGAGCGTGTATGACATTCCTGAGCATCCGCCCCCTTTGACCCCCATGCGCAGAGGGACATCGGCCAGGTTCTGTGCCTGCATCAATCGTTTGACCTCATTGGCTGCATTCTCCGTAAGCGTAATCATATCTCGCATCCTCCTTTTTAATAATAATGAACCCTTGTTATTCGCCCTTTTTTCGGTAATCCGCAATGGCGGCCTTAATGGCATCCTCCGCCAGCACAGAACAGTGAATCTTCACGGGCGGCAAAGACAATTCCTGAACAATTTCGGTATTTTTGATCTTTTCCGCCTCATCCAACGTCTTTCCTTTCATCCATTCTGTCGCCAAACTTGAACTGGCGATCGCGCTTCCGCAACCAAATGTCTTGAATTTCGCATCGACGATACGTCCACCCTCCACCTTGATCTGGAGCTTCATCACATCTCCGCACTCCGGCGCACCCACAACTCCGGTTCCGACTTTCTTTTCGTCCTTGGGAAAACTGCCCATATTCCTTGGGTTATTGTAATGATCGATCACCTTATTGCTGTAAGCCATTTTATTCAACCTCCCTAGGTAAGCGGCTTCAATCTCTTGCCCACTGCACGGTCTTTAGATCAATGCCCTCTTTGGCCATTTCATAAAGGGGTGACATTTCCCGAAGCTTTTGGATGGTTTCAACAACCCTCTTGATGACATAATCCACTTCCTCTTCTGTATTAAATCGTCCCAGCCCGAACCGGATTGAGGAATGGGCAAGATCCGATCCCACGCCTAATGCCCGGATCACATAGGAAGGCTCAAGTGTGGCGGATGTACAAGCAGAACCGGAAGACACCGCGATTTCCTTCAATCCCATCAAGACCGATTCACCCTCGACATAGGCGAAGCTCAGATTCAGGTTGTTAGGCAGACGCTTCGTGGGATGTCCATTGAGGTAAACTTCATCCAATTTTTGAAGTATCCCTTCTTTTAATCGTTCACGCAGATCGATCATCCGCTTCGATTCTTCCGGCATGACCTGCATACAGATTTCGCACGCCTTTCCAAATCCCACGATCAACGGAACGGGTAAGGTCCCCGAACGCATGCCCCGCTCGTGCCCCCCCCCATCTATCATCGGGGCCAGCCGAACACGGGGATTCTTTCGACGAACATACAGCGCGCCAATGCCTTTTGGCCCGTATATCTTGTGTCCGGAAAAAGACATCAAATCGATGCCCATCGCCTCCACATCCACCGGGATCTTACCGACTCCCTGTGTGGCATCACAATGAAAAATCACCCCTCGGGATTTTGCCAGTCTACCGATTTCGGCGATAGGATTGACCGTCCCGATCTCGTTATTGGCCATCATCACGGAGATCAAAATTGTTTTTTCCGTAATGGCCTTGTTGATATCGTCTGGATTTACGATTCCATCTTTATCGACCGGAAGATAGGTTACCTTTACGCCCTGTTTTTCTAACCGCTTCGCCGTATCCAGTACCGCACGGTGCTCCGTAACCGACGTGATAATATGGTCTCCCTTTTCACGATACATCTCCACAAGACCTTTAAGGGCCAAATTATCCGACTCTGTCGCTCCGGAGGTGAAGATGATTTCTTTGGGATCCGCGTGAATCAGAGCCGCAATCTGTCGCCTTGCATCGTCCACCGCTTTCTCGGCTTCCCATCCGAATGAGTGATTACGGCTGGCCGCGTTCCCAAACTTTTCAGTAAAAAAAGGCAACATCGCGTCCAGAACCCGTGGATCCACGGGGGTTGTTGCGTGATTATCCATATATACTGGAACCTTCATGAGCGACTCCTTAGGTGAATCCGTTTAGGGTAACCGTGTGATTTCTTCTATTGTCATACTATCCAACAGCCGGGAGATGCTGTCCTGTATCCGACGGATGGGTCTCCGAACACTGCATTTTCCCAGTTGCTGGCAATCTGTTTCACCTGCTCGATAACAATCTACCAGTTCAATCGGTCCTTCGATGGCCTTGACAACCTCGCCGATCGTAATATCCCCTGGTGGCCTCGCGAGAACGTATCCTCCTTTTGGACCGTTGAGGCTCGTGATCAGGCCCCCCTTTGCCATTTTTTGGAGAATCTTTGCCAATAATTCGACAGGAATACTGTATTCTTCGGCAATACGCTTTGTATTCACAATCTTATTGTCGTCGCCGCGATAGGCAATGTGACTGATCGCCATCAGACCATAATCTATTTTTTTACTCAATTTAAGCATTCAAACCCAAGCCGACTGTTTTAATCTGCGATCATTTTAGTCGTATATGAATCTAACACACGGTTTGGCCCCTTGTCAAGCCTAAATTTACATATAAACGGGAGGGTTACAGAAAGTACCGGCTAACGTCGATATTATGTTTCGTTGAATCAATGACCTTCTTGATGCCGACTTTTGATTGCGCTAATTTTTCACTTAGTTCTGATAAATCGAGAATATCCCCATCTAATTCCTTTCCCGTGGAATCAGCGATGATCTTTATTTTCGGTCGATCCATACGTTCCGGATTCGAACTGGTTTGGACCACCACGGCAAGATCGTTCGAATTCAAAAGGACCAGGGTGCCGATCGGGAATATCCCTATGCTATTGATGAAGATTTTCATCAACACAGGATCAAAAGCTCGCCCACTCTTGTTCAACATAAACCTCAGCGCCTTATCCGGCGCATAGGGAACCCGATTATACACGCGCGACGATGTCAATGCATCGTAACAGTCCACAATGCTTATGATTCTTCCGAAAAGACTCAACTCCCACTTTGAATCCAACTTCGGATAACCGGACAGATCGTAGTTCAAATGATGCTCAAAGGCTCCGCTGACCATGCGGATCGTCATTTCATTAATCCCCTTGAGTTTGATGATGTATTTTACCCCGAGGATGGGATGCCGACGCATGATCTGCCACTCTTCTTCCGTAAAATCAGTGGGTTTATTCAGGATTTCGGGAGCGATGCTGGCTTTTCCCATATCGTGAAACAATGCGGTTATTCCTAACTCCGTCAGTTTCTTCTTGGAGTATCCTAGGCGTTGACCCATCGCCAGGGAAAGGATACAAACATTAACGGAATGATGGTGCGTGTAGACATCATGACTTCTAAGAGTCGTGAGTCCGAGCAGGGTTGACTCTTCTTGAAGCAGTAAGTCGACCATACCCTGAACCACGCGCTTGGCTCTTTTCACACTAATGGCTTGACCGAGTTTGATATTATCCATAACTTCAGCCACCGCGGTCATCGTCCTAAAATATGTGCTCTTCGCAATCTCCTTGGTGTCCCGGAGGATGTTTTCAAAAGTTTCCGGCCGTTCTTCATACGGGTCCACTTCTATCCCTGAAATTCCGGCCTGCCTCATCTTTTCAGCGACTTCTTCATAGGGATCATCCACATCCGGACTCGTTTGAACCAGACTGTAGACGAGCCGTTTCAGCTCCTCCGCACCGGTGGACTTTTTGAAAAGAATTCCGCCGATTTGCAGTCTTTTCAATGCCTCGATCAGCGATGCAAAACTGATGAAGCCTTCAATATCCATTCTAAGCTTAAGTTCATCGAGAAGAAGATTATCTCCCTCCAGCCGGAGATGAACATCTTCGCTCCACTGCCATAGTCCTTTCAATGTTCGAAGTACATTTTCAACAGGAGTGTCCAGGGCAACATTCGCGGGATCGTGAATGTGGGCTGTCTTCATGAGGATATAGAATTGATTCACCAGTTCCTTTCCTCTCTTGGCCATTGCTTCGTCAAAACCTTGTGAGGACAGGAAAGGAGAATTGGTGAACTGTTCCGTCTGCTTGATTTCTTCAGCCACGTGATTTAGAAACCTCTTCCAAAGCCTTCGAACAGGCTTCTCGGATTGTCTTGCTGGATAACGACTGGCCATCCTTCAGGGCGTCAATCGCATCTTCGGTCCCGATTCGTTTCAAAGCGAGAACAGCACACAGTCCCATCTCCTCTTTCACGGATTTTTTAAACCAACCCGCGCCCCCCATCCGGATCAGTTTTTGCAGCTTCGGAACCATCGATGGACCGCCGATTTTTCCGAGAGCGTCGAAAACCTCCTTCTTTTCAAAAAGCTCTCGTACGGCAAATTCACGGTCTTCTATTAACTGCTCCAATTTATTCAATGCCCCACGATATGCATGGTTCGTCAAACTTCGAATCGCCAAGATTCTGAGCGAACTCTCCGGGTCGTCTAGAAATTCGACCAGCAGGTCTTTCGCCTTGTTATCCTTCATCCCATCCAACGCGTGGATCAATTCTTTCCGGACTCTGGATTCCTTGTGTGTCACCAAAGGCCTGAATTTGTCAATCACGCTTTCCTGCCCAATCCTCCCGAGAATATAAACGATATTACGCACCACATACCATCGAGAGTCGTCCAGTCTTTGAACCAGGGGATCGATCTCGTCTTCCCCAAGATAAATCAGTACCTCACAGAGGATTCGGCGCATCTTCATCTCGGTTAACCGCCCGAGCAAATCAATCAACGGCACCAATGCGTTCTTATTCAGCAGCATCCAAAAATCATACAACTGGTCCGCCTCTTTCGCCCCCGACTGATTTAGGATGTGATCCAAACCCTGGATACGTTCCGAGTCACCTGCTCGATCGATCGATTTCACGAGACGCGCTCGTTGTGATTCAGGAAGATTTTTCCCCGGGTCTGCCAGTTCGTGGAAGAGCTCGAGGATCCTCTTCGAATGCGAAAAATCCCCTCGATACATGATTGTATCAAGAACATTATCAAACATATCCACCATTTCCGAGAAGGCCGTATCATCCTTCTCAATTCTGAGAATTGCCGATAGAATTCCAATTAATGTTGAGATCGGGTTTGAATTCTCTTCCAATTTTATCTGTTGCTTGATCGCAGCAACCTCTTCCTCTGAAAGAACGAAGATTTGGGAGGCCTGCTCTGCCATTTTGGGGCCTAAAAATTCTTCCAACGGCTTAGAGGCGGATGCGGGCGCATACTTCATTGCAGGTTGTTCGGTTCGAATCAACCCCCCAAACCCTTCTGTCGATTGATAGGGAAGGCCCGTCACCGTTTCCTTGATGAAATCGGATGCGACCTGGTAGGTTATATGAGCGAAGTTCCTTTCCCACAGGAGGGTCACCATGTCGTCGTCCGGATTGTTGGGATCGTACTCCCGGCCGATAATTTCCAGCAGGCTCGTAATTTCATCCTTATCAATTCCCTCGCCGAAGGTCAGCTCCCGGATTCCATCCACATAGAGCTTGAAAGCCAAACTCTCCAATCGATTTGTGTTTTCATACACGATCTGTCCCTTGTAAGTCAGACTATATTGCTTAACGGCGAGTCGTAAATCCTGGAAATCTCGCAGATGGGCATCAAACCGGATCTGCAGTTCTTGGAGAAATTTCTGGTAGATAGGATTGTTGGGAAGGTATATCTTCAGAGTCTTGGCAGTCTTGGTCAATTGCTGGAGGGCTTCTTTGACCGATTTTAGTTCTTCCTTATCAACCTCGATACTTGGATCGCGGGGAGAGTTGGGCTCCGTATTTTTTAACGGTTCTGCTGAAGGTACATCCATCCCGTAAACCCTTCTTTTTTGAATTAATTATAGATGCGAGGCGGAATATTGTCAAAATTGATTCCACGGGAATTCCACGAGTACGGAACCACTTGAGCCCGCCTCATCCAATAGGGTATGATGAATACCGCTTTCTTTTGCACTTCTCATATAAATGAATGAAGGGGGGTCAGGCCAAATCGAACAAACCATCTGGGGCAGATGCCGAAATCCGTTCAATAAAACCGGTCACCGTTTAACCCTGGCGCTTTTCGTCTTTGTGATATGAATATTGGGTACAAGGAACGATTCCTCAACAATCCGAATCCGGGCTCCCTCATCCGGGAGCTCCCTTGGAATACCATTAATCCGGTCACGGCCTATGAACGCGTGGCAAGAGGTCCATACAGCTTTTTGTTGGAAAGTGCAAAAGAAAAGGATCATAGATCCCAATACTCGTTTCTGGGAACCGAGCCTTACTTGGTCATAAAGACGAAAGGATCTCGGGTCGAAATTAGCTGCGAAGGCCGTACGACTGTCGGAACCCCGTCACCTCTTTCGAATCTCAAGGACATTCTCAACGAAATCTCAACCCCAAGACGGGAGGGACTTCCTCCGTTTGTGGGTGGGGCGGTCGGACTATTCAGCTACGACCTCGTCCGACTATTTGAAAGGCTCCCGCGCATCGGCATTGATGATCTGGATTGTCCTGACCTTCACCTTATGTTTGTCGACACGCTAATCGCCTTTGATCACGTCGCGGATACCGTCCAGATCATATACACTCCTCCTCGAAATCACATCCTGAACACCGACCGGGCGACCCTTTATGCGATTGGAGTGGAGAAGATCAAACGAATTGAAGAAAGACTGAGAGGCGGGATTCCGATCGTATCTCCGGACCGAGACCTTGGACGGAATGAGCCCCCGGAATCGAATCTTACGAAGTCACAGTATTTGGAGAGAGTGCGCCGATGCAAGGAGTATATCGCCGCGGGCGACATCTATCAGGCCAATCTGTCGCAGCGTTTTTCGGTCCCGTTCCGTCAGAGCGCTTGGTCCCTCTACAGGGTCCTGCGCGAAATCAATCCCGCCCCATTTGCCGGATTCCTTCAGCTGGGTGAACTCCAATTGGTCAGCGCCTCTCCGGAACGATTGATCCGGTTGCGAAACGGGATGCTTGAGACCCGTCCGATTGCCGGCACCCGACCGAAAGGGAATAATCCGAGGGAGGAACAGGGAATGCGCGCTGAATTGTTGGCCAGTGAAAAAGAGAGGGCGGAACATCTCATGCTGGTCGATCTCGAACGAAACGATCTTGGAAAGGTCTGCCGTTACGGTTCCGTCCGGGTGGATGAATTTATGGCCACTGAAGCCTACTCACATGTCATCCATATCGTTTCGAACATCCGCGGTGAAATTTCCCCCGGGAATAACCCCCTTGATGTCATACGCGCGGTATTCCCGGGTGGAACCATCACCGGCGTGCCTAAAATTCGTTGCATGGAAATAATTGAGGAACTGGAGCCGGCCGTTCGTGGACCGTATACCGGGTCCTTTGGATACATCAGTTCCTCGGGTGAAATGGACCTAAATTTGATTATTCGAACTTTTATAATCAAAAACCAACGGGCATACGTCCAAGTCGGCGGCGGGATCGTGGCCGATTCGGAGCCGGAACAAGAGTACAATGAGACGCTGATCAAGGCGGAGGCTCTACTCCTCGCATTGAGCAAAATGCACTGAAAAGCATGCGCATCTATCTCAACAACCGATTCGTCTCAGAGAAACAGGCAACGGTTTCCGTATTCGATCACGGATTTTTGTACGGGGACGGCGTATTCGAGACGCTGCGGGCCTACGAAGGGCGGTTCTTTCTTCTCAACGAGCACCTGAGCCGATTGAGAGATTCAGCCAAGGAATTGGGTATTTCGCTGCCGGTCAAGCCGTCAGACCTGGGGCGTCTTTTATATCAAACCCTGATCAGGAATCGATTAAGAAACGCACTTGTCCGAATATCCGTCTCGCGAGGCCCGGGTCCAATCGGTCTGGATCCTGCCCTTTGTCGTGAACCGACCCTGGTCATCATTCCCAGGATGTTCAACGGGTCCCCCGCCGCCCGTCGAAGGGGCCTAAGAGTCGCCATCGTGTCCGTGCGCCGGATTTCTCACGACATGTTGAACCCTCAGATCAAATCGACGAATTTCTTGAATAATATCATGGCCAAAATCCAGGCCAAACGCGTTCGAGCGGATGAAGGATTGATGCTCAACCGGGACGGCTGCTTGAGCGAAGGAAGCATCAGCAATATTTTTCTCGTGAAGAACGGCCGTCTCTACACCCCTGCCGCCGGTGTGGGAATTCTTTTGGGCACCACACGACAGCTTGTGATCGCCTTGGCACAAAAGCGTAGAATTCCCGTAATTGAAACACGCCTGTACCCTCGGGATTTGTACGGTGCGGACGAGTGTTTCCTAACCAATACATCGATGGAGGTCATGCCGGTATCCATGGCCGATGGGAAGAAAATCGGAACGGGAAAGCCCGGACCGGTCACCCGACGCCTACAGGGAATTTACGCCGACCGGGTCAGAAACGACTGTAGGATTGTATCTAGGAGGGGACTTTCTCCGGAACCTTCTCGATTTTAACCTTCGCTATTCGTCGATCGGCCATGTCAACCACGGTATACTTATACTTTCCATACCGAATGATTTCGCCCCCGCGGGGAATGCTCTGGAGCAGAGATAGAAAGAACCCACCCAGGGTTTCATATTCGGACGATTCCGGAAGGGCAAGCCCGTAGTCGTCATGGAGATCGCGGACGGACATCGAAGCATCGACGACCATGGATCCGTCCTTCAATCGCTCCACCGGCCGTTCACCGCGATCCGTTTCGTCCTGAATCTCGCCTACGATTTCTTCGATAAGATCTTCCATGGTAACCAGTCCTTCGATGCTGCCATATTCGTTGACGACGATGGCCATCTGGATGCGTCGTCGCTGAAGTTCCTTCAAGAGGTGAGTCACCTTCATGGTTTCCGGCACAAAATAGGCGGGACGGATGAGATCCTTTAGGATAACCGGTTCCTTACCGGCCAGCTTTCCCATGAGGTCCTTATAGTACAAGATACCGACAATTTCATTGATTCCCTTGCGATAAACCGGATAACGCGAAAATTTGTGCGTGGACACGAACTTCAATAGATCGTCCACGGGCGTATCCAACTGCAACGCATGCATCTTCGGACGAGGAACCATGACTTCCTTGACCGAAATATCGGTAAACTCGAACACACGGTGGATGAGATTCTGCTCGGTTTCGTCAAAGATTCCTCTTTCACGGCCTTCTTCGATCAGTATTTTGATTTCTTCTTCCGAGATAAAGGTCTTGTCCTGCAAGGCCGGCTTTTTAAAGAATCGGAGGAGAACACGGCTGGAAAGGGTGAGAATTCTAATAAAAGACGCGGTAATCTTCGAAATCCAAACAATTGGAAACGCCACCCGCAACGCGATCGGTTCCGAATATTTCAAGGCCAACGATTTTGGGACGAGTTCACCAATGATGAGTGAAAAGTAGGATATGACCAGCACAACGGTCCCCACGGCCAGCGCTTCGCTGGCCTTTTGGATCGTTTCGCTTGGAATTTGAAGGATAACGGGCTTTAGCGTCTCCACGGCAAAGACGCCGCCCACAGCCGCGGCCAGGGAACTTACGACCGTTACGCCGATCTGAATCGTGGCCAAAAACCTTTCGCTATCTTCCTGAAGTTGATGAACCCACACGGCCCTGCGATCGCCCTGTTCAATGAGATGTTTGATCCGGCTTCGGCGCACCGCAATGATGGCAATCTCGGAACATGAAAAGAATCCGTTCAAAAAAATGAGAAAGAAAATTGAGATGACCTCAATCGAGATATGCGACAAATTCCAATCCCCCTCTCATCTTTCAATAAGGGGGACATTACCATAATTGGGGATGCAATGCAAGCCAAAAATCCCAATTTGAGCTCATGAGTGTCGTAATAACTTATTGATTATTAGTGTTTTTTATGAAATTGGAGGAAAAAAGTTGACATGGACAATATTTAGGAATATAGTAAGTACTTAAACTCGATCGGAAAGGTAGGAATTGTGAAATTTTCAGCAAAAGGCGAATACGGGATTCTCGCTGTATTTGAACTGGCTCAACACGTGGGAGAGATGCCCTTGCAGGCGAGGGCCATCGCAAGGAATCAACACATCCCTCTGCGGTTCCTGGAGCAGGTGTTAAACGATCTTCGTAAAGCTGGCTTGGTCGATAGCACCCGGGGAGCACAGGGAGGATACGTGTTGAGCCGATCCCCTTCCGAAATCCGAATCAGCGATGTATTGGAAGCCATCGATGGACCGATCCATCCCTCGAGCCGTGGCCCGGTCGGTGACGACCGACAGCACCTGTATGACATGGAAACCGGCGATGAAATTTTGAAGCCCATTTGGGAAGATGTCCGGGCCGCCGTCGTGAACATTCTGAGATCCATTACGTTTCAGGATCTTTGCGAACGAAAAAAAGAACGAGATCAACAGAAAGTTTTGATGTATCACATTTGAAGATTCTGAGACCATGAGCACCGAATCCGACCTAATTGTACTCATATCCATCACCCTGTTTGCCGCCGTGGTCAACGGCGCGCTGGGCCATGGCTTTTCCTCCATCACGGTTCCCGTGGCGCTTCTGTTCTACACCAACCGAATCCTGAACCCCGCCCTCGTGCTGGTGGAGATTTTCATAAATAGCTATATCTTGCTGATGAACTGGAGGGGGCTGTCCAAAATTTGGAAGCGCATTATCCCAATCCAGATGGGAATGATTCCCGGAATTGTTCTGGGCAGTTTTCTTCTGTCGTCGCTTAATCCGGGTTGGATCAAATTCACGACCTTTGCGGTTCTCCTCCCCCTGATCCTCCTGCAGGCTGCCGGTGTACGACGGCCCATAAATTCGGAACGGTCGGTCGCTTTACCCTTCGGCGCAGGTGTTGGTTTTCTCTATTCCATTACGACCGTATCCGGGCCGCCGCTCGCGCTGATGTTCAACAATCAGGGTTTCGTCAAGGAAGAATTCCGCGCGGCTCTGGGTCTGATTCGTGTCACGGAGGCCCTGTTGACCGCGAGCACCTATTACTTTCTCGGATTGTACAGTGTTGAAAGTGGTGCGATCCTCAAGTCTATCGCGCCAAGTGTTCTGATCGGCGTCCCGTTGGGAGCTTTTATCATCCACCGGTTGAATCCGGAAACATTCCGGAGGCTTTGCATGAGCTTCGACTCCTGGGTAGTTGGTTTCGGACTATCCCGGGTCTTAATAGAACTCCAATTGGTGGAAAGCCCCGCAGCTTATCTGCTATGGCTCCTGGTGATCGTAGTGGATGGCTGTCTCTTGTACCAGTTCTTCACAAAAGCCACATGGAGAATGCATGAGTCCCAAAAACCCAAAACAACTTAGCATACGGATAGAGAAATGAAGAGAGACCCTTCGTCCAAGCCTCAAATTACTGTCGGTCATTCCGTCAATCGGGAAAAGATCGAGACCGATATCCTGATCATCGGGGGTGGAACGGCCGGCTGCCTGGCGGCCACGGAACTTCGGGAACGATATCCTCACCTTAAGATCACCATCATGGAAAAGGCCCATATCGATCGGAGCGGCTGTCTCGCAGGGGGAATGAATGCCATAAACGCTTATCTGAACCCGGGAGAGACGCCGGAAAGCTTTGTCAGATATGTCCGGTTTGATTCGTGCGGGCTCATCCGGGAAGATCTGGTGAGGAGCCAAGCGGAATTGTTCGAATATTGTGTCAAGAAGGTTGAGCGCTGGGGGCTGCCGATCCTGAGCGATGAAAAAGGCAATTACGTGCCGCGGGGACGCTGGAACATCAAAATTAACGGTGAATCCCTCAAGCCCATCCTGGCCAAAGCCGTCCGCGATGCCGGCGTCCGCGTCTTGAATTGGACCGTCGGAACGAACTTCCTGGTGCAGGGTCCGAGAGTGATTGGCGCGACCGGATTCAGCCTCCGCAATGGCAAATTCTACATTATCACGGCCAAAGCCGTCATCGTCGCCACGGGAGGCGCCTCCGGACTTTACAGGCCCAATAATACCCATGATGCCCAGCATAAAACGTGGTACTCGCCCTATAATACGGGTGCCGGATACGCCATGGGTATCCGCGCCGGCGGAGAAATGACCAGTTTTGAAATGCGCTATATCGCCCTGCGGACCAAAGACGCGATTGCCCCAACCGGAACCATCGCGTTGGGGGTCAACGCCCCCCAGATCAACGGAAAGGGTGAAAAATTTATGGCCAGTCGCTATGCCCATTTGGGGGGGGACAGCGCACCGACCCCTTATCGCGCCTACGGACCGATTATGGAGTTGAAGGAAGGCCGGGGACCGGTATACTTGGATACACGCCATATCAATACCGAGCAGGTCAAAAAACTGAAGGCCGCTTTCCTGGACATGTATCCTTCGCAGGTTCTGTACTGGCTCTCCAACAATATCGACCCGAGCAAGGAACCGGTCGAGGTCCAGCTGACCGAACCGTACATTGTCGGGGGACATTGCCAGGCCGGTTACTGGATCGATATCGATCGACGTACGACCCTCGAAGGACTCTATGCTGCCGGAGACGTCGCGGGGGGAGCGCCGTTCAAGTTCGTCAGCGGCTGCTGGGCGGAAGGGGTTATTGCCGCACGCGCGGCAGGAAAGTATGCCGATCAGGTTGCGTCGGTGGAACCGGATGCTGAATGGATCGACCGGGAGCAGGATCGCGTTTTCAAGCCCCTTTTTCAACACGGAAGGCATTTCGCCGGCATTCGCGCCGACGAAGTGGAGTCGCGCCTGCAGAAAGTCATGGAGGAATATGCCGGGGGCGCTTCCCGATACTTCGAGATGAACGAGGCGCAGCTTCTGGCGGCCCGAAAACATCTGGCGCAACTTCCGGACCAGCTGAGCCTCCTGGTTGCGGAAGATCTTCACGATCTCATGAAGGTCCACGAGATCCTGGACCGGATCGATGTGGCTCAGGTTCTGGTCGAGCATCTGCTCTATCGACAGGAAACCCGCTGGCCCTCGTATCAGACGCGGATGGATTATCCGGAACGGGATGATCAGAACTGGCTGAAGTTTGTCAATTCCCGGCGGGATCCGCAAACCGGGAGGATCCAGATGCTGGAACGACCCTATGAACAAATCGTCCCGGGAGACCGGTACAAACCCTAGACCCATAATGGCGATGACAGAGGACTGAAAATGCCCATAATCGTAGACTCCACGAAATGCGACGGTTGCGGAAATTCAACGCAACCGCCTTGCGTCCGGATGTGTCCGGGCGATCTGATTGTCAAAGACGCGGGCACGAACAAAGCCTATCTCAAGTATCAGGATTGCTGGGACTGTCTCGCGTGTGTCAAGGCCTGTCCCGAAGAAGCAATCATTTTTCGCCTCTCATTCCAGCTGGGGTATCCAAACGCATCCCTTCAGCCGCACGTTCACGCGGCCCAGAATCAAATTACATGGGAAGGGGTCGACAGCCAGGGCCATAGCGAGACGTTCACCTTACCGACCAAGATACTCCCGGTCGCGTTGGACGAGAAAGTGGAGGGTGCCGGACAACCCGATTTTTCAATTTAGCGTGAATCGCCCCGGGCGGACAGGCATCGCCACCGGTCCTCGATCCGGCCTGAGAATCGCGCCAACGACAAAAAGCCCCGGCGCGAGGTGGCGATGCAGGGAAAGTTCCACGCTCCCGCATAAGGGAGCAGGAGGTTGATAACATGAATCCAAAGACTTATACAGAATCGACACCGGACGCGATAGGGATTCCGGCCGGGATCTTGGAGGAGATCGAGATCTTCGAGGGGGAAATCACCCG
>Ga0210139_1000018_pt1 | contig 30208 bp, 36 predicted proteins | sample Browns_TuleB_D2_FD_184855 | JGI IMG/M metagenome (GOLD analysis project Ga0210139, IMG submission 184855) | Wetland microbial communities from San Francisco Bay, California, USA, that impact long-term carbon sequestration - Browns_TuleB_D2 (SPAdes) | ecosystem: Environmental > Aquatic > Marine >... | reverse complement strand
CGCGCCCGCCCCACCGCCCCACCCTTTCCCCTACTCGCCTAGTTCTTGGTGGTTGAAGTCGACCGGGATACTGCCAGGTCCATCAGCTCCTTGGGTGTCTGCGCCTTGCGGAGCAGCGCCAGGGCCGCCTGCATCTGCTTGTCGTCCTGGGACCGGCGGCGGAACTCGGCCGGCCGACCGAAGACGTACCGGGCGATCTCGTACCCCAACTGGTCATCCAACAGCGAGGCGCCGCCATTGAAGGTCTCCGAGCTCATGGTGACGCCCTTGGCCTTCAACCGCTCATAGACCTTGTCTCGCATCGCCGTCGTGATCTGGAAACTCTCAGAGGTCACCGACTTGTCGTTCTTGATCTCCAGCGCGTAGGTCGTGAGCACGTCACGGAACTCGGCGATCTTGGGTCCCAGCGCGGTCACGAACGCCCGCTCGCCCGGGGTCAGGGTATCCTGAGTCACGGTCAGATCGGGGACGATGCCGCCCCCGCCCCTGACCAGGCGGCCGGAATCAGTGTGATAGGGCGTCGTGTCGGTGGTGATGGGAGCCGTCGCGGCCTTGGCCGCCTGCTCCACCTGGTCGTCCTCATTCCGCGCCTTGCGCTGAATCGTCCGGCCGCTTGGGGTGTACCAGCGGGCGGTGGTGAGCTTCAGAGCCGACGTCTCGGACAAGGGGTAGAGAGTCTGGACCAGCCCCTTCCCAAAGGTGGGAGTGCCGATCACCACGGCGCGATCATGGTCCTGAAGCGCGCCGGCGACGATCTCCGCCGCACTGGCGGTGCCTTCGTTGACCAGCACCACGATCGGAAGCCCCGGCCAGGTCTGCTTGGCATCGTCCATGAACCGGCGGTTGGACGCCCGGGTCCGGCCCCGCGTCGAAACGATTTCCTGGCTGGGATCGAGGAACAGATCCGCCACCTTGACCCCCTGATCGAGCAGCCCGCCGGGGTTGCCGCGGAGGTCGAGAATCATCGCCTTCATCCCCTTGCTCTGCATCCCGCTGATCTCGCTCCGAAGCTCGGCGCTCGAGTTCTCGCTGACGGGGTTGAGGGAGATGAAGCCGACGCCGCCCGGGAACATGGTGCCGGCCTGGACCGAACGTACGTGAATCTGGGCCCGGGTCAGATTGTACTTGATCGCTCCCGAAGTGCCGGGCCGCCGGACCTGGAGATCCACTTTGGTCCCCACGTCGCCCCGAAGCGCCTTGACCGCCTGCTCGTTGTTCCAGCCTTCGGTCACCTTGTCATCCACCGACACGATCTGGTCGCCGGTCATGATCCCCGCGCGTTCGGCGGGCGTATCCGGGAGCGGAGCCACCACCGTGATCCAGCCGTCCCGCACGTCGATCTGGATGCCCAGACCGCCGTAGTTCCCGGTCGTGGTCTCCGTCAGTGCCTTGTAGTCGTTCCCTGTGAGCAGGACCGAGTACGGGTCGTGCAGCTCTTCGAGCAGGCCGTTGGTGGCCCGCTGGTAGAGCTCGGATTCGCCCAGCGAATCCACGTAGTACCGGTCGATATAGGAAAGCACGTCGTCGAAGAGACGCGCCTGTTGATAGACGTTGCCGTCGTTCTTGACTCCCTGCTGCAGCAGCCAGCCGCCCGTGAAGAACGAGACAATCGCGACTGCCGCTATCAGCCCCCAACGATTCCGCATAAGACCTCCAGTCCGGTGACCGTGAGGATCACGGTCCCTACCCAACCTAATCTAGCCGCCCGGGAAACCGCGCCGGGTCCCTGGCCCGAAGTTCGTCCCAAGTGGAGAGCAAGACCCGTTCCGGCGCCAGCCGCCCATCCAGGTGAATGATCCCCGGGCCGGTGGCGGCGGCGTAGTAGGCCGCGACCCGGGTGTGAAAGTCCCGATCTTCACGTTCGAACCGGTCATCGCTCCGCCCTTCATGCTTCCGACGGGCCTCGCTCACCTCGGCCGGCACGTCCAGCACCACCGTCAGGTCGGGCACCAGCCCCCCCGTGGCGATCCCCGTCATGGCCTGCACCTCCGCCACCGGCACCCCGCGGCCCCCGGTCTGGTAGGCCTCCGTCGAGAGGAAGAACCGGTCCGAAATCACCGTCTTCCCCTGGGCCAGAGCCGGGCGGATCACGTGATGGACCAGGTCGGCTCGCGCGGTAGTGAAATAGAGCAGCTCCGCCCTGGCGTCCCATTCCCGGTCCGGACGCAACAATTCGCGCCGGATCGCTTCCGCCACCGCAGTGCCGCCGGGTTCCCGGACCAGCACCGGGTCCAGCCTGGCCTTCCGCATCCGGGCCTCGAGCCCGGCGATCAGGGTGCTCTTCCCCGCCCCGTCGGGCCCCTCGACGACCAGAAAGAACCCCTGGGGATTCATCCCAGCGTAATGATGCTGCTTGTCGCGCCCTTCTCGATCCCCTGCCCGATCAGCTGGTTAACCCGCACCATGATCTTGTCGAAGTTGGCCCGCGCGACCACGTAGGCCTGCCCGATCGCGCTGGTCTCCAGCTCGCGGACCGCCGTCTCGTAGGAGGAGGTGAGCGATTCGTCCGGCATCTTTCCCTGGGCGATGTGCTCATCCACCTGGCGCGCCAGCCGCTGGATCGCCTCCAACTTCTTTACCGTCTCGGCATCCTCGCGAAGGCGGCTCTCGGCCCGCCGCAGCTCCTTGCACTCGGGGGTCTGCCCGATCAGCCGTCCCAGCTCTTCCGCCTTCTCCCAGATCATCAGACAGCACTCCTGCGCGCGAGCAGATAGCGGGCGCGTCCGAAAAGGTCGTCGTGCACGGTAACTTCCAGCCAACCGGTCTGTTCCGCCAGCCCGGCCAGCATCGAGGCCCGGGTCGAATCACACTCCATCGCCAACCACCCGCCCGGCTTGAGGGCCCGGGCCGAGATTTCGAGCACTTCGCGCGAGGCCAGGAGACCGTCGGGCCCGCTGGCCAGCGCCTCCCTCGGCTCCCAGCCCTTCACCGTAGTATCGAGCGATTGGTACTCGGCGTCTGTGAGATAAGGCGGGTTGGAGACGATGGCATCCAGCTTCCCCTCCCCCAATACACTGCCCCAATCGCCCTGAATCAGGGTGACCGGCCGAGCGGTGAGTACCTGATTCTCCCGGGCGAGGGCCAGTGCCTCCTCGCTTCGCTCGACTCCGACCACTTTGTCGTAGTCCCCCTCATCCGAGAGGGCCAGCGCCAGACAGCCACTCCCCGTTCCCAGGTCCGCCACGCTCCCGGCGGACACCCTGTCCAGCAGGAGATCGACCAACCCCTCAGTCTCCGGCCGCGGAATCAAGGCTCGGCGATCGCTTCGAAGCGTAAGGCGCCGAAATCCAGCCCACCCGGTCACGTGCGCCAGCGGCTCACCGGCCGCACGACGGCTGATCGCCCGTTCGAACGCCTCTGCCGATGGGGCAACCGCGTCCTTCAGATAGTCGGCGCCGGCAGGGGCCTGCGGGTCGATCAGGTCCTGCCAGATCCGGAGGGCCTCTCGTCCCGCCCCGGCAATCCCGGCCGCGGCCAGGCGCTGCGCGGCCTCGCTGAGCGCCTGACGCCGGCTCAGGGTCGCCTCAGACATTCTGCAGCTCCTGCCGGCTGGCCATGCGGAGCGCGTCGATCAGCTCGTCCAGTTTCCCGTCGAGGACATCGGCCAGGTTGTGGACCGAAAGATTGATCCGGTGATCGGTCACCCGGCTCTGAGGGTAATTGTAGGTCCGGATCTTGGCGGAGCGGTCCCCAGTGCCCACCATGGCGCGGCGCTCGCGGGCGCGGGCGGTTTCCTGCTCCGCGATCATCCGGTCGAGCAATCGGGCCCGCAGGACCTCCATGGCCTTGAGCTTGTTCTGGAGCTGGGATTTCTGGTCCTGTTGCTGGACCACGATACCAGTGGGGAGATGGGTCACCCGGACCGCGCTGTCGGTGGTGTTCACGCTCTGGCCGCCCGGACCCGACGATCGAAAGACATCGATCTTGAGATCGTTGGGTTGGATCACCACGTCCACCTCTTCCGCTTCCGGCAGCACCGCTACCGTGGCGGCGGAGGTGTGGATCCGGCCCTGCGATTCCGTAGCCGGGACCCGCTGCACCCGGTGGACCCCCGACTCTCTACGCAGAAGCCCGTAGGCCTCGGGTCCCCGCACCGCGTAGATCGCCTCCTTGATGCCGCCCAGCGTGCCTTCGCTCAGGGAGATCGGCTCGACCGAGAGGCCGTGCCGCTCGGCGAACCGGGTGTACATCCGAAAGAGATCGGCCGCGAACAGGGCGGCCTCGTCGCCGCCGGTCCCGGCCCGGACTTCCATGATGGCATCGCGGTCATCGTGGGGATCACGGGGCGTCAACAACTCGTGCAGCTCATCCCGCAGGCGATCGATTTCCTGGGTGAGGCCGCCCAGCTCCGTGCGGGCGAGAGCGGCCAACTCGGGGTCCGAGTCCTTGGCCACCTCGCGGGCCTGGGCCAGCTCCTCTTCGAGCCTGGCGAGCCGTTCGGCGCCGCGGATGATGGGGACCAGCCGGGCGTGTTCCCGGCCGAGGGTGGAGAGCTTGGCGGAGTCGCGGGCCGTTTGGGGGTCGGCCAGCAGGTGGGCGACCTCGTCCGCCCGGGCGAGCGCCTGGCGGAGACGGGCCTCCACGAATTACTCCTGGGTGGCTTCCGCCGGAGCCTTGTCCCCCTGGTACTTCCGCCGGAAGCGGTCCACGCGACCCGCCGTATCGACCAGCCGCTGCTTGCCGGTGAAGAAGGGGTGACACTTCGAGCACACCTCGACGTGGATCGTGGGCGAGGTGGACCGGGTCTCAAAGGTGTTTCCGCAAGCGCACTGAACGGTGAGCTTGTAGTACTTGGGATGCAGATTGGGCTTCACGGAACGACTCCTCTATCCTGCCTTGAAAATCGGGGAAATGAAGCGGTGAAGTATAGCAACCACCGCTACTTCCGGGCAACCGACCGGACCACCCCGACTGCCCCGGCCGGGTAACCCCGCCCCCAGCCTTCCGCCCGGCCAGAGACCCGTCTCGGTTTGACACGACCTGAGCCCGCAAGTATCGTAACGTCCATAACTTCCATACAACCAACGGAATCGAGGGAGCGTGCCTCTTCCACCACTAGAGGTCCTGAAAAAGGTCCCCCTGTTCGCCAGTCTGCCCGAGCAGGAGCTGGCCGCGTTCGCCGAGCTGGTGAGGGAGCGAAGCTACCCCCGAGGGAGCGTCATCCTGTTCGAAGACGACCAGGGGGACTCACTCTTCCTGCTGGCGGATGGCCAGGTGAAGGTGGTCCTGATCGGGGAGGACGGTCGGGAGGTGATTCTCTCGGTGCTCAGGGAAGGCAGCTTCTTCGGCGAGATGGCCCTGCTGGACGACCAGCCTCGCTCCGCCCACGTGATCGCGATGGAAGACTCCAGTCTGCTGGTCCTCCGGCGAGAGGATTTTCAGGCTCGCTTGAGGCAGTCTCCCGAAGTCGCGATCGCGCTGCTCCGGGAACTGGCCGGCCGGCTCCGCCGGGCCGACGAAAAGATCGGCGGCCTGGTCTTGCTCGATGTCAACGGCCGCGTGGCGGACCTGCTCCTGCGGATGGCGGACGAAGAGGGCGGGATCCACATCACCCGGAAGATCACCCACCATGTCATCGCCCAGATGATCGGCTCCAGCCGCGAAACCGTCTCCCGAACCATGCGGGATTTCGTGGATAAGGGCTGGATCCAGGTCGGGCGTAAGGACATCCAGCTGATCAATCGTGCCGCCCTGGAGCAGTCGGCCGGGCGCTCGTCGTGACCTCGGTCACACCCGTGACCCTGATCACCCCCCTGTCGTGACTGCCAACGTCGCAGTGGTCAGGCTTTTGCAGCATATTGGACTTCAGATGGCCAGAGGCTTTTCGTGACTTATACGGTCACGTTCTGGGGCACCCGCGGATCGATTCCGACGCCGGGCGCGCACACCGCGCGCTACGGGGGGAACACGTCCTGCGTGGCAGTCCAGGGCCGGCAAGACCAGCTGGTCGTACTGGATGCCGGCAGCGGGATCCGGCCACTGGGGCATGAGCTGTCGCGGCGGCAGAATGGGGCGATGGGGGTGGATATTCTCCTCTCCCACACCCACTGGGATCACATTCAGGGGCTCCCCTTTTTTCAGCCCCTGAATACGCCGGGGAACACGGTGCGGATCTTCGGATCGGCGCAGGCCGGTGTCCCCCTGGAAGAGATCCTCGACCGGCAGATGGATCCGGTGGTGTTTCCGGTGCCGCTCAAGGCGCTGGCCGCGGACCTCACGGTCACCGAGATCCGCGGAGGGCGGTTCGAGATCGACGGATTTGGCGTCGAGGCGTTTCGGCTCAGGCACCCAGGCACCACGCTCGGGTTCCGGCTGACGCCGCTGGCAGGTGGAGCCAGCATGGCCTACGTGACGGATAATGAGCTGGGGCCGGGCGGCTCCTACGACGTGCCGGCCGATTGGCGGAAGGGGTTGGTGAAGTTCCTGCATGGAGTGGACACGCTCATTCACGATGGGATGTACTCGGATGAGCTGCTGGCGACCCGGGCAGGATGGGGCCACTCGACCCCGGCGCAGGCGGTGGAGTTGGCCAAGGAATCGGGATGCCGGCGACTGGTGCTCTTTCATCACGAGCCGGAGCACGACGACGAAGCGATCGACCGCCTCTTGGCGGACACCCGCGCCCGGGCTCGGGCGAGCGCGCCCAAGCTGGAGATCGACGCGGCGCGGGAAGGCATGATACTGAACCTCAGTTGAGGAGTGTATATGACTCGTCAGGTGTGGCTCACGCTCGCGACAGCGCTTACCACGCTGGCCTCGTCCGGTGCGGCCCAGGACACTCGGCCGGGCATCGCGGTGCTGCCCTTCGAGAACGGCGGCTCGTACGGCCAGGACAAGGAGAACTTCGAGGCCCTGCAGAAGGGGATTCCGGCCATGCTCCTCAGCGAGCTGAGCAAGAATCCCGCGGCCCGCCTGGTCGACCGCAGCCAGACCCAGGAGATCCTCAAGGAGCAGGATCTCGGGAAGGACGGGCGGGTGGATGCCAACACCGCCGCCAAGGTCGGGAAACTGGTGGGCGCCCGCTACGTGATCATGGGCAGCTTCATCGACTTCTACGGCAAGTTCCGCGTGGATGCCCGGATCGTGAACGTGGAGACCAGCGAGATCATGAAGGTGGTCACCAACGATCCCAGCCTCCAGAAGCGAGAGGATCTGTTCAAGATCATCCAGTCGGTCTCGGACAAGATCATGACCGATACCAAGCTGCCGCCGCTGCCCACCGAGGTGGCCAAGGCTGCCAAGTCGCGGGTGGTGCCGACCGAGGCGCTGACCTACTACAGCCGCGCTTTGCTCTACCAGGATCGTGGAGACAACGCCAAGGCCGCCGAGTACTACAAGCGCGCCATCGATGTCTTCCCCGCCTACGCGGAAGCCCAGGAGGGATTGAAGAAAGTCTCGCCCGCCTGAGGCGGTGCTCGGACTCCTCGCGTCGATCGGTCGCGGTACGGCGCGCTGGCTCGCCCGCCTGGGCGCGCTGGCGCGCTTCGCGTTTGAGGCCCTGGGTTCCCTCGCGGCGCTGCCGCCCGGCGGCCGGAGGACGACCGCACGGATCTTTCTCAATCAGCTCCGCTTCACCGCGCTCGATGCGGTGGGGCTGATCGTCCTCCTGAGCGGGATCCTGAGCTTTCTCGTGATCTCGTCTTCCATTCGCCAGCTGGGCGACGTGGGGGCCACCGACCTGATCGGCCGCCTCATGGTGGTGATCATCGCCCGGGAGCTGGGACCGATTCTCACCGCCCTGGCCCTGGTGGGCCGGAGCGGCACCGCCATCTCCGCCGAACTGGCCACCAACACCGTGCTGGGAGAGGTGCGCGCCCTGGAGGCGATCGGCATCGATCCCCAGCACTACCTGGTGCTCCCCCGCCTGTTCGGTTGCATCGTGTCCGCGGTGATTCTCACCGTGGTCTTCGACGTGGTGGCTTTCCTGAGCGGCTTCCTCGCCGTCAGCAACCAGGGGATGAGCGGGGGTCGCTACCTCGGCATGGTGCTGGGGTCGTTGACCACCGAAGACATCGCTCTCACCGTGGCCAAGGGGCTGGTGTTCGGGATCATCGTGGGGGTGCTCCCCTGTTTCCAGGGCCTCTCGGTGCGCCAGGGCCCCACGGAAATTCCCCAGGCCGTGATGCGCGGGACCGTGGGCTCGATCGTGGGGATCTTCATCTGCGCCGCGCTCTTCGTCCTGGTGGGCCAGGCATGACCCCGCTACTCGAGTTCGAGGGGATCCCGCTGCAGCGTCTCCGGCGCCGCACCCTCGCGGGCCTCGCCGGCTGGGCCGCTTCGGCCCTGCCGCCCGAACCGCCGATCGAGAGCGACAACGTGACCCTCACGGTGCAGGCGCACGAGACGGTCGCGGTGGTGGGAGACGAAGCCAGCGGGGTCGATAACTTGGGTGGCGTGGCCATGGGGCTCGACCATTCGCCCCTGGGCACCGCCCGCGTCTACGGGACCGAGATTGCGTCCCTGGAGCGGCGGGAGCAATTCGCGTTTCGCCGGCGGATCGGATACCTTCCCGCCGGAGACGGCCTGCTGCACAACCTGACCCTGCGGGACAACATCCGATTGCCCCTGGAGTTCGGGAACGAGGTCCGGCCCAGTGAAGTGGCCGGTCGGGCCGACGTCATCGTCGCTCAGGTGCGGTTGGGCAAGGCCGCGGGGCTGCGTCCCGCGCAGGCCAACGAGGAGGAGCGGCGCCGCGCCGCCCTCGCCCGGGCCATCGCGCTGGATCCCGAGCTCGTGATCATGGAGCAGCCGTTCGACGGCCTCACCGACCGGGTGGCGGCCGAACTGCTCGAAGTGGCGCGCGGCGGTGAGCTGGCCCAGGGCGGCCGCCGCGCCGTGTTCATCACCGGTCAGGATATTCCGGTCCTCCTCCGGCCGCGGGTGGATCGGATGCTCCGGATCGTCCAGGGCCGCGCCGTTCCCGTGAGTCACTCATGACCCGTCGCACCGCCGATACCCTGCTCGGCCTCCTCGTCGTCGCGGTGGTGGGTGTGCTGGTGTTCGCGCTGAGCCGTACCCAGGGCTGGGCCGAGCGCCGGTTCTCGATCTTCATGATCACCGAATCGGTCCAGGACCTGAGCCTCGACACCAGGGTCTACCTCCAGGGCCTCGAGGTGGGCCGGGTCCAGAGCCTGGCCCCGCTGGTGGATCCTTCCATGGGGCGGCCGCGGTTCGTGGCCAACCTCCGCCTCCGCAGGACCTACGACAACGGCGCCCCGCTGATCCTTCCTACCGGTACCCAGGCGGAGATTCGCCCGCTGGCGGGACTCGCCACCGGCACGTTCATCGCGCTCGAGGTACCGATCCGCCCCTACGGGGCGGCGGCACTCTCTCCCGGCGATACCATCGCGGCAAGCCGTCGCCCCGGATCGCTGGAGGCGCTGAGCCAGGTGGCCGATTCGCTCAAGGATCAGGTCAGGGATGTGCTGCACGACACCCAGGCGCTGCTGGAGCGCCTGAACCAGACCGTGAACCTGGCCAACACCCACATCCAGCAGGTCGCGCCCGAGGTCAGGAAGACGATGAGCGAGGCCCAGGCGACCCTGGCTCAGCTCCGGCCCACGCTCGACCAGGCGACCAGACTGCTCGAATCCGCAGACCAGCGGCTGGGACCAATCCACGATTCCCTCTCGGCGACCTTGACCGCGGCCCACAGCGCGCTCATCCGTCTCGACACGCTTAGCCTGGCGGCCAACTCGGTGCTGATCCAGAACCAGGAAGCGATCCGGAGAACGATGAACAACATCCTGGTCCTCAGCGCCAAGATGGATCACTTTGTGGACCAGGTCAGCCGGAAGCCTCTGAAGATGCTGAGCGGCGTGCGTCCCCTGCCGCCGGAATCGCTTCCCCAGCTGTTCCCAACCACGATCCCGCCGGCACAGGCGGCCCCGCCCGCATCCCAGCCACCGGCCCAACCGTCCCAACCGTGAGATTCCTCCTCCTCCATTCGTCCAGTTGGAGTCCCGCCGGAATTGCCGAGGCGCTGGCGGCGGACCAGGTGGAGGTGCGGACACTGCCATCCCCCAAGGATCTCAAGAGCCTGCAGGACGGCCGGCCGGCCGTGATCGTCCTCGATGCCGAGAGTCGCGGCACCATCGCTCCGTTGACGCTGGGAGGTCTGGTCGAGGGAGGTGTGGCGATCGTGGCGCTCGGCCGTCAAGGGGAGGACGACGTCCCGGCCGAGCTGCCGGCCGATCTGCTGGCGGGCTTCGTGCGCGCCCCGGCGGGCCCGAGGCAGCTGCTGGTGGCGCTCCGGAACGCCTTCCGGGTTTCGGCGGCGCGTCTGGAGGCCGGACGGGCGCGGGCAGAGACAGCGGCCCGGACCAGCGAGCTGACCGAGCTGGCCGAAATCGGGATGCGGCTTACCACCGAGAAGAACTACCAGACGCTGCTCACTCTGATCCTGAGCCAGGCACGGCGGATCAGCCAGTCGGATGCCGGCAGCCTGTACATCGTGGAGGCCGATGAGCAGGGCGGGAAGCGCTTGCACTTCATGCTGACCCAGAACGACAGCCGGCCCGACATCCCGTTTGTCGAATACACCATCCCGATGGACCCGACCTCGCTGGCCGGCTACGCCGCCACCGACGGGACACCACTGGTGATCGACGACGTCTACGATCTCCCGCCCGACGTCGCCTACTCGTTCAACCGTTCCTTCGATGAGCGCTCGGGGTACCGGACCAAGTCGATGCTGGTGATCCCGATGCAGAATCACCAGGGGGACGTGATCGGGGTGCTCCAGCTGATCAACCGCAAGCGGGATACGGCCGCCAGGCTCACCACCCCCGCGGAGGCCGATCGGCAGATCGTGCCGTTCAGCCCGCACACGGTGAAGCTGGTCAGGGCGATGGCGGGACAGGCGGCGGTGTCGATCGAGAACAGCCAGCTCTACGAGGCGATCGAGCGACTGTTCGAGGGCTTCGTCCGCGCGGCGGTGACGGCCATCGAGCAGCGAGACCCGACCACGTCGGGTCACTCGGAGCGGGTGGCGGAGATGACCGTTGGACTGGCAAGGGTGGTGGATCGAGCCGACGACGGGGCCTACCGGTCGATGCGGTTCTCGCCGGAGCAGATCCGGGAGCTGCGCTACGCGGGACTCCTGCACGACTTCGGCAAGGTCGGAGTGCGGGAGAAGGTACTGGTCAAGGCCAACAAGCTCTATCCCTCGGACCTCGACCTGATTCAGCAGCGGCATGCCTTCGCGCTGCGCACGGCCCAGTGGCACTTCGAACGCGATCGGGCGAAGTATCTCGAGGAACGGGGACGCGACGGGTACGACGAGTTCGTGAAGGGTCTTCGAGCCCGCTACGACGAGGAGGCCGCGACCCTCGACCGGTTCCTCCGATTGGTGCTCGAGTCCAACAAGCCAAACGTGCTGGCCACGGGGAATTTCGAGGCGCTCCACGAATTCGCCGAGCGGACCTATGAATCCCTGGACGGGACCGCTCAACACTTCCTGTCGCCGAACGAGGTGCGGTTCCTGAGCATCCGGAAGGGAAGCCTGGACGACGAGGAGCGCCTCGAGATCGAGAGCCACGTGACCCACACCTTCGGATTTCTGAGGAAGATCCCCTGGACCCGGGAGCTGGGTCAGGTGGCGGACATCGCCTACGGGCATCACGAGAAACTGAACGGGGTGGGTTACCCCCGCGGAGTTGCCGCGGCGGAGATCCCGATTCAGACCCGGATGATGACCATCTCCGATATCTACGACGCACTCACCGCGCAGGACCGGCCCTACAAGCGGGCGCTCCCGGCACCCAAGGCGCTCGATATCCTGCATGAGGAGGTACAGGGTGGGATGCTGGATGGGGAGCTGTTCAGGCTGTTCGTGGCGGGGAAGGTTTGGGAGGGGAGAGGAGCGGGAGGGTAGGTAGAATGGGAGAACAGGAGAACGGGAGAACGGGAGCACTTGTCATTCCGAGCGCAGCGAGGAATCTCGGATCCAGCGACGGTCCGTATGAGTTCTATTGAAGGGCAGCGGTAGATGACTGGGAGCGAAGTAGCCTCTCTGGTGCAGGCCGCAATCAATGCTTACTCCTATCCCAGACCAGCCAGAGGACTACTCGGCGAACCTTGGACTCCGGAGCGCATCGCGGGTGAGCTCCAACTGCTTCGCGAATCGCTGGTACTTCCCACCCGGCGAACCCTGTTGATTCACCAACGTGCTCCTGAAGAGGTCTGGATGGTAGCCTGCATAAACCGTGTGGCAGTGTATCTGGACGAGAGCCGTGGTGATTTTGGATTGGGAGGCCTCTCACCCGAGGGTCACATTACTGACTGGGGCGTCTACGGAGACCTAGTTGGAACCTTCATGGCCCGCTAGCCGTTCTGCCCGCAGGAAGTAGCCTGATTTGGACTGTGTTCGGAGGCAAAGGACCGAGCTGGGGAGATAAGTGCCGGCACCTGGTCCCCGCTACCTGGTCCCAGCCCGCATTCGCATAGATACCTCACTATTCAACCATGCCCGACCGCCGCTACAACGACGATGAAGTCGCCGAAATCTTCGCCCGGGCCGCGGAGGGGCCGAAGGCCCCTGCCCTCCAACCCGGTCGCGATGATGGTCTGAGTCTCGCCCAACTCCAGGAGATCGGCCGAGAGGTCGGGATCGCGCCGGAGGCGGTGGCCGAGGCGGCCCAGGCGCTGGATCGGCGTGGCCGGGCGGGCACTTCCACCCTGATCGGACTGCCGATCGGCGTCGAGCGGACCGTGGCCCTCGAGCGCCCGCTGACCGAGACCGAGTGGGAACATCTCGTGGTACGGCTGCGCGAGGTGTTCAACGCGAAGGGGACGATCAGCTCCTACGGCTCCTTCCGCTCGTGGACCAACGGAAACCTGCAGGCGCTCCTCGAACCGACCCCCACCGGTCAGCGGCTCCGCCTCCGCACCATCAAGGGCTCCGCCCGATCGGCCATCGTGGCCGGCCTCGCCACGATCGGTATCTCTCTGGTCACTGCCCTCGCCGTGGCTCCCGGTGGCCATCTCATCGATGCCCTCCGCGGTATTCTCATGATCGCCGCAATGGGGGCCGGCCTGGTGGGGTACGGGACACTCCAGCTTCCCGGCTGGGCTCGAGCGCGCCGGCGGCAGATGGAGGAGATTGTGGAGGGCCTCTCAATTCAAACGGAGCCCGAGCCCGGACGGCTACCACCTTCTCCCGCACCGTAAACGAAGGACCCAATTATGTGCCGGAACATCAAGCGCCTGCGCCAACCCGATCGCCAGCCCACCGACCAGGAGCTGCACGACGCGGCCCTGCAATTCGTTCGCAAGATCAGCGGCTTCAACGCTCCTTCGAAGGCCAATGAGGAGGCGTTCAATGCCGCAGTGCGGGACGTCGCCGCAGCGGGCCGGGCGATGTTCGAGTCACTGCACACGCGCGGGTCACACCACGAAGCGGCGGTGTGACTCGCGCAAGTCTGGGCCGTCAAGAGCCGGTCGACTGGGAGAGGTAGGCGGTTCCACCGGCGCACCCACCCGGAACGCGCCCGGCGGCGTCCAACCGATTATCTTTGTCTCACAGGCAGGGTGGACGAAACGTTCGCCTGCCCTTCCCTCCCTCCGGGAGCTCCCTTGCCAAGACGCAACTACGGATTCGAGAAGCGCCAGAAGGAACTCGCCAGAAAGCAGAAGCAGGAAGACAAGCGCCAGCGGAAGCTGGATCGAGCCCAGCACCCGTCGATGGAAGCGGACCCGGAGCTGCTGCCGCCGGTGGAACCGCAGCCCCCTGAGTGAGGGTGGCGCACCGATTCCAGGGGAGGCTCCTCCGGTTGAGTCGTTTCCGCCGACGATCCCCCTGGTTGGTGCTCCGGCATCGTATCCAGTCTCCACGTCCCCGACCCTAGGATCCCCGTGTCGTCCTTCAAGCCCGACCAGCGCCGCCTCATGATTCGAGGCCGTGTTTTTCACTTTGTTTCCTACGAGGGGCAACCGGCCAATCCCCGGCGTGCCCAGCCGTCGAGTCCCCCAATGTGGTTTCTGATGGTGGAAGGCCGGCGGTGCCCGGTCCTTCCCTTTGACCCCACCCAGTCCTCCACCGAGGTCGATGCAGCCCTGCTCGCCTGGGCCAAAGACAATGCGCTGGGCCCGGTGCAACCGGGGCCGGTCACCCCTTCCAAGGCCAGGATCGACTCACAAGATCCGCGTTCCACCAACTGGTGGGGGGCGGACTAAGCTCACCCCCCCCGTTGTACTCCTCCTCCGACCTGCTTCTTTTCCTCGAGTCCTGGGCGTCTCCCGCTTTCCAGCACGCGCTCGGGGACCATCGGCACCGAGTTAGCGAGAGTCCCGGCCGGGTTCAGAGGACGGCGCCGTTTTGACCAGCAGAACAGTCCCGCCAGCGAGACCGTTCCCATGCACCTGACGGACATCCCCTTCGGGACTACCGACTGGCAACAGATCGAACCCACCCTGCACGCCGGCGAGACCGGCGTCGCCTACTGGCGGACTCGGCAGTTCGGGCAGATTCGGGTTCGCCTGGTCGAATACTCACCGGGCTATCGCGCCGATCACTGGTGCGAGAAGGGCCACATCCTCTTCTGCGTGGCCGGGGAGCTGGAGACCGAGTTGAAAGACGGCCGAGTGTTCCGGCTGACTCCAGGGATGAGCTACCAGGTAGCAGATCAGGCGGAGGCGCATCGCTCGCGCACGACCACCGGGGCCACACTGTTCATCGTGGACTAGGCAACCCGGATGGCTTTCGATTTCCAACCCACCCTCCGGGGCAGCCTGCTCGAGCTGCGTCCCCTCCGCGCGGACGATTGGGACGCGCTCTTCGCGGTAGCGTCGGACCCGCTCATCTAGGAACAGCATCCCGCCAACGACCGGTATAAGGAAGAAGTATTTCGACGCTTTTTCAGTGAAGCGATGGAGTCCGGTGGGGCACTGATTGCCCTCGAGCTTGCCGATGGCCGCGTGATCGGGTCGTCCCGGTTCCACGGCTACGACGACGAGGCCAGCGAGGTCGAGATCGGCTGGTCATTTCTGGCCCGGGCGTACTGGGGCGGTCATTACAATGGCGAGATGAAGCGCCTCATGCTGCAACACGCCTTCCGGTTCGTCGAGAACGTGGTTTTCCTGATCGGGAGTGAGAACCGCCGCTCGAGACGCGCAGTCGAGAAGATTGGCGCGCGGCTGGCGGGTACCCGGGTGGGCTCTGACGGTCAGGAGAAGGTCGTCTATCGGATTACGGCGGAGGGGTTCAAGGGAGGGCCCCTGGTGGAGGATACCTGAGGGACGGATGAGACGGACAGGGCGGACGAGGCGGTCGCGGCGGTCGGGGCGGATGCTTAGAATTCGGGACCCCGAACCCAGAACTCCGAACCAATCCTCAGGACTCAGGGCTCAGGACTCAGTACTGGCTTTGGTCCTCTGCGCAGTGATTGCCTGCAGCTCGCCCAAACAACCCGAGTCGGCACCCCCTGCCCCGCTTCGCCTCAGCACTGACTCGATGGCTTACCACCGCAAAGGCCAGTCGGCCCTGCCCGTTTCCTTCACTATCACCAACGCGGGCCAGACCACGGTCTACGTCGGCCGGTGCAACGGGTCTGCCATGGCCTCCCTCGATCGCATCGACCTGGTTGGCTGGCGAGTGGTCGAGGGAGCACAGTGTAACGGCGGGTCCATCACCCACGACGCGTTGGCGCCCGGCAACTCCTTCACCGGCTCGATCTGGATCTACGAGGGCGGCAGCTACCGGCTGAGAGTGAGGGCCGATCCCGATCGGGACAGCGACAAGGGATCCCTCGAGCTTACGTCCAAGACCCTCGATGTCTATTGAGGCGTTCGACCGCGCTGGCGCATCCCGGAGGCATCCGCTTACTTAAGTCCGCAAACCCAGTACCCTCGACCCCCGGGAGTTCCGTATGGGCGTACCGGAGAGCGTTCGCCAAGCCCTCTCCGATCGCTACACCATCGAGCGCGAAATCGGCCGCGGCGGCATGGCGGTCGTCTATCTCGCGCACGACCTCCGCCACAATCGTCGCGTCGCGCTCAAGATCCTGATCCCCGAACGGATCACTCCAGCCACGCCCTCCACCGGACCCGAGCGATTTCAACGCGAGATCTACTTCGCCGCGCGGCTCCATCACCCGCACATTCTGACCGTACTCGATTCGGGCGCTGTCCCCGCCGCCGACCCCGACCAGCGCCAGCTCTGGTACACCATGCCGTTCATCGAAGGGGAATCGCTGCGCGAGCGCCTCAACCGCGAGCCTCAACTCCCGGTGGAGGAGGCCCTGCGGATCACTCAGCAGGCGGCACTGGCGCTGGAGTACGCGCACCAGCAGGGAGTGATCCATCGCGATATCAAGCCGCCCAACATTCTCCTTACCAAAGACGGCAGCACCCTGGTCGCCGATTTCGGCATCGCTCGGGCGATCCAGTCCGACGACGACCTGACCGAGAGCGGACAGGCGGTGGGCTCTCCCCTCTACATGAGCCCCGAGCAGACCGACGACCAGGAGGTGGACGCCCGCACCGACCTGTACTCGCTGGCCACGGTGCTCTACGAGATGCTGGCCGGCGAGCCGCCATTCGTCGGCCGCAGCGTGCACGCGATAGTGGCCAAACGGCTCAACGATCCGACCCCCAGCGTGCGCCGCCTGCGGCCCGAGGTCGATCCGATCGTGGAAGCGGCGATTCAGAAAGCGATGGCGCCCGAGCCCAGGGACCGCTTCGCCACGGTGGCCGAGTTCGCCCAGGCGCTCAAGGCGGCGATGCCGATCCCGCTCCCGGAGCCTCGCCGCTGGTCAACCGCTGCCCTGGCGGCGATCCTCTTGGCGGTGCTCATCGCCGTTGGAGCCCTGATCACCTCGCGCCGGAGTGGTGTGGCCGCGGGAGGCGTTACGGTGGTGGCCGTCCTGCCCTTCGACAACCTGGGCGACTCGGCCGACGGATACTTCGCCGAGGGGGTCGCCGACGAGGTCCGGACCAAGCTGGCCCAGGTCCCCGGCGGTGGACTCGAGCTGATCGCGCGCGGCAGCTCCGTCAGCTACCGGGGAACCACCAAGCGACCCACCCAGATCGCCAGTGAGCTGGGCGCTGACTACTTGCTCACCGGGACGGTGCGCTGGGAAAAAGGCGCGGGGGGCAATCGGGTCCGGGTCACTCCCGAGCTGGTGGATGCCCGTTCCGGCCAGGCGGCCCACACCCGATGGGTCAAGCAGTTCGATGCCTCACTGACCGACGTGTTCCAGGTCCAGACCGATATCGCGACCAAGGTGGTGGATGCCGTCGGGATCGTCCTGGCCGATAGCGTCCGGCGGCAGCTCTCCTCGACTCCCACCGCCAACCTGGCCGCCTACGACGAATTCCTGAAGGGAGAGGCTGCAGCGGGGGGAATGCGCGGCGATCAGGCCAGTCTCCGTCGAGCGATCGGCTTCTACCAGCACGCCGTTGGCCTCGACTCCACCTTCGCGCTGGCCTGGAGTCAACTGTCGCGGGCCCGGACTGCCCTCTACTCCCTGGGCATTCCCGACCCCGAGGTCGGCGCCCAGGCCAAGGATGCGGCGGAACGGGCGCGACAACTCAAGCCCCGCGAGCCCTCCGTCTATCTGGCGGTCGGCGACTACCACGGCAGCGTCAATCCGATCGATAACCAGCGGGCCCTGGACGCCTACGAGGAGGGGCTTCGCCTGGCACCCGACAATGTCGACCTGCTGGCTGCCGCCGCGCAGACGCGGGGCAGCCTGGGTCTCTGGGACTCCGTGCCGGCCCGTCTGCGCCGGGCCGCCCTGCTGGACCCGCGTTCGGCCACCGCCGCCCGCAAGTTGTCGACGGCGGAAATCTTCCTCAGGAACTACCCGGCCGCAGACTCCGCTGCCGATCGGGCGGTGGCCCTCGACCCCGACAATCCCGGGATGCTCTTCATCAAGGTCCTGGTCACGGTGGCCCGCGGAGACCTCGACAGCACCCGGGCCCTGATTCGAGAGGCGGCGAAGCGCATCAGCCCCGCGACGCTCTTCCCCTTCTTCGCGAGCTACCAGGATCTCTACTGGGTGCTGGACGACCCGCAGCAGCGGATGGTGCTGGACGCACCTCCGAGCGCCTACGACAACGACCGGGGTGCCTGGGCTCTGGTTCGGGCCGAGCTGTATCAGCTCCGCGGCGATCGCCGGCAAGCCACGATCTACGCCGACTCGGCGCGAATGGCGTTCGAGGAGCAGGCCCGAGCGGCCCCGGAGGACGCGCAGCGCCGCGTCCTGATCGGACTCACCCTCGCCTACCTGGGGCGGAAGGCTGACGCGGTGCGCGACGGGCAACGGGGCGTCGAGATGCTGCCGATCAGCCGCGACAATTACAATGGGCCCTACATCCAATTGCAGCTGGTGCGGATCTATCTTCTGGTGGGCGAGCCGGAGAAGGCGCTGGATCAGCTGGAGCCGCTGCTCCGGGTACCGAACTATCTCTCGCCCGGCTGGCTGCGGATCGATCCGACCTTCGATCCATTGCGGAAGCACCCGAGATTCCAGAAACTGTTGGGAAGCGCCGCATGAAGTGGCCGTGGAGCAAGCCCAAGGAATCACCCGAAGAGGTGACTCGCGCCCGTCATTGCAGCAGTGCGAAATAACATGCCGAGCCAGTAGCGCCGAGACCGGTTCTGGCCAGCTGAACCGTTGTTTGGTGAATGCGGATCATTTCGTCGAAGCAGCTCTTGTCGCAGACCCTGGCTGGCCTCCGCTCACTTGGGACGACGGCGGACGGCTGGAGCACTCGATTTGTGGACCCCGCGAGCGGGGAGCGTTGGGTTCAAATCCTTCTCGGCGCTGAACACCACGGAGCTGGGCACCCGATTCTGGTCAAGGAGCCGACCCCGACCGCTACTGAGCTGCTGCAGCTGGCGGCGACGTCAGAGGAACGCGCGGAAGTGGCTGCGAGCGCCTGGCTGCTCGCGGAGACGGATACCCACGGCGCCTACAAGGATCGCCTCGTGATGATCGCGGAGGAGGCCGCCAACAGAGGCGACCAAGAGAGGGCGGCCCTGCTGGTGGGATGGGGACGCTTGACCGACGAGACCAATCTCCGGCCCACCCGCGGCAAGACACCGCCAGAGGTCTCTGCGGATCACAACCACTTCATGACCATCGCCGCGAGAGCGCGGGCTTTGCTTCACCTCACAGCTTCTGATCCATTGTTGCGGGATCCCCGGATTTTCGACTGACTCTATGGCTCGCCACACCGACGGTTCGCCCTGCAAGCAGGGGACGCGCGAGGTCCCGGTGGGATTCCAGCCCTGTTGCGATCTCTTCCTTGGCCACCTGGATACCTGCTCACTCGACGTCCGTTATGAATGGTGGCCCGAGCAACAGTTCTGGGTGATCGCGATCGACGAGTCGGCCGGGTCGGGAGGAGTGTGGATGGCATTTTGTCCGCACTGTGGGAAGGAGCTTCGCCCCCGCTCGACCCGCCCATCAGATGACGAGAATTCCCGCGGCCAGCCCGGCCGCTGGCTACGAGTCTAGGCCCATGGCACCGCCCAACGATGGTCGCTACGCCAGGCAATTCGTGGCCGGCTGGGGCACCATGGACTTCAACGGCCACATGGCCAATACCGCCTACCTCGACCTCGCGGCCGACGTGCGGATGGCGTTCTTCTCGGAGCATGGCTTCCCGCCCAGCGAATTCCGGCGGCTCGCCATCGGGCCGGTGATCAGGAAGGACGAGGTCGAATACTTCCGCGAAGTGGGGCTGCACGACCCCGTGACCATCACCTACGCCATGCTGGCGATGAGCGCCGACGGAGCCCGGTTCGTGGTCGAGAACGAGATCTGGACCGAGGCGGGCCAGCTGGCGGCCCGGGTGCGCTCGACCGGCGGCTGGCTCGATCTTCGAGCCCGCAAGTTGGTCGCTCCGCCGGCAGAGCTGCTCGCAGCCTTCAAGGCGGTTCCCCGTAACCCCGACTTCACCGAGTTGGCTCCCCCCAGAGGGGTAGCTACGAAACCCCAGGAGTAGCGAATCGATGAGGAGCTTCTCGAAGCAGGTTCGTGCGGTCGCCACCATCGCCTTGATCGCCGCGGCCTGTCGCCCGATCCCGACCCCCTCTCGCCCCGATAAGACATCCTCCGAACCGTCCAAGGCCCAGGTCCCCGGCCCCGCCGCGTCCATGTCTCACGGGGAGGCTCCCCTGGGGACGCCGATGACCAGGCCCGATCGCGCCGCCGATGCGCCGACCCCGCTGGCGGGTCATCGCCTGCGGCTCCGGATGACCACGGTCCACGTGCATCACCAGGTGGCGCCGGGAGTGGTGTACGACGCGTGGACCTTCGACTCGATGGTACCGGGCCCGATCGTGCGGGCATCGGTGGGCGACACGGTGGACTTCACCCTGATCAACGGGGCTCCGATTCCCCACTCGATGGACTTTCACGCGGCGGAGATCGCCCCGGATCGCGCGTACCACAACGTCCTCCCCAAGGACAGCATCCACTTCCAGTTCGTGGCTCGAGTCCCCGGGGCCTTCATGTATCACTGCGGAACCGCACCGGTGGCCGCGCACATCTCCAACGGCATGTACGGGGCCCTGATCATCGATCCGCGCGGGGGGCGCCCCAAGGCCCGGGAATTCGTCTTCGTGCAGAGCGAGTTCTACATGGGAGCGCCGGCCGGCGCCGACTCGGTGCACGCCCTGGACTGGGACAAGGTGCTCAACGCCTCGCCCGACTACGTGGTGTTCAACGGGGTGAACAACCGGTACGCCACCACGCCGATCCCGGTCAAGGCCGGTGAGCCGCTCCGGATCTACGTGGTCAACGCGGGCCCCAACCGGATCAGCTCGTTCCACGTGGTGGGCGCCATTTTCGACAAGGTCTTCGCCGACGGATTCGGACGTCCTTTCGACGGGATGCAGACCTGGAACGTCCCCGTGGGCGGTGGGGCGATCTTCGAGCTGCGGCTGGCCGAGCCGGGAGTGTATCCGTTCGTCACTCACGCCTTTGCCGATGCGACCAAGGGGGCGGTGGGGATGTTCCGCGCGGAGGCGCGCTGATGGCTCCACCGGCTGGCATCTCCGAGCAGTTGCGCGGCTTCGGGCCGCTCGGCCTGGCCGCGATCCTTATCATCGTCCTGTCGGGTACCATCACCCTTGGCCCGATCGCCGTGCCGGTCGGCGGACTCCTGGTCCTCGGCTGGACCAGGTTGTCGGAGACCCCCTGGCCCGCCATCGGCTACCGAGCCCCGAAGAGTTGGGCCGTGGCCATTCTCGGCGGCATTGGCCTGGGCATTAGCCTCAAGCTCCTTCTCAAGGCGCTCGTGATGCCGCTGCTCGGCGCGCCGCCAATCAATCCGGCGTATCACTACCTGGCAGGGAACGGTGCCCTTCTCCCCGCCGCCATCTGGGCCATGCTGGTCGCTGGCTTCGGGGAGGAAACCGTGTTCCGCGGATTCCTGTTCGAGCGATTCGGCCGGCTGTTCGGGAGCAGTCGAGGGGCGAAGGTGGCCATTCTGCTCGCCACCTCGATCCTGTTCGGTCTCGCCCACTTCCGCGACCAGGGAGTGGCCGGCGTTGAACAGGCGCTCATCACGGGGCTGGTGTTCGGCGGCGTCTTCGCGCTGACCGGGAGCCTCTGGCTGCCGATGGTCGCGCACGCTGCTTTCGACCTGACCGCGCTCGGCATCATCTACAACGGGCTCGAAGAGAGTGTCGCCCATCTGATCTTCCGGTAGCTGGCGACTCATCCGGGGCCGGAATAAGTTGTCCCCCACCTCGGTCGCAGCAGAGAGCCTGCCGCGCCCTGACGGTGCTACCAGCCAGAGAGCATGCCCCGCTACTTCGCCTTCCTCCGCGCCATCAACGTCGGGGGCCACACGGTCAAGATGGACCTGCTCCGACGGCACTTCGAGGCGCTGGGCTTCGAAGGCGTCGAGACCTTCATCGCCAGCGGCAACGTGATCTTCGAATCCTCCGCCCGAAACATGGGCTCCCTGGAGGGGAAGATCGCCGCACACCTCGAGAAGAAGCTGGGGTACGGCGTCGGCACATTCATCAGGACCGAAGCCGAGCTGGCCCGGGTCGCCGCGCATGAGCCGTTTTCGAGAACCATGATCGAGAACGCCGCCGCGTTCAACATCGCCTTCCTGGATCGTTCCCTGGATCCGAGCGCGCAGCGCAAGCTCCGGGACCTGAGGAGCGCCATCGACGACTTTGCGACTCACGGGCGGGAAGTCTACTGGCTGTGCAAGACGCGGCAGGGAAAGTCAACGTTCTCCAACGCCGTCCTGGAGAAGACCCTCGCGGTCCGCAGCACCTTGCGCGGTGTCAACACCGTCCGCCAGATGGCCGAGCGATACGCCTCTGGGGGAACGCCTCGCGACCTCTCATAAGGCCCGCCTTGTCTCCGGCCCGTCCGGACCACAGCTTAGGCCCCTCATGGACACCCCCCGATTCACCGACGAACAGGCCCTGGCCTTCATCGGCCCGCGTGGCGACTACTACCTGCCGCGCTGGCGCCGGATCGAGGCCGAGGGGAACCTGGCGGTGGGGTTCAACTGGGCCGCGTTCTTTGGTGGATTGGCCTGGCTGGCCTACCGGAGGATGTTCCGCGCGTTCTGGATCGCGGCCGGCCTCTGCTTCGCCTTCGGCCTTGTGGAGCAACAAGTGATCGACATGGCCGGCTTGCACCCGCCACCCGAGTTCGATTCGGCTGTCTTCCTGGCTATCAACGTGACCTTCGGAATCTTCGGCACCTCCTGGTATTACCGGTACGCTCATCGCATCGCGGCGCCATTGCTCGCCGACGAGTCTACTCCCCTGGACAAGTTCCGGGCGGCGGGTGGCGCGAGGCAGCTCAACCTGTGGCTTTGCATTGCCATCGCCTTTGCTCTGCTGGTCTTTCTCGCCTGGCTGGACACCCTGCCTCCGCCGCAATCCTCGCCCGAGGGCGGCGAGCCGACTGCCGCATCGTTCTAGAACCCATGGCGGAACTGACCCTAACGACCTTTGTCTCCCTCGACGGCGTGATGCAGGCCCCGGGCGGTCCGGGTGAAGACCCGAGCGGGAACTTTCGTCACGAGGGCTGGCTGGTCCCCCATGCCGATGCCGACATGGGGAAGACGATGATGGAGATCTTCGAAAAGGCGGACGCGTTCCTGATTGGCCGAACCACCTACGACATCTTCGCGGGCCACTGGCCCAGGGTGACCGACCCCAACGACCCGATCGCGAGCAAGCTCAACAACCTCCCCAAGCATGTCGCCTCGCGGACCCGGACCAGCTTCGAATGGAAGAACTCCTCGGTGGTCAGAGACGTGGCCAGGGAAGTCCCCGCCCTCAAGCAGCGTTACCGGCACGAGCTCCAGGTCCATGGCAGCGCCGGACTGGTGCAGACCCTGATCCAGCACGATCTGATCGACGAATACCGGCTCCTGACCTTCCCCGTCGTCCTGGGCAGCGGCAAGCGCCTCTTCGGCGCCGGGGCCATCCCCGCCACCTTCAAGCTGGTGCGATCGAGCACCACCAGTACCGGCACGGTGGTGAGCTTCTATCGGCGCGCGGGTCCGATCGAGACCGGCACCTTCGCACTCGAGTGAGGCGCTTCGCTTCCCGATGACCGCCGCACGCGCCGCTCTCTCCGGGGTTATCGCCGGCGCCATCTCGGTCCTGGTCTTCACCGTGATCCACAATCTCTGGATCAGCAACATCTGGGACTCGCTGCCCACCATGTTGGCGGTGGGCGCTCTCTCCGGCGCCAGCCTGGGATGGAGCTACGCGATGGTCTCGAAGACCCCGTCCCGAACCGGCTGGCTCAGGTACAACGCCCTGTATGTGGCCGTGCTGGTCCTGCTCGGTGTGGCCTCGTTGATCGTGTTCGAGCCGGTAACCACGGTGAGCGCGTTGCTCCAGGCCAGCGAACCGCCGATCGCCCTCATCAAGCGCACCTTGCCCATGATGACGGCCTTTGTGGTGGCGACGGCGGCGGCCCTGAGCCTCGTCTACCGCGCCGATTGGCGCGGAGCCCTGGCGCTGTTGCTGACCAGCATGCTGATGGTGTTCCCTCTTGGCCTCAACGTCTCGATTCTTGGGCTGGTCGAAGTCTCCAGCACCACGCTCCGCCTCCTCGCCGCGATGCTGGGATTGGTGCTTCTGCTCGGCGCTGTGTTCGCGGGGACGTTCGTCCTCATCGAGCGCAAGAGATTGTTCGCACCCTAACGCGGAGGAGTCCATCCCGCGCCGATCGAGGTGAGGGGTTGCGCTGAGGTCTGACCCCGTCCACCATTCCCTCTGTCGGGGTCTACGACCCCGGCGATTTCATCCGGCGACCATCGCCAGTCCGGCGCCAGCCCGTTCCATCTGGAGCTCTGAGACGCGTTACCCCCGGTGGCCGCACGTGCGCTTATTACCCGCTCAACCCTCATGGCGGCGGTGAAAGCCTGTAAGCTCCTGGAGTACAATCGTCGGCGGCTCCTACCCGTCCTGGTGATCTGGCCGGTCCTCGATCGCCGGGTTCTCCCCTTCGCCTCCATTTCACCCCTGGTCGCCGAAGGCGTTCCGGCATGATGGGAGCCCTGCGCAGCCTGATCGACACGATTCGCGGCGAGGAAGCTAGAAACACTCCGCCCCGCCTCGCCGACGAGAGCCGCTGGTATACCGAACACGCCGCCTTACTCATCAGTACCCTCAAGTGGGCCTCACTGGGGGCGGCGGCGGGAGTCTGTGTGGGTCTCGGCACTCGCGGCTTCCTGTGGAGCATCGGCGCCTCCTCCGATGCGGTGCATCGCCTCGTAGGCGGGCGCTTCCCGCCCTTCCTCCTGCTCCCGCTCGCCCTACCAGCCTGCGTCTGGCTGATCCGGGTCTTTGCCCCCGAGGCGAGAGGGCATGGCACCGAGGCGGTCATCGCCGCGATCCACCAGCGCTCGGGGCGAATCGACTGGATCATCGCTCCGGTGAAACTGGGCGCAACCCTCCTGACGCTCGCGTTCGGCGGATCGGTCGGAAAGGAAGGGCCGGCCGCCCAGATCGGCGCGGCGCTCACCAGCATGTTCGCCGACGTGTTCCGGTTGAGCGACGAGGATCGACGAAGGCTGGTGATCTGCGGCATCAGCGCGGGGTTCGCCGCGGTGTTCGGCACCCCAATCTCCGGCGCCTTGTTCGGCATCGAAGTGCTCTATCTGGGACAGATCGATTATTCGGTGATTTTCCCCGCGATGGTGGCGGGGATCGTGGGTCACCTGGCGTGCGGAGTCCAGCCGCCTTTTCCGGCGCTTCATGATAGCATGCCCGACCTCGGTCGCGTGGTCACCATTCTGCTCGCCCTGGGCTCCGGGGCCGCGTTCGGCCTGGTGGCGCTCCTGCTGATCGAAAGCATGCGCGGGCTGGAGCACGGGTTGCGGCGCTTCGAACATCACCCCTATCTGGTAGCGGCCGGCGGCGGGGTGGCGCTGGTCCTGCTCTACGCCCTGGCCGGCGAGCAGTACGCCGGGCTGGGCACCGATACCATCGCCGGCGTGCTGGGGGGAACCATCACGGTGGCCTTGGGAGCGTTCTTGCTCAAGATCGTGGCCACGGCCACCACCCTGGAGGTCGGAGGAAGCGGGGGGATCATCACGCCGGTCTTCTTCATCGGGGCCACGAGTGGCGCCGCAATGGCCCACGTCTTGAAACTGCCCCAGCCCCTGCTCGCCGCGTACGGCTTCGTCGCCGTCCTGGCCGCCGCCGCCAACACCCCAATCGCCGCGGCCGTCATGGCCATCGAGCTGCTTCCAGCCCCTGAAGGGATCTACGCCGCGCTTTCCGCCGCCACCGCGTTCCTGATGGTCGGGCATCGCAGTGTATACGCCAGCCAGAAACTCGGTCTCTCCAAGTCCGCGGGACTCGAAATCCAGTTGGGCGGGGCGATGGGCGACCTCGATCCGGCCACCTTTCGCATTCGCAAGGGGTCGCTGACCGAGCGATTCCACCAGTTCGAGATGCCCTGGCCCCCAAAGAAGGAAGACCCGACCGACCGCTGACTGGACTCTGGTGAACAGGCGCAAGGGTGGCGTAGGGAGAAGCGCCGAGTCGTCCCTGCCGGCCTATCGTTGTCGTGTGAGGTGAGCACCGCGCTATCCTCACGCTTCGGTCTGGAATCTCCACCGGCGCGTTCCCCGCACTCGAGCGTCGGAGCGTGTTCGCGTCCTAGTGAGGTGGCGCTCGCACAAAGGGCTTGCGCGAGTGCCGGTTTCGGTTCAGGATAGATCTTATCGCGCCGATCACCCAGCTCGGCGAGTACCCCGGCGAGCAACCTGCGCCGGCGCCAGACCCTCTCGCTCATCGCCGTTCCGCGGGGCCAGCGCCGCACAACCGATGGCTCGCACCTCGATTCACCCCAGCCCGCTCAAGGTGACGTCATGAGAGTCCATAGCATGCGGGAGCATTTCCGGCGCGTCGCGCCCATTTATGAAAGCCTGCGCACTACCGATCTCAAGCCGGTGGCGAGAATCGCCCAGTATCTGCTGACCCTGCCGTTCGTCACGCTGGCCGACATCGGCTGCGGGGCGGGTCGCTACACTTACCAGCTGCTCCGCTTCCTGATGAACCACGTCCGCCACATTGACTGCGTGGACTCGAGCGCGGCCATGCTGCAACAGTTGGGTCAGTTCCTCACCGTCCAGGGAATCAAGGGATTCAGCATGCTCAAGGCCTCGGCCATGGCGCTGCCGATCCCGGCGCTCTCCCTGGACGGGGTTCTCACCTTCAACGCCATCCATCACTTCAAGCTGCCCCGCTTTCTCGGCGAGGCGTCACGGGTGCTCCAGGATGGCGGCTACCTGTTCATCTACACCCGCACCAGGAGCCAGAACGCGCACAACATCTGGGGCCGTTTCTTCCCGTTCTTCGCCGAGAAGGAAACCCGGCTCTACGAACTGCCTGAGCTGGAGGCGGCGCTGCGGGGCGTCCCGCAGCTCCAGCTTCAGGCGGTGCACTCGTACCGGTACCCGAGACACGGAACCATCGAGCGCCTGATCGCCCAGGCCCGGGGCCGGCACTATTCCACGTTCAGCCTATATGGGGCCAGAGAATTCGAGTGCGCTCTGCAGCAGTTCCAGCTCAACCTGGCGAGACACTTCCCGGACCTGCAAGACATTCACTGGCAGGATGAGAACCTCATGCTGATCGCGCGAAAGGCCGCCATGTAGTTTGAATCCTGCATTCAGCGGCCATTGCTTCTGACGCGCGTATTGCCGACCGCCGTCCCACCCTGGGACGGCGGTCATTGTCTGGGGTATCGGGACCCGGCTATGGTAGAGCCGTCCATCCACGGAGTCGCAACCGGTGACCAGCCAGCCCGCATTCCCTTACGAGACCCGCCTCAACATCCTGCACGCGGCCCTCGAGACAATCGACCTCCGGCCGCTGGTGGACGCGTGTCAGTTCCCCTGGTACAACCAGACCCTCTGTCGCGTGAACGATTCCGTGGTACGGCTGGGCGTGGTCCAGGGCGAGTATCACTGGCACAAGCACGACCAGGACGACGAATTCTTCTACGTAGTCTCGGGGCAGTTCATCATTGACCTCGAGGGCCGCTCGGTCGTCCTCGATCCGGAGCAGGGCTTCGTGGTGCCCCGGGGCGTCATGCATCGGCCTTGCGCACCGGAGCGGACCGTGATCCTGATGGTGGAGACCGCGGCCATCGTCCCCACCGGTGACTGACCCGGGGTGACGACAGTCGCGCCGGCATCGAGTACATTTGGGACCCGATGCCCGCGCCGCGATTGATCACGTGACCGACGCCACCCCATCTGGAGGGCGCCATTGCCCGGGGGCGGAATGCGCGCCGATCGATCGGTGCACGGTGGTGATCCCGGGACTCGCGGTCTCGATACCGCCGGGCGCCGGCCTCGCGGCCCGAGGGGCCACCCGCAGAATTGATCGGCCTGTCGATGACCGATGAGATCCCCGAGCTGTTCCGTCAGCTCTCCCAAGGCGTCCACCTCATCGGCGTCGCCGCTGGAGATCGACGACGGGCGTTCACCGCCTCCTGGGTCATGCAAGTGTCCTTCGACCCGCTCCTGCTGGCGCTGAGCATCAACCCCGGGAGCGCCTGCTACCCCCTGCTGCGAGACGGCGGCGGGTTCACCGTCAACGTGCTGCGGCGCGACCAGCTCGATCTGGCCCGCCGATTCGGGACCGGGACCGCGCGGGGCGACGATCGCTTGGCGGAGGTGGAGTGGCGGCCCGGCCGCAACGGAGCGCCGATTCTCGCCGAGGCCCTCGCCTACTTCGATTGTGAATTGGCCGGGATCCATCCCGGCGGCGACCACCAGATCGCCCTGGGCCGAGTGATCGACGGTCGGGTGCTGGCCCCGGGCGCCACACCGCTGCTGTATGCAGACACCGGCACCCTGGACGGCAGCGCCGCGCTCTACCCTGCCCGTTTCTAGCCTTGTTTCCGGCCCCTGGCGGCCGCAGCTTAACCCGATATTCCACCGCTTCCTGCAATCTCCCGGAGCGTACAGTCCATGAGACCGCGCTTTCCATGATTTCCGCCCAGGAGGCGCTCGCCCGCCTGCGTGAAGGCAACCAGCGATTCGTTGCCGGGATGCAGGACCCATTCGGGCGCATGGGTCCGGCCCACCCGCTTACGCTGCCTCGGGAGCAGGCGCCCTTCGCCGTGGTCCTCGGTTGTTCCGACTCGCGGGTGCCCGCCGAACTGGTCTTTGGACAAGGCTTCGGCGACCTGTTCGTGATCCGGGTAGCGGGAAACATCGTCGCACCCTCGCAGGTGGGCAGCGTCGAATTCGCGGCCGCGCGCTTCGGCACCCGACTCGTCGTGGTGCTGGGCCACACCCAGTGCGGCGCAGTGCTGGCGACCCTCGAGGAGCTGCGCCAACCGGCCGACCACCAGTCGCCCAATCTCAGGGCGATCGTGGACCGGGTCCGTCCCGCCGTCGAACCGCTCCTCAGCACTCCGCTGGCTCAAAATGACCATCAGCTGGTGGCGCAGGCGGTGCGGGCCAACATCCTGGCCGCCGCCAATCACCTCCGCCACGGCTCGGCCCTGTTGGAGCGACTCATTGACCGCGATGGGCTGCTGATCATCGGCGCCGAGTACTGCCTGGAGACCGGGGTGGTCGAGTTCTTCGATGGAGTTCCGGCGGGGGTGTAGCGGTGTCTCCCTGGTTCTACACGCTTTGGTATGGGGGAGCCGCGCTCGCCACTCTCCTGGCCTGGCGCTTGAGCCGGCCCATCGAATCCCCCAAACGGCGTCTGGCCCTGGTCCTCGCCGTGCTGGCGCTCGGCTTCACCACCGTTCCGCTGATGAGCCCGGACGGCGGGGTGTGGATCCCGATCGCGATGTACTATCTCAGCGCGGGGTACGTCCGCTGGCAAGCATGGGGAACGGCGACCCTGGTCATCGGGACCGTATGGTTGCTGCTTTTCGGGGGCGCGCTCGCGGGCCAGCGTATCTGGATCGCCGTGCGAGGCTCCCGAGGCCCGGCCGCGGACTGATCACCTCTTCACTCCATGCGCAAACTCGTCTCCAGCGGCAGTCCCTACGAACCCAGGATCGGGATCTCGCGCGCGGTCCGCGTGGGCTCGATCATCACGGTAGCGGGCACCGCGCCGATCGGCGCCGATGGTCGCACCATGGGTCAGGGAGATCCAGCGGCCCAGGCCCGCCGATGCCTCGAGATCATCGCCGCAGCGCTTGAGGCCGCCGGCGCCTCGCTGAATCAGGTGGTGCGGACCCGGATCCTGCTCACCCGGATCGAGGACTGGCAAGCCGTGACGCAGGTCCACGGCGAATTCTTCCGCGATATCCGCCCCGCCAACACGGTCATGCAGATCTCCCGCTTCATCGATCCCGACTGGCTGGTCGAGATCGAGGCCGATGCGGTGCTCGAGGATCCGACCTAGGCACCATCGAAGATGGAACGCGGCCCTCCCAGCGTCCTGGCCCGGGTCGATCACCTGGTGTACGCCACCCGTGATCTCGGACAGACCGTGGCCGAGCTGGAGCGCCGACTCGGATGCCCCGCCTCGCAGGGAGGCCAACATCCGGGTCGGGGAACCCACAACGCCCTCTTTTCGCTGGGGACTCGCTGCTACCTCGAGATCGTGGGGCCGGATCCGAGCCAGCCTGCTCCGGCGCAGGCTCGCTGGTTCAGCGTCGACTCCCTCACACAACCCCGGCTCGTCACCTGGGCGGCGAACGCCGCTCGTCTCGAGGAATCAGTCAACCAGGCTCGCCAACGCGGCGTCCCACTTGGGCCGGTCATGACCGGCAGTCGC
>Ga0210139_1000017_pt1 | contig 30762 bp, 26 predicted proteins | sample Browns_TuleB_D2_FD_184855 | JGI IMG/M metagenome (GOLD analysis project Ga0210139, IMG submission 184855) | Wetland microbial communities from San Francisco Bay, California, USA, that impact long-term carbon sequestration - Browns_TuleB_D2 (SPAdes) | ecosystem: Environmental > Aquatic > Marine >... | reverse complement strand
CTCCACTCGAGAGGGCGGTGAAGACCCGGCTGGCGACCCCGGGTGTCCCCGCCATGCCCAGCCCCACGACCGCCAGCGTGGCCACGCCGGATTGAACCTCTACCCCATCGATCTCTCGGCGAGCGATCTCCTCGCTAAACGTTTCGTTGAGGCTGATTCGGGCACGTTCCGCACTGGTTTCGGGAACGCCGAAGCAGATCGAATGCTCCGAGGAGGCCTGGGAGATGAGCGAGACTGAGATCCTCTCCCGGTGGAGTGCCGCAAAGGTGCGGGCGGCGATCCCGGGTACCCCCAGCATCCCGTTTCCGGTCACCGTCACCAGCGACTGCCCCATCACGGCGGAAAGCGCCTTGACGGGATAGCGGAGCAGGGTCCGCCGGCCGGAGATCTCGGTGCCGCGCGACGTCGGGTCGGCGAACGGCCGAACGAAGAGCGGAACGTTCCGTCCGGCCAGCGGGATCAGGGCCCGCGGGTGGAGCACCTTGGCACCGTAATAGGCCAGCTCCGCTGCCTCCCTCAAGTTCAGCTGAGGGATCACCCGAGCGTCGGGAACCACCTTGGGATCGGCCGTGAGCAGGCCGGGGACGTCCTTCCACAGCGAGATCTGGCTCGCGCCCAGCGCTCGGCCAATGAGCGTGGCGGTGAGATCCGACCCCCCGCGACCCATGGTCGTGACCTGCCCATCCGGGGCGGCGCCGAGGAAACCCGGCACCACCGGCACCTCTCCGGTAGCGACCAAGGGCGCCAGGACCTGCCGAATCAGTCGATCGCTGGCCGCGAGATCGGGGAAGGCGTTGCCGAAGTGCCCGTCGGTGTGTACGAACTCGGTCGCGTCGAGATAACGCGCGGGTTTCCCGGCCGCCTGGAGCGCCGCCGCCAGGATCCTGGCACTCAAACGCTCCCCCCGGGCGGCGATCCGGTCCGAAGTAGCCGCAGTCAGGTCGCGGCGCTTGCTCACCTCCCGCACCAGGACCTTGAGCTCCTCGAAACTCTCCGCGATCGAAGCCAACAGCTCGTGCAGGACCCGTCCCTCGGGGACCAGCGCCTGAATCGCCTCGGCGTGACGGGTCGCGAGGAGATCGGCTATCGGACGGACCGAGGCGTCATCGCCCCGGCCGGCCGCCGATCCGATGGCCAGAAGGGCGTCGGTCACGCCGGCCATGGCCGACACCACGACCACGTGGGGACCCGGGAGCGAAGCAAGGATGTGCACGGCGCGGGCGACCGCGGTGGCGTCGGCCACCGAGGCACCGCCGAACTTGTGAACGTGGGGCGCGCGACGGATTCGGGGCATGAAGGACCGAGGATAGCATGGCCTCGATGTGATGTCCATCACGCTGCGGGGGCGGTTGGGGTAGTGCCTTGCAATGCTCCTGAGGCGGGCCAGCAACGATGTCGGAACTGCCTTCTAATGCGTCACCATAACCATCCTCTGGCGTACTACTGTAAAGTATTGTGTGTCATAGATATAGACAGTTGACACCGGTTGGCACGCTCGTCAACGTTCTGTACATCAACCAGCCCTCCTTCTGGCACATGATCTGCCCTCTCCCCAGGGGTAAGAAAGCCCTCTTCGTGGAGATACGACGTGCGCGGAAAGTCGCTGCTCCTGATCGCGTTGCTGCTTGCTCTGGCGTCGGTGCGCCCGATGCCGGCCGCCGCGGCTAGCGCGCACGCCGCCGCCTCCCAACCGTATTGGCGCCCGGAGGTCTTCCGGGTCGAAGGCGATCTGCGCCATTCGCTCTACGCTTCTCTGGCCGCGGTCATTCCGGACAGCTTCCTCAATGCGCGCGAACGGGCCTATATGGCCTGGGAAATCGCCGACATTTTCCGCTGGCAGGCCGACTTCACGCGGGATTTCCGCCCGGGCGACCGATTCCGGATCCTGTTCGAGCGGTTGCGCTCGACCGATGGGGAGCTGCGCTACGGGCGCATGCTCGCCGCCGATCTGGTGGTCGGTGGCCGGATGCTCCGCGCCTTCGAATATGACGATCCACAGGGCCACACGGCCTTCTACGACGGGAACGGTGTCTCTCTGCGCCGGAGCTTCCTCCGAGTCCCGGTGGAGTTCCGCCGCATCTCTTCGGGATTCGCTGCGGCGCGCTTCCATCCGATCCTGCAGCGCTGGCGCAAACACGAGGGGATCGACTACGCCGCGGAGCCCGGCGCGCCGGTCATGGCGGTGGCCGAAGGCGTGGTGCTGCGGGCCGGGCCCGCCGGAGGCTATGGCAAGCTGGTCGAGATCCGGCATGCCAACGGTGTGGTGACCCGCTATGGCCACCTCTCGCGGTTCGGGTCGGGCATCCGGCCGGGCACCCGGGTCGCCCAGGGCCAGTGCATCGGCTACGTGGGCGCCACCGGTCTCGCCACCGGCCCGCATCTGCACTATGAGTTCCGGGTCAGAGGCGTCGCGACCGATCCCCGGACGCTGTCCGAGGAAGACGGCACGCCCATCCCCGCCGACATTCGCCCAGCCTTCGACGCTGTCGTCTCCGAATTGACCAACCAGCTGGCTCCCGCCCTCGCCGGTGATCTCGCGCGCGGAGCGATGTAAGCACTAGATTGGGCGACGATGCTCGCCCTGCTCAAGCTTCTCCAATCCATCTTCGCCACCCTCCACTCGGAGGGCACCCCACGTCAGGTCGCGGCCGGGCTCGCACTGGGCGCCGCCCTGGGGCTGACGCCGTTAGTGAATCCTCACAACCTGATCGTGTTCGCATTGCTCTGCCTGCTCAACGTCTCCTTCGGCGGGGGGATGCTGGGATGGGCGCTGTTCACCCCGGTGGGATTCGCGCTGGATCCGGTCTTTCACCGCATCGGGCTGGCCCTGCTCGAGGCGCCGGGGCTGCGATCGCTCTGGACCTCGTGGTACAACGCGCCCCTGATGCCCTATACCAATTTCAACAACTCGGTGGTGCTGGGGAGTTTTCTCGCCTGGCTGGTGCTCCTCCTTCCCATCTACCTGCTGGGGCGCAAGGGCATCACGATCTACCGTGAGCGCTATGCGTCCCGGGTGATGCAGTCGAAACTCTATCGCGCGCTCAGCGCCACCAAGCTGTTCGACATCTATCGCTGGTTCCGCCCGGAGTAGACGGTGAAGCTCTTCCGCTGGCGCGCCATCGCTCCATTGACCCTGATCCTGGGTCTCATCGGCCTGGGATGGTTCCTCTTCGGCGACCGCATCGTGCGGCGCGTTGCCGAAGACTCCGCGACCACCGCGCTGGGGACCGAAGTGGACATCGGATGGCTCCAGATCAGGACCGCCCAGGCCTCTGTCGAGCTTCGTGGCCTCGAGGTGGCCGACCCGTTCAATCCGATGCGGAACCAGGTGGAGGCCGGACGGATCGTGCTCGATCTGGATCCGCTTCCGCTGCTCCAGAAGAAGGTCGTGATCGACCGCATGGTGTTGACCGGCCTCCGGTTCGGAAGCACCCGCCGGCGCCCGGCCAAGCCGGTCAAGGGGGGAGACGGTGTCGCAGCGCGGGTCCTCTCCGAGATCAAGACCTGGACTCAGCAGTTCAAGCAGCCGCTGCTCTCACTCACGCCGGTCGACACCATCAAGGCCATCGCGCTCGATCCCACCAAGCTCGGCACCATCAAGGCGGTGGAGATCCTCTCCGCCCGTGCGGATTCAGTGCAACGTAGCCTCGAGAGCGGGCTCAAGTCCGCCGATTACAGTGCGCTGGTGGATTCGGCCAACGCGCTCGCCAATCGCCTGTCCGCGACCAATCCTTCCAAGCTGGGAGTGGCCGGCACCGCCGAGGCCGCGAATTCGGTCAAGCGCACGCTCGACCAGATCGCCCGGGCCAAGCAGCAGCTGGCGGAGCTTCAGAAGGGCGTGACCGGTGGCGTGGCCCTGCTGAGCGACGGGCTCAAGGCGGTCGACGATGCGCGAGAGAAGGACTACGCCTTCGCCCGGGGCTTGATGAAGCTGCCGGGGCTGGATGCTCCCGACATTGGTGCGGCCCTGTTTGGCGCCTCGAGCGCCAGCACCTTCCAGCAGGCCTTGTACTACGGCCGCATGGCTCAACAGTACATCCCGCCAGGCCTCCAGCCGTGGCGGAAGAGCGGGCCCAAGCGTCTGCGCATGCGGGGCATCACGGTGGTCTTCCCCAAGGAGCACGCCACGCCCTCGTTCCTCCTCAGGGATGGCAAGCTGAGCTTCAGCCTGGGCGCCGATACCACCGTGAACGCCTTTTCCGGCTCGGTCACCGGCCTCACCACTCAACCGGCGCTCTACGGCCGGCCTACCACGTTCGGGGCCAGGGGTGCCTTGAGTGGCCCGGCGCCGATATCGGCCCGGCTCGATGGGATTCTCGACCACGTCAGGGCCACCCCTCGCGACTCGATCGACTTGAGCCTGGGCGGCGTCAAGCTTCCCGCGTTCGATCTGCCCACTCTCCCCTTCCGGCTCGATCCGGGCGTCAGCGACGCGGCGCTGGCCTTTGTGCTCAATGGGGATCGCGTAGGGGGGCGGTTGTCGGTCAAGTCCAACGCAGCCCAATGGGCGACCGACTCGACCCGGGGGAAGCCGACTGGTGGCGCGGCGGGCGTCGTCTGGCAGGTGGTCTCAGGTCTCAAGGAGCTCGACCTCAAGGCCACGCTGAGCGGAACAGTAACCGCTCCCAACCTGTCGATAAGCTCCAACCTCGATCAGGCGGTTTCCGATCGACTGAAGGCGATGGCGGGAGATCAACTCGCCAAGGGAGAGGCCCGGGCCAAAGCCGAGGTGGACCGGCTGGTGCAAGACAAGGTCGAGCCGGTACGGCAGAAGGTGACCCAGGCCGAGACGGCCCTCACGGGCAAGCTCGGCGGGAACCAGCAGGCGCTCGATGGGGCGCAGAAACGTCTCGAGGCCGAGCTCAAGCGCCTGGGACCGGCCGGCGGCCTGCCCAAGATCAAGCTTCCTTAGAAACCCATCCCGGAAATACTTCATTCGCCATTACTGGGAACTTCATGGTGGGTGTAGTACCCCTTCCGCGACTCATGGTCCTGCGTAGATTCCGCGCGTCGTTTTCCTGAACCGAGCCTTCCGATGCGCATTGCTGTGGCGAGGGAGACCGCACCACGCGAGCAACGTGTGGCCCTGGTCCCTGAATCGTGCAAGAAGCTGATCCAGTCGGGGTACCTGCTCTCGGTCGAGACGGGGGCCGGCGCCGCCTCCGGATTGAGCGACCAGGCCTACACTGACGTTGGGGCGACCGTCGAGGCCGATCCTGCCGCCTTGCTGGGGTCGGCCGACCTGGTGCTCAAGGTGAACGCCCCCACCCTGGCCGATTCCGGTCGGGACGAGGTCGCTTGGATGAAGCCCGGGAGCATCTACCTCGGCTCTCTCATGCCGCTCCGGAACCTCAAGGCGGTCCAGGCCCTCGCCGGGCGCAAGATCACCGCCTTTTCCACGGACGCCATTCCCCGCACCACGCGGGCCCAGGCGATGGACACTCTCTCCTCGATGGCCAACATCTCGGGGTACAAGGGCGTCCTTCTGGCCGCAGCCGAGCTCAACAAGTACTTCCCGATGCTGATGACGGCCGCCGGTATGGTCCCGCCGGCCAAGGTCTTCGTGGTGGGCGCGGCCGTGGCGGGGCTGCAGGCCATCGCGACGGCCAAGCGCCTGGGTGCCAATGTGGTGGCCACCGACGTGCGGCCGGAGGTCAAGGAACAGATCGAGAGCGTGGGCGGGAAGTACGTCGGGATCGAGCTGAGCGAGAGCGCCTCCGCAGGGGGCGGGTATGCCAAGGAGCTTTCGGCGGACGACCGTGCCCGCCAGCAGGAGCTGCTGGCCGCTCAAGTGGCCCAGTCGGACGTGGTGATCACCACCGCGCTGATCGGCGGGGTGTTCGCGCCCAAGCTGCTCACGGCCGCAATGGTCAAGTCGATGAAGGCGGGTGCGGTGATTGTCGATCTGGCCGCGGACGGTGGGGGCAATTGCGAGCTTTCCCGCCCCGGCGAGACCGTAACGGTGGGCGGCGTCACGATCATCGCTCCGCTCAATCTCCCCTCAACCGTGCCGCTGCACGCGAGCCTCCTGTTCTCGCGCAACCTGACCGCATTCTTGCAGGCCTTCACCAAGGACAAGGCCTTCCAGCTCGACTTGAACGACGATATCCAGCAGGGCGCCCTCATCACCTATGAGGGGGAAGTGAAGAACGCCCGCACCCGCGAAGCCCTCCAAAAGGCGGCGTCATGAGCATTCCGAGGAAGAGCAGGGCACACCGGATGGCGAGACCGATCGCGGCGGCCGTGATGGCCGGTCTGCTTTCGATGGGCATGGTGGCCGGCGCCGCGGCCCAGGCGCCGACCGAGACCACGGGCGCACCGTCGATCGATTACTGGTCGCTGCTCTTCGTCTTCGTGCTGTCGTCCTTCATCGGGCTGGGGATCATTCGCCGCGTCTCCCGGTTGCTGCATACCCCGTTGATGTCGATCACCAACGCGATCTCCGCCATCGCGGTCGTGGGGTCGATCATCGTCACCGGTGCCGACTACCCCACCCCGATCCGGATCATGGGCGCCGTCGCCCTGTTCGCCTCGATGACCAACATCGTGAGCGGATTCCTGATCACCGACCGGATGCTCAAGATGTTCAAGACCGACCATAAGCAGGTCGGGGGCGGCCGCTCATGATCCACGGTCTGGTGCAGTTTTCCTATCTGATCGCGACGGGGCTGTTCGTCTTCGCACTGCACTGGATGAACACGCCCGCCACCGCGCGGCGCGGGGTCTATGCCGGTGTGGCGGCGATGGTCATCGCCGTCGCGGCCACTTGGGCCCAGCCCGAGGTGGTGCATCACGGCTGGATCATCCTGGCCATCGTGGCCGGCTTCGTGGTCGGGGTGCCACTCTCCATGGTCCCGCTGACCGCCGTCCCTCAGCGAACCGCGCTCTCGCACGCATTCGGTGGCCTGGCTGCCGGGCTGGTCGGGACAGCCAAGTTCTACCTCTGGTATTCGGAGGGGGCAGGGAACCTGACCACCTTCCGGATGATCGCCATCATCACCGAGATCATCCTCGGTTACCTCACGTTTACGGGCAGCCTGATGGCGGCCGGGAAGCTCCAGGAGGTCAAGTGGATCCCGCAGCGGCCGGTGACCTACCCGCTGCAGAACGTCAGCAACTTCGCCCTCATGAGTATCGCGGTGGCGGCCGGGATTGCGCTCACCATCTCGCCGACGGCGGACTGGGCCCCCAAGCTTTTCCCGCTCATCATCGTGCTGGCATTGCTGTTCGGCGTACTCCTGATCATCCCGATCGGTGGCGCCGACATGCCGACGGTGATCGCGATCCTCAACTCCTACGCCGGCCTCTCCGCCGTAGCGATGGGGTTCGTGCTGGACAACAAACTTCTGATCACGGCGGGCGCGCTGGACGGCTCGAGCGGACTCATCCTCGCCATCATCATGTGCAAGGCGATGAACCGTTCCTTCACCAATGTCTTGTTCGGCGCGTTCGGCCAAGTGCAGCAGAAGCAGATCGGCGGGGAGCAGAAGGTTTACAAGGGGGAGACTATCGAAGGGGCGGCCCAGGTGATGGAGCAGGCCAACCTGGTGGTGATCATCCCCGGGTACGGCATGGCCGTGGCTCAGGCACAGCATAAAGTCCGGGAACTCTACGACCAGCTCAAGAAGCGCGGGATTACCGTCAAGTTCGCCATCCACGCGGTGGCAGGCCGGATGCCGGGGCACATGAACGTGCTCCTGGCGGAAGCCGACATCCCCTATACCGATTTGTTGGAGATGGACGACATCAACCCGGACATGCCGCAGTGCGATGTCGCCCTGGTAGTGGGAGCCAACGACGTGGTCAATCCGGCCGCCCGCTATGACAAGAGCAGCCCGATCTACGGGATGCCGATCATCGACGCCGATAAGGCCCGGACCATATTCGCCATCAAGCGAAGCAAGAACCCGGGCTTCGCGGGGATCGACAACGAGCTGTATTTCTCAGACAAGACCTGGATGCTCTTCGGTGACGCCAAGAACGTCATCGGCGAGCTGGTGAAACAGCTTTCCGGCGGCAGCGGCCTCCACTAGCCTCCCCCACGCACCCCACCCAGCGAAGGCCGCCGCCCGCCAGGTCTAGCGCCGGTGGTGACCTGGCATGGTCGGCATTTTGAACTCCGTGTAACCCGCCGGCACTTCGAAGAGCGAGGCGTCCAGGCTCTTCGCCTCGACCTTGGTAGCCAGCAGCTTGACCTTCTTGTTCGTCCCCTCGACGTCACTCAACTTGAGCGGGAAGAACCCCTCTTTGAAGAACGCCGCGTACTCCGGATGAATCACCGCGCCCGGGTCCATCCCCGGGCCGCCCTGGCCGCCCGGTCCCATCCCGCCGCCGCCAGCCATCATGATGTTCCCCATCCCCTTGGCCACGCAGATCTCACGGGTCACCTGGGTGACCACGAGGTAGTTGTCGCAGGTCTTGCCGGCGATGGTCTCGTGGGTGCCCTCGGCCGTGATCTTGGGACTCGCAGTGTCGGACTTGTTCTTCATCATCCCCTTGGCCCGCTCCGCCATGTCCTTGAGGTCCATCACCATGTACATCTTCTGCTGGTCCATGATCATGGTCTGGGTCCCGGCCTGGGGATCGGTCAACATGGTCGCTCCCCGGGTCTCGGTGCGGACCTTCCCGCCCTTGTAGCTCTGCGTCATATCCATGGTGCCCTTGTCCGTGGTGACCTGATAGCTCACGACACCTTCGAACGTCTGGGCCTCGACGACCGCTGGAAGCGACCCCATGGTCAGGGTGAATAGGACCAGAGAGACGCGAACCGTACAGCGCATGAAAAGGTTCCTCATTGGAGAATGTGATCTGATCACGAGGGCGAGACACCGGGCCACCGGCGGTCCTGGATCGCCGAGTGCCGCTCGAGGTCGTCCTGCGCGGCCCGATAGTTCCGCTGCCATTCCTCCCGCCAGGCTTCGGGCATGTTGGCCCGGAAGAACTCGGGGGTCAGGAGCTCGGTTCCCCGACCGCGGTGGGAGGCGACCACATCGCCCAGGTAATGAGTCGCGTGGCCGGCATCCATCGTATTGATGACCCGACACTCGAAGGCCGCGTAGCAGTCGTCCAGAATCGGCACTCCCAGGACGCCTTTGTGGTGCGGGATCGACTGCAATTTGTCCTGATCCCGACCGCTCACGAATCCCAGGCGATGGACCAGGTCCATCTGGCCCCGGTGCAGCAGGTGCATGACGAACTGGCCGCTCTGCCAGATGAGGTCGTGGCTGAAGTGCCATTTGTGAATGTAGACCGAAACCCGGGGCACCCGGGGTGAGATCGAAGCCCGCATGGCGCTGTCCGAAATCATCCCATTCGTTCGTCCCCTCCAGAGCGTCGTTATGGCGACCACCGGTGAGGCCAACTGGCGGATCAACTCGTAGGATTCATCGGTCAGCATGGCGGGAATCTTAGAAAGAGGTCGGCTACTTCGGCAGCGGGCTCTCCTCTTGAGGTCACAGCCGTGCAACGTCGAAATGGCTACAAATACTTGGCTGGCAATGAGTTACGTTGCTAAGTCAGGGGTCGCCTGAAAAGCGGCCGGATAAGTGCAACGATGGCCACCGATGGGGAATCCTAGGGTTCCTGATGGCTCTCGCAACACGCTGGGGCACTAGGAGTTAGCTAAGCCATTGATTTTGTGGAATTTATCCTTATATTCGGTGTCGAATTTTGAGCACCCTCTGCGCGTGCGGAAGTGACACATAGCCCAAGGGGGAACACAGTGAAGATGCATCCTCGTCCGAAGCGTCGCGCGGTTCGTCCAGCGCAGATCGCACGGGCGGTCGACGAAGGTCGCGAAAGTCTGGATCTCTACCTCGACGAAATCAGCCGGGTTCCCCTGTTGAGTCGGGATGAAGAGATGGCCTTGGCGCGCAAAGCGTTCCGGGGCAACGTGGCCGCCCAGGAGAAGCTGGCGCGGCACAACGTGCGTTTCGTGGTGTCGGTCGCCAAGAAGTTCCAGAACCGGGGGGTCCCGCTGGTCGATCTGATCGGCGAGGGCAATCTGGGGTTGATGACTGCCGCGCGGAAGTTCGATCCGGACCGCGGAGTCAAGTTCATTTCCTATGCGGTGTGGTGGATCCGCCAGGCGGTACAGGCGGCCATCGCGCGGCATGGGCGTCCGGTGCGGGTGCCGCTCAATCGTACCGCGGATTTGAGCCGGCTCGGTCGTACGACCACCCTGCTCAAGGATCGGCTGGGCCGCATGCCCACCACGGAAGAGCTGGCGCGTGCCACGGGCCTGACGGTCGAAGCGGTGCGCTCGTTGAGCGCCCTCAATACCGAGGCGGTCCGGTTGGACCACCCCACGCGAGACGGCGACAACAGCGAGCGGATGGAACGTTTCGCCGGGCTCGATCAGGAAGGCACCGACAGCAGCGCCATCGCCAACAGCCAGACTCGGGATATCGAGGCGGCGCTGGCGGCGCTCCCTCCTCGGGACGCCAAGGTCCTGCGGCTCTACTTCGGACTGGATGACGGGAACAGCCGGACGCTCGAGGAGATCGGGCGGATGATGGGTGTGACCCGGGAGCGGATCCGCCAACTCAGGGACCGCGCCTTGCACCGGCTCCGTGAAGGACAGCAGGGCGAACGGCTGCGGGATCTGGTGGCCTGATCGCCCGTCGACTCGGAAAATGAACGAGCCTCCAGGAAACCTGGAGGCTCGTTTGCTTTCACGGACTCTCGTCGGGCTCGCTACATCCCCTCGCTCGCCAGGAAGAGCCGCAGTACTCGCTGCAGGATCCCCCCGTGGCGGTAGTAGTCCAGTTCGACCGGCGAGTTGAGGCGCACCACGGCGGGGAAGGTGATGGCCTTCCCGTCCTGGGCGGTCGCGGTAACCGTCACGGTTCCCCCCGGTCGCAGCCCACGCGCGATTCCCGTGATTCCGTACGTCTCCTGTCCCGTGAGTCCCAGGCTGGCGCGCGTGGTCCCCGGCTGATAGGCGAGAGGGAGCACGCCCATTCCCACCAGGTTGCTGCGATGGATCCGCTCGTAGCTCTCGGCGATCACCGCCCGGACGCCCAGGAGCGCCGGCCCCTTGGCGGCCCAGTCACGGCTGCTTCCGGTCCCGTATTCCTTCCCCGTCAAGATGATCAGCGGGGTCCCCTCCTGCTGGTAGCGCATCGCCACGTCGTAGATCGAGGCGACCTCTCCGGAGGGGAGATGCCGGGTCCAGTTGCCCTCCCGATCGGGAACCAGTGCGTTCTTGATCCGGACGTTTCCGAACGTGCCGCGCATCATCACTTCGTGGTTGCCTCGACGCGCGCCGAAGGTGTTCCAGTCCACCTGTTCGACCCCATGCTCCTTGAGGTAACGGGCGGCCGGGCCGTTCTTGGGGATGGAGCCGGCCGGGGAGATGTGGTCGGTGGTGACGGAATCTCCCAGCACCGCCAGGACTCTCGCTCCGGCGATGTCGGTCAACGCTGGAGGCTCCGTGGGGAGCGACTGGAAGAACGGCGGCTCCTGGACATAGGTGGACTTGGCGTCCCACGCGTACCGGCTTCCCGAGGGCACCGGGAGCTCCTTCCAGACGCGGTCCCCCTCGAAGACCGAGGCGTAACGCTGCCGGAACAGCTCCGGCTTCAAGGAGGCTGCCATCGTCGCGCGGATCTCCTCGGCGCTGGGCCAGATTTCTTTCAGAAAGACCGGATCTCCGTCGGAGCCGATCCCCAGCGGCTCGTGCTCGAGATCGATGTCCACCCGGCCGGCCAATGCGAATGCCACCACCAGCATCGGCGAGGCCAGATAGTTGGCCCGGACCTGCGGATGCACCCGCGCCTCGAAATTCCGGTTGCCGCTCAGCACTGCGGAGGTCACCAGGCAATGCTCGTCGATCAGTCGAGCGACGGGGTCGGGGAGGGGACCGCTATTGCCGATACAGGTGGTGCATCCGTAACCCACGACCTGGAACCGCAAACGCTCGAGATCGGCCAGGGTCCCTGAGGCCTTCAAGTAATCGGTCACCACCCTGGAACCGGGGGCCATGCTGGTCTTGACCCAGGGCCGGGTCTCCAAGCCCCGTTGGATCGCCTTTCGGGCCAGCAGCCCCGCGCCGATCATCACCGACGGATTGCTAGTGTTCGTGCAGCTGGTAATGGCAGCGATGACCACCGCCCCATCGTGGAGCTCGATGGGGGTTCCGTTCAGATCCCCGGCCACACGAGGTGCCTGCACGGCGACCGCCGTGCCTCCGTGGCCTCCCTCGTTGACCCAGCGGGAGTAGTTGGCCTGGGCGACCTCGCGCCGAGCCGCCGGCGCCTCGGGGAGCATCAAGTCGGGGAGCGCGGTTTGGAAGTTCCGCTTGAGCTGCCGGAGCGCGACCCGATCCTGGGGTCGCTTGGGTCCCGCCAGGCTCGGTTCGACGGAGCCGAGATCGAGCGTGAGGGTTTCGGAGAAGACGGGATCGGGTGTGGCGTCGGTGCGGAACAGCCCCTGCTCCTTGCAGAAGCGCTCCACCCGGTCCACAATGGTACGGTCGCGTCCGGTACGCTCGAGGTACTGGAGGGTCTCGTGATCCACCGGGAAGAACCCCATGGTGGCCCCGTACTCCGGCGCCATGTTGGCGATCGTGGCCCGATCCGCGAGCCCCAGCGCCGAGAGGCCCGGACCGAAGAACTCCACGATCTTGTCGACCACCCCCTGCTTCCGCAGCAGCTGGGTCGCGGTCAGGACCAGGTCGGTGGCGGTGGTGCCGACCGGAAGTGTGCCGGTGAGCTTCATGCCGACGACTTCCGGAATCAGCATGAAATAGGGCTGGCCCAGCATCACCGCCTCGGCTTCGATGCCGCCCACTCCCCATCCCAGTACACCGAGCCCGTTGATCATGGTGGTGTGGGAGTCGGTCCCCACCAGGGTATCGGGGTAAGCGGTGAGCTCCCCGTGCTGCTTCCGGAGCTGCACTACGCGGGCGAGATACTCCAGGTTCACCTGGTGCACGATGCCGGTGCCGGGGGGCACCACATTGAAGTTCCGGAAGGCGCGCTGGGCGAACTTGAGCAGCTGATAGCGCTCGAGGTTCCGCTCGAACTCGAGGTCCACGTTCCGTTGGTAGGCGTCGCTCGACCCGTAGTAGTCCACCTGGACCGAGTGATCGATGACCAGGTCGCAGGGGACGATCGGGTTGATCCGGTCAGGATCGCCGCGCATCCGCGCCATGGCGTCCCGCATCGCGGCCAGATCCACCACACAGGGGACGCCGGTGAAGTCCTGGAGCACGACCCGGGCGGGCATGAACGGGAATTCGCTCCGCTCGGCGGCCTTGGGTGCCCATTTACCCAGATCCAGCACGTGCTGCTCCTGGACCACCCCGTGCCCGCAGAAGCGCAGAGCGTTCTCGAGCAGAATCCGGATCGAGAACGGGAGCCGGTTCAGGTCGGCCAGACCCTGCCGGGCCAGCTCCGCCAGCCGGTAGATCAAGGGGCCGGAGGGGTCGAGTCGACCGCGGGTGCCGAAGGGATTGGGGGTGGTCGGGGGCATCGTCGGGGCGAGGGCAGTCAGCCGTGAAGATTCAGAATCACACTGCCGAAGTATACGTCGAAATTGTTGGGGCGCGAGTTGGAGGGGCGAGCGTCGTGGCAGAGATACCAGTGGTTCCGTACGCCATCACCCGGCGAGACGATGGGCTCCTGTTCGAGTGGGACTCGACCGGGCACTCCTGGCTCTTTCCGGCCCGCTCACTGCGGCTGGCCTGCCCCTGCGCCGCCTGCGTCGAGGAGATGACGGGCCGCCCGTTGCTTCGCGAGGAAGACGTCCCGCTCGACGTGCGGCCCCTCGGCGTGGCTCTGGTGGGAAGCTACGGGATCTGCGTTACCTGGAGCGACGGCCACGGCACCGGGATCTACACCTTCGAGCGGCTGCGCTCCGAGTGCGGCTGTGAGGCCTGTCGCCCGTGATTTTCGGCCTGAGCTACTGGATCTGGATCTGGTACGGGATCCTGCTGCTCGGGGTGCTGGGCCTGGTGGCCGCAATCCAGTGGGCTCGTCAGACCGGCTGGAGGAATCTCGACGAAGTGCTGCGCGCGGTCGGTACCATCCTGGCCTCGATCGGCATGCTGGTCCTGCTCACCTACCTCTTTCCGCCCATGCCGGCCATCGGATACACCTTTCTGGGCCTGGCCCTGCTCTGTTTCGCGGCGGCGTTCATTCTGGGACGACGCTCACAGGCGAGGCAGGAGTCACCACCACCGGGGAAGCCACCAGAGCCGCCCGCCGGCGGTTGACTCTTGCGTTTCCCGGGCCCGGACTTACCTCTCTCCTAGTTGCGCTCGGGTCCGGCGCACTCCGAACGGCCGCCGGAATTCCGCCAACCGCGGCAGTCTTGCTCAAGCCCGCCTGTGCGCCGTTCGGAGCAGGAGGCGCCATGATCCGCCACCATCACTCGCTGTTTTCCGAGGCGATCGACGCCGGCTTCATCGGCGGCATCACGGTCGCCGTCTGGTTCTTCCTTCGTGACCTGGTCGGGGGCCGGCCGCTGGCGACCCCAAGCGTCCTGGGCCAGCTCTTTCTCCTGGGCGAGCCGCATCCGGTTGCACGGTTCGATTTCGGGGCGGTGATTCTCTACACGGGGGCCCATTTTGTTCTCTTTGTGTTGTTCGGTCTGGTGGTCGCCGTGCTGGTGCGGCTGGCGGTGCAACAACCGCTGATGCGTTTCGCGCTACTGATGCTCTGCGTGGCGTTCGAGCTGTTCTTCTACGGGCTGATCAACGCCGTCTCTGTCGAGGTCGGAGCGTTCTTCCCACTCTGGTCAGTGGCCTCCGCCAACCTCCTGGCTCTGGGCGCCATGGGTTGGTACTTCTGGCGCAAGCATCCCGCCCTCCGCCGGGCGCTGGCCCGAGAGCCGCTGGGGGCGTAACGCGCTCTCCGGAGCGTACGCGAGGCTCGCCGAGGCAGTCCTTTTCCTCCCTTCCTCCCCGGATTAGTTTGCCTTCGCCTTCACCCGGGGCCGGGAACTCGTGTGCCGCTCGTTCGCCGCATGTCTGGGTACCCTGACCCGGTCGCTCGCCCTTTTTCTCCCTCCCGTTCTTTCCGGTCCCCTCCAGGCCCAGCTCGAGCCGCCCTCGACCGGCGGTATTGTCGCGTTGCAGCAGGAACTGCGGATGATCGGGCACTACAAGAGGGTGCTGGTGATCGGGGCGCATCCGGACGACGAGGACACCGACCTCCTCACCGTCCTGGTGCGCCAAATGGGGGCGGAGGCGGCCTACCTCTCCCTGAACCGGGGGGAAGGGGGCCAGAACCTGATCGGCACCGAGCTGGGTGAAGAATTGGGCGTGATCAGGACCGAGGAGCTACTGGCCGCGCGGCGGCTCGACGGGGCTCAGCAGTTCTTTACCCGCGCCTACGACTTCGGATTCTCCAAGACTCTGGCCGAGACCTGGCAGCACTGGCCCCAGGATTCGATCCTCAAGGACGTGGTCCGGATCGTCCGGCGGTTCAGGCCCCAGATCATCGTCGCCATCTTCAGCGGCACCCCCATCGATGGACACGGGCAACATCAAGCGGCCGGCTGGGCCGCGAAGGAGGCCTTTGAGGTCTCCGGCGACTCAGCCCGGTTCCCTGAATTGTTGACCGAGGAGGCACTGCGCCCCTGGCGGCCGAGCAAGCTCTATCGCAGCGCCCGGTTCGATACCGCCGCGACGACGCTGACCATCGATGGAGGCGCGCTCGATGAGGTGGTCGGGCAATCCTACCACCAGATCGCGATGCGAGGACGCAGCCTTCACCGGTCACAGGACATGGGGCGGCTGCAGACCCTGGGTCCTGCGAGCATACGGGTAGCGCTTCTCGAGGATCGGACCGGGACCGGTGGGGGAGGGCTGTTCACCGGGATCGACACCACGTTGGCGGCTCTGCCCTGGGGAGGGGATGGCCCGCCCGGCGACGTGTTCCGAAAGGCATCGGGAGCCGCGGCCATCATGATTCTGCTGGATTCCGCCGAGGCCAAGCTCGGCCTGAACCTCCCCCGCGGGCAGGCGCGGGTGGCGCTCGACCGCGCGCTGGCGGCGCTGGAGTCCTACGTCGACAACACGGTGACCATTGAGCGCGCCCAGCAGCTCGAGCACATCCGCAATGCGCGCAAGATCCTTCGTGGCGTGTTGTATGACGCGATCGCCGACGCGGAACGAGTGGCTCCCGGGCAACTGGTGCGGGTGAGCTACTCCCTGTGGAACACCGGAACCGCCCCGCTTACGGTGACGCCCAACTTCGAACCCGGCCCCACGACCGCGGGACCCGACCGACCCCTGGCCGCGGGGCCCGGCGCCTTGGACACCGGAAGCGTGATGTGGAGAGTGCCTGACGGTTCGGCCCCTTCGCAGCCCTACTATCTGACGCGGCCGCGTTCAGGCGATCTCTACACCTGGCCGATCTCGATGCGTCCGTATTGGGGAGTTCCCTTCGAACCCGCCGTGGCTCGGGTCAGGTTTCTCGAAGCCAATCGGCCCGAGGAAGACGTCGAGGTGACTCACCGTACCAACGATCAGGCCCAGGGAGAGATCCGCCGTCCGCTGTTCATCGTCCCCCGAGTGGCGGTGACCCTCGAGCCGGAGACGCTGGTCTGGCCAACCAGTAGTGCCACCCCGCGCACCTTCATGGTCACCTTGACCCACGGGGGGCGGGACGCCACCGAGGGAACCCTGCGCCTCGACCTGCCACCCGGGTGGGCGGCGGTGGCGCCAGTCGCGTTCGCCTTCACACGCCCCGGTGAAGAGAGGACCGTCACCTTCTCGGTTCGGCCCCCGCCGGGACTCCGCGCGGGAACCCTGCGGGTACGAGCGGTGGTCACCGACAGCCGGGGACGGGTCGACAGTCTCGGGGTCGAGGTCATCGACTATCCCCATATCCGGCCCCACCAGCTGGTGAAGCCAGCGGAGTCGAGCATTCGCGCCACGCCGCTGGTATTGCCCAGGCTCTCGAAGGTGGGATATGTCCGAGGCGCGGCCGACCGGGTACCCGAGGCGCTCCAGGAGGTCGGGCTGCCGATCGTGATTCTGGACAAGGCCACCCTGGAGCGGGGGAACCTTTCCCAGTATGACGCGATCGTGATCGGGAGCCGCGCCTACGAGACCGACACCGCGCTGGTCCTGCACAACGATCGCCTCCTGGCCTACGCCAGGGAGGGTGGCCTCGTGATCGTGCAGTATCAGCAGTTCCAGTTTTCCGACGATGGCTACGCTCCCTATCCGCTGACCATCGGCGTGCAGCGGGGAATGTTCCGGAGTCACGATCGGGTGACCGACGAGCACGCCAAAGTCACGGTACTCGACGCTACCAGCGGGGTGCTCAACGCGCCCAACCGCATCGGTAAGGAAGATTGGGAGGGGTGGGTCCAGGAGCGCGGTCTTTACTTCGCACACACCTGGGATCAGCGCTATCGCCCCATTCTCGAGATGCACGATCCCGGCGAAGACCCGCTTCGGGGTTCGCTGCTGGTGGGACGAGTTGGCAAGGGGACCTGGGTCTACACCGCACTCAGCTTCTTCCGCCAGTTGCCGGCGGGGGTGCCGGGCGCCTTTCGACTATTCGCCAATCTGCTGGCGCTGGGACGGACCAGGGGCGGGTGAACACGGACGCGGTCCGGGAATGAGGGTCAGGTGGGGCACCGCCGTATGGGTCCTGGCGGTGTTCTCCGGCGGGTGCCGCCACGATGGGCGAACGCCACTCTACGTCTACTCGCCCCACGGGCGTGACCAGCTCCTGCTTCTGGAGCGCGCCTTCGAGGCCAAGCGTCCCGACATCGATGTGCGCTGGCTCGACATGGGGAGCCAGGAGATTCTCGACCGGCTCCGCTTCGAACAGGTCAATCCACAGGCCGACGTCTGGTTCGGCGGCCCTTCTACCATCTTCGAGCGGGGCGCGGCCGAATCACTCCTGACCCCCTATCGGCCCAGCTGGGCGGGGAAGGTGGACCAGCGGGGGATCGGTCCCGGCGACCGGTACTTTCCGGTCTATCGGACCCCGGCCGTGATCGTGTACAACGCACATGCGGTCCCGCGGGACCAGGCCCCGCAGGACTGGGACGATGTGCTCGATTCCCGCTGGCGAGACCGGGTCCTGATTCGCGATCCGGTGGCCAGCGGCACCATGCGAGCGATCTGGGGATTGATCCTCCAACGGAGCATCCAGCAGACTGGCGATACCACCGCCGGAATGCAGTGGTTGCGTAAGCTGGACGGGCAGACCAAGACCTACACCCTGAGTCCCGCGCTGCTCGATGCCAAGCTGGCTCGAGAGGAAGGCCTGGTCACGCTCTGGGATCTGCCGGACGTGCTGATCAGCCGGAGCAAGGGCATGCCCTTCGGCTACGTCTTCCCTCGGAGCGGGACGGTGGTGATCGACGACGCGATCGGTCTGGTGCGGGGCGCCCGTCACGTCGAGGCAGCCCAGGCCTACATCGAATTCGTGGGAGGCGAGGAGGGGCAACTGCTGGCGGCCCGGAAGGTCTATCGCCTGCCGGCGTGGCTGGATCTCCCCGAAGACTCGTTGCCCGACTGGGTGATCGGCGTCGAGCGTGAAATGAGAGTGGCCACCATGGATTGGGACCTGCTCACCCGCGAGGGAGCCGGCTGGATGTCCTACTGGGATCAGCACGTGCGCGGGACCGGAAAGCGGAGGAGCGCAGAGTGAGCCGGGAGTCGAGGCGCTCGTGACACCATTTCTCGAGGTGGACCGTCTGGCCAAGCGGTTCGCCGCCGTGGTGGCGGTGAACGAGGTCACCCTTACCCTCGCGCAAGGCCAAATCCTCGCCCTGCTGGGTCCGAGTGGGAGCGGAAAGACCACCACCCTTCGGCTCCTGGCCGGGTTCGAGACCCCGGATCAGGGCCGGATTCTGGTCGAAGGCAACGACGTCACCGCCACCCGGCCGGCCGAGCGCCGGTTCGGCATGGTCTTTCAGCACTATGCTCTCTTTCCGCACCTCGATGTGGGAGGCAACGTCGCGTTCGGGCTCGAGTCGTTGGGGGTCCGGGGCGCCGACTTGGAGAGCCGCGTGTCCCAGGCGCTCCGACTGGTGGATCTCCAGGGGCTCGACCGGCGTCAGGTGGATCAGCTCTCCGGAGGCCAGCAGCAGCGGGTGGCGCTGGCGCGGGCGCTGGCCCCCGAGCCGCGGGTGCTGCTGCTCGATGAGCCGCTGTCCAACCTGGACCCTACCCTGCGCGAGCGGACCCGCCGGGAGATCCGCGCCTTGATCCGCCGGGTCGGCATCACGACCGTGATCGTGACTCACGAGCAGGAGGAGGCCTTCGACCTGGGCGATCTGGTGGCGGTCATGCGGCAGGGCAGGGTGGAACAGGTGGGCACGCCGGAGCAGCTGTACGGAGCGCCGGCCAATCCCTTCGTGGCCGGCTTCGTCGGCCGGGCCTCGGCGCTCGAGGGGACGGCGGTCGAGTCGGATGCGCTCACGACCAGAGTGCGGGTCGGCGAGGCGATCTGGTCGGTGCCTTCACCCGCGAGCGGCCCGCTTCGCGGTGCCGTGAGCCTCATGGTGCGGCCGGAAGGCCTCCGCCTCGGGGCCCAGTCTTCACAAGGGGTGAATGGGACCGTCATCGATCGGAGATTCATCGGGGCCGAGGCCCTGTACACCGTCCGCCTGGCCAGTGGGGCTGAGCTCGAAGTCATTGGGGATCCGGGTGCGGCCAAGGCGGGAGATTCGGTGAGCGTTCATCCGACCGGCCGCGGCATTCTGCTCTATCCCAGGAGCGGACGGTGAGTCGCCTGCGGAGCGGACTGGCGGGGCGGGTCCTCCTGGTGGGACTGGTCTGGCTCGTCGCGTATCCGCTGGCGCTGGTCCTGCTCGAGAGCGTGCGCGGGCCCGGCGGCTGGACCCTCGAGTACTTCCGGCAATTCCTCGGGCGATACGGGGACTGGCAGGCCCTCTGGGGCAGTCTCTGGATCTCGCTGGCGAGCGTGCTCCTCTCCGCCGCAATCGGGATCCCGTTGGCGCTGTTGTTCTGGCGTTACGAGTTCCCGGGGCGCCGGGTGTTGGGCGTGCTGGTCGCCCTGCCGGCGGTATTGCCGCCGCTGGTCGGCGTGATCGCTTTTCTGTTTCTCTACGGCGAGACCGGGTTCGTCGCGCGCCTGGTGCAGGCGCTCTTCCGGCTGGAGCAGGCGCCGTGGCGCCTGGAGGGGGCGATGGCCATCCTCCTGGTTCACGGCTACTCGATGTACGTCTACTTCTATCTGCTGGTGCGGGCCGGCCTCGCGGCTCTCGATCCCGCGATGCTCGAGGCGGCCGAGTCTCTCGGCGCCGGCCGGGTTCGTACCCTGCGCCACGTGATCCTCCCGCTGCTGCGCCCCTCGCTGGCGGGCGCGTCGTTGCTCACCTTCATGACTGCCCTGGCCTCCTTCAGCGCCCCATATATCTTCGGCGGCGGATTCCGGGTGATGACCACGCAGATCGTGTCCTCGCGACTCAACGGCGACTACGGGACTGCGATGGTCGAAACCGTCGCCCTCACGGCCGTCGCCCTGGTGGGTCTCTGGATCATCGGCCGGACCGGGGAGACCACGGCGGCAGCCAGCGGGATGAAGGGGGCCGGTGGTGGCATCCGGCTTCAAACGACCGGCCCGACACGAGTGGCCGTGACCGTGATCAGCTGGCTGCTGGTCCTGGGGCTGCTGCTTCCCCATCTCACCCTGCTGCTGCTCTCGTTCGTGCCGATCGGGACCTGGACCGTAGAGACCTTCCCGCCGGTCTATCGCCTGGTCAACTATCTCGCGCTGGTGAGGGATCCGGAGCGACTGCGCCCGCTGCTCAACAGCCTCTGGATGGCGACCGCGGCGACCGTAGTCGCGGTTGGGGCCGCGGTGGTGGCGGGTCCCCTGGTGACCCGGCGGAGATCACGGGGTGGGACGGCCCTCGAGGGGTTGCTCGGGCTTCCGTGGGTGGTGCCGGGAACCGTCTTCGCCATCGCGCTCGCAACCGCCTTCAGCGTGCACGAGCCCTGGCTGGGCCGGGTGATCCTAATCGGGACTCCCTGGCTGCTTCCTCTGGCGTACCTGGTTCGCAACCTCCCGATCACCAGCCGGGCGATCCTGGCCGGCTTCCGGGGGCTCGATCCCACCCTGGACGAAGCGGCGGCCAGCCTGGGCGCTGGCCGCTGGCGGACTCTGCGCGAGGTCACGCTGCCGCTGCTTCGGCCGGCGCTCAGCGCTGGGGCTGCGCTCGCATTCGTTACCGCTTTGGGCGACTTTGTGACCTCCATCGTCCTCTACACTTATGACACACGCCCGCTCTCGCTTGAAATCCTCTCCAGCCTGCGCCAGGGCGACGTTGGAGTGGCCGCAGCGTACGGCGTGCTGCTGATGGTGCTGAGCGCCCTGGCCTTCGCGGCGGGTCGAGACCGCCGGACCGTGGAGACATGAGCGTCCCGGTCGGCCAGGAGTCCCCGTCGCAGCTGCGTCAGCTCTCCGTGCTGATCGCGGTCAATTTCGTCGACATGATCGGCCTCATGATGGTGGTGCCGCTCCTCCCCTTCGCGGCCACCGATCTGGGCGCATCGCCGGAGACGATCGGGCGGATGATCGCCGCCTTTTCGGTCGCCCAGCTGCTCTCGGCGCCGATCTGGGGCCGGGTATCGGACCACTATGGGCGCCGCCCGGCGCTGCTGATCGGGCTCACCGCCTCGACCATCGCCTATGTGGTCTTCGGGCTGGCCACCACGGTCTGGCTGCTCTTTCTCTCACGGATCGTGCAGGGAGCGGGAGGTGGGACCACCGGAGTGGCTCAGGCCTACGTGGCGGACACCATCCGCCCGGCCGATCGCGCCAAGGCCCTGGGATGGCTCTCGGCGGCGACCTCCGCCGGCGTCGTGGTAGGCCCCACCATCGGATCGCTCGCGTCGCATCTCCGTCCGGAGGCCCCGGGCCTCCTGGCCGCGACGCTTTGTGCGCTCAACGCGTTCTTCGCCTGGAGGTGGCTGCCCGAGTCGAAGGCCGAGACGCCCGCCCACGACGCGAAGCGGAAACCGGTCTGGCATGCAGCGTGGATGGTGCTTCGGCATCCCCGGGGACCGGTGCCCCGATTCATCTGGATCTATGCGGTCGGCATGCTGGCCTTTACCTCGCTCACCGCGGTCCTGGCCCTCTTTCTCAAGGACGAGCACGGCGTGAGCGCCAAGACCATCGGGTACTTTTTCGCCTATGTCGGCATCCTGAGCGTGGTCATGCGCTCTCTCCTGCTGGGTCCGATCGTGGATCGGATCGGGGAGGTGCGGGCCATGCGGCTGGGCGCCGCGCTCCTGGTGGTCGGCCTCTCGAGTTATCCGCTGGCAGCCAATATCCGCCAGCTGGCGGCGGTGATTCCCCTGGTGCCGATCGGGACCGCGCTGCTGTTTCCGGCCACCACCTCGTTGATGTCCCACTTTTCTTCCAGGGCCGAGTTGGGAACTACCATGGGCGTGGCGCAGACCTACGCCGGGATCAGCCGCGTGCTGGCTCCCCTGATTGCCACCACGCTCTATCAGCGGCTGGGGCATGGCACGCCGTTCTTCGTGGCCGCGGTGATCGTCGCTCTGGTCAGCCTCCTTTCGTTCAGCGTCACGCACCCTGCCGCGGAAGCCGAGCTGGCTCAGGCCGAGGAGTCGCCCTGAAGCCCGCCACGGTGTCCGGTCTCACGCCGGCGCATTTCACCGATGCCACCTGGGACGACGTGGCGGTCTGGTACGAGGATCTGGCCGCCCGCCCGCTCGCCGCGGCCAACGCGGAGGCGTGGCTGGCGGACTGGTCGCTCCTGGAATCGGCGGTCACCGAGGCGGCATCACTCGCGATGATCGCGTATACGGGGGACACCACCGATCCGGCCAAGGAGGCGACCCAGCTCCGGTTCTTCATGGAGATCCTCCCACGCATGGAGGAGCAGGGGGTCCGCCTGGCCGATCGGCTGCTGAACCTGGGCTATCGGCGGCCCGGTCTCGAGATCCTGCTGCGAAAGCTGGAGACCCAGCGGGAGATCTTCCGCGCCGCCAACGTCCCCCTGATGAGCGAGAGCGAGGAGCTCTGTACCCGCTACCAGAAGATCACCGGGTCGATCACGGTGGACTGGGATGGGCAGGAGAAGACCATCCCCGAGCTGCAGCCGCTGCTCAAGAGCCCCGATCGGGCGATCCGGGAGCGGGCCTATCGCGCGATGAGCAAGACCTACGTCGACCGGCACGAGGAGTTGGCGGGGATCTACGACGAGCTGTTCGATCTGCGGACCCGGATCGCGTCCAACGCCGGCCAGCCCGATTACCAGGCCTACGCCTTTCGCTCGAAGTTCCGCTTCGACTACACGCCGGAAGAGTGCGCCCGTTTTCATCGCGCCATCGAGGCCGTGGTGGTGCCCGCGGTGAGGCGTCTTTTCGAGCGGCGGCAGCGGCGTCTCGGGGTGGCAACCCTGCGGCCATGGGACCTGGGCGCCGATCTGGCCAACCGCCCGCCGGTGCGTCCCTTCGGGGCCGCCGAGGAGTTGATCGAGGTCTCCGGCCGGATCTTCGAACGGGTCTCCCCAACCTTCGGGCGCGAATTCCGCTTGATGGCCTCAGAGGGATTGCTGGACCTGGGAACCCGCAAGGGAAAGGCGCCGGGGGGGTACTGCGAGACGCTCCACTATCGGGGTCGTCCGTTCATCTTCATGAACGCGGCCGGCGTGGTGGACGACGTTTCCACCCTCCTGCACGAGGCGGGACATGCCTTTCATGCCTTCGCGGCTCACCGGCAGCCGCTCCTCTGGCAGCGCCATCCCGGTCTCGAGATGTGTGAGCTGGCCTCGATGTCGATGGAGCTGCTGGCGGCGCCCTATCTCGGAAAGGATGAAGGGGGTTTCTTCACGCAGGACGACCTGGCGCGAGCCCGGGTGGAGCACCTCGAGGACGTTCTGATCAGCCTGGCGCACATCGCTTCGGTGGACGCCTTCCAGAGCTGGATTTACACCAGCGGACAAGGAAGCGATGCCCGGGCCCGGGACCAGGCCTGGCTCACCATCCGGAACCGCTTCGAGCCGGACCTCGACTGGAGTGGCCTGGAACGTGATCGCACGGCACGCTGGTACCGGCAGCTCCACATCTTCCTGTATCCGTTCTACTACATCGAGTACGGCATCGCCCAACTGGGGGCGCTCCAGGTCTGGCGCAACAGCCTGGTCCACCCGGACCACGCCGTCGAGCGATATCGCGAGGCCCTGGCGCTGGGAGACACCCGCTCGCTGCCCGAACTCTACGCCGCTGCGGGAGCCGAACTGGTCTTCGAGGGGAAGCTGTTGGAGGAGCTGGTGGCCCTGGTGGAGCGGCACCTGGAGGCCTGGGAGGCGGACTGACCCCAGTTGCGCTCCGGCCGCCGGGAGGCAAAATTGCGCCCCGCGCGGGGGTCCCCCGCCTTCAACACTAACTTCGTGGAGACTGCATGGCGAAAGAGGAAGGGATCGAGATGGAAGGCGTGGTGACCGAAGTCCTGCCGGACCGCAATTACCGGGTCCTGCTGGAGAATGGGCACTCGATCCTGGCCTACGCCGCCGGCAAGATGAGCAAGTTCAAGATCCGGGTTCTCGAGGGGGACCGCGTTACGGTGGTACTGTCGCCGTACGACCTGACCCGGGGACGGGTGATCTACCGGCACAAGTAAGCCGGTTCTCCTATACGACGAGCGGGCCGCCTTCTTCGGGCGGCCCGCTGTCGTTCCGGTCGGTTGGACGACCCTGTTCAGCTCGCGGCGGCGGTCAGTCTCACCACGTTTTCAGCCGCGGGTCCCTTCTGACCCTCAACGATGTCGAACTCCACCTTGTCACCCTCGGCCAGGCTGCGAAAGCCGTCAGCCTTGATCGCGGTGTGGTGAACGAAGCAGTCCTTCTGCCCGTTCTCCGGGGTGATGAAGCCGTACCCCTTGGCGTCGTTGAACCACTTGACCGTGCCGATGGTGCGTGCCATGTACCTCGCTCCGTATTTGAATTGCCATCGTCGGGGTCGGGTAATGCCCGCACCAACCGACTCCACCAATGAGGGCGGGCCCATCCCGCCTCACGGTAAAAAAAACGCCCGGACTGCCTGCGCCCGGGATCTCGTCGTCCAGAAGGAATTCCGACTGGTTCTGCCCCGGCTCCGCCCTGCAACTGCCCAAATTCGGCCGGGGACAATAATGCATTTCCCCCATGGGCTGTCAAGGGGGCTCGGGGCAAATCCGGGGAATCCCCTCAGGAGGGAACCCCCCCATCCCCTAGGGCTTCCACCACTGCAGGGCGGCCTTGGCCCATTCCCCGCTGCGGTGGCCGAATCCCCGGCCGGTGGCCCGGTTCAAGCTCTGCAGGAACTCCGGGGCCGAAGGATAGCGGAGCTCGACTTCGCTCCGGAGCGCCCGTTGCAGCGCCTTTTCGAGGTCGGGAGTCACGTCCGGCCGCCGTTCGCTGAGTGACGGAATCTTGTTGTTGGTCTGCCGGGCCAGAATCTGCTCCAGCGTATTCCCCGGAAATGGTGGCTCCCCCAGCAGCGCGAAATAGGCCACGGCGGCGAGGCTGTAGATATCGGTGCGCTGGTCAACCCGCTCGCCCAGCAACTGCTCGGGGCTGGCGAATTGCGGGGTGCCGCTCTGGCTGGTGGCGCCGCCGAAGCGGCTTTGGCCCCGAAGCGCCAGGGCCAGGCCGAAGTCGGTGATTCGCAGCCGGCCGTCGGGCTCGGTCAACATGTTCTCGGGCTTGATGTCCCGGTGGACCAGCCCGGCGCCGTGGGCCTGGGTGAGGGCGGAGAGCGCCTCGCGGAGCAGGCGCAGCGTTCGATCAAGGGGAATCGGTCCCTCCCGGGCCACCATCTGCGCAAGGCTGGGCCCGGTCACCAGCTCCATGATATACCAGATCAGCCCGGATCGGCCGCCGATGTCGTAGATCCTCACGATGTTCGGATGGTTGAGCCGCGCGGCCAGCTGCGCCTCTCGGCGAAACCGCTCGACCACGGCAGGATCCGCCGTCAATTGCGGATGCAACACCTTGAGCGCCACCTCCCGCTCGAGCGAAAGATCGCGCACCCGGTACACGCGTCCGTACCCGCCCGAGCCCAGCCTGCCGAGCAGCTCATAGTCGTCGCCCAGCGCCCGGCGCAGACGTTTCTCCCAGCTCCGTCCCTCCTCGCTCTCGGTGGCACCAGATCGGACGCTTACCGCCACCGCCGGCTGATCGAAGGTCCCCGCGTCCGAGGCGAAGTCTTCCATCATTTCCGCCGCGGTCTGGTAGCGATCATCGGCCGCCGCCTGCAGCGCCCTCACCACCACGCGCTCCAGCCCCTTCGGGCAATTGGGGCGCAGGGCCGACGGGGGACCGATCGTCCCGGGATCCAGGGTCGGCTCCAGCCCGGTGATGGCGTAGTACAGCACCGCCCCCGCGCAGAACACATCGCTGGCCGGGTCACCCGAGCTGCCTTGGCGAGTCTCCGGCGACATGAAGACCTGGCCGGTGGGGAACTGAAAGGGGGGGATGCTGGGCAGGGTCCAGCTCGAGTATCTCAACTCGGTCACGGTGCCGCGGCCGGCCAGACTCAGCAGGGTCGAGGCCGGCACGATTCGGCGCAGGATGATTCCGTGGCTGTGCGCGTGCTCGAGACCGCCCAGGAGATCCCGCGCCAGGGCGTGCACGGTGGGAATCGGCCGAGGCCCGCGCTGGACCGCTTCCTGGAGACTTTCGCCTTCGATCCAATTCCCGACCCGGTACGCCAGGTCCCCGATCACGCCTACGTCGTACACGTGGCGGATGGCGGGATGGTCCAGCTGGCCCAACGCCTCCGCCTCGGCCCGGAACCAGGCCCGGGTCTGCTCGTCGGAATAGAGATTGACCCGGAGGCTGACCCGGCGCTTCAGAATCTTGTCCCGGGCAATCAGCAACACGCGCTCCCGGTTGGCCGCCACCAGGCTTTCGATGACGTAGCGATGGCCGAGGGCGGTATCGACCCGCTCGTAGTAGGCGGGTGGGATGGGCGTGCTCATGCGGCTACCGGTGCGTGATCTGGAGGCACCGGGTTCACGGCGCCGTCGGGCTGCGGTCCGACCGGCGACGCTCGACGCGGAGCCGCTTCCCGCAGGTGGCGGCGCTACAGAAGCGCCGGCTGTGATTGGGGGAATAGTCGGCGAAGAACAGGGTACAGCCCTCGCCGTCGCATCGCCGCACCCGGGTGGCCGACTCCGAGAGTGTGAGAGCCACCGAATTGGCGATCGCCTCCAGGGCGCTGGCGTGCCGGCCCGGCGTGAATTGGGTACGCCAGGTGCCTTTCACACGCAGCAGCTGCTGATGACCTCCGGCCCGGGCCAGGATCTCGTTGATCGCCTGAATGACCGAGGAGCGTGGCTGGCGATCCTCGGACAGGGCGGTGGCGAGGTGGGCCAGCTGAGTCCGGAACCCACGGACCTCATCGAGGCTCACCTGGTCGGTATCCGACACCAGCTTGCTGGCCTTGGTCCAGCGATGGTAGGCCGGAAGATCGGGAAGCAGGTCGCGGGCGTCGGGTGGGGTCGCGGCGGTGTTGATGAAGTCGAGCCAGATCGCGTCGCCGAGCAGCGTGAATTCCGGATCCGACACGGGTCTCTCTCAGATCTCTTCGGCCACTTCGACCGCGTTGCGGCCGCCCCGCTTGGCCTTGTAGAGCGCCGAATCCGCGGCGGCGAGGAGGCTCGCCAGGGTGATCCCGTGCCGGGGTGCTTCGGCAATCCCAAGGCTGAGGGAGGGAGAGCCGAACTCGGGGTTGCTCCGTTCCAGCTCCCCGACCCGCCGCTGGACCCTGGCCACGAAGGCCTTGGCCTCCTCCGGAGTGGTCATCGGCAGGATGACCAGAAATTCGTCTCCTCCCAGGCGGCCGACCGCGTCGAGGGTCCGGCACTGCTGGCGGAGCAGCTCGGCCACCAGGATCAGCAAGCGGTCGCCGGCGGCGTGACCCAGGGTGTCGTTCACCGACTTGAAGTGGTCCACGTCGATCAGGACGATGCTGGTCCGAAGCTGGTGTCGCTGAGCCCGCGAGATCTCCGCCTCCAGCCGCTCTTCCATGGCTCGACGGTTGTAGAGGCCGGTGAGCTCGTCGGTGGTGGCAGCGCTCTGGAGCTGCTCGACCAGCTGGGAGTTCTTGAGCGCGATCGCCGCCGCGAAGGCGAGGGTCCCGGCCAGCTCATGCTCGGCGTGGCCGTAGGTCCGCTCGTGCAGGCGGGGACCCAGGGCCAGCACCGCCAGGCGCTCGGTGCCGGCATCGAGGGTCACCACCAGCTGCGTGCTGGGGGGCAGCAACCCGGCCATCGCGGGATCCTCCGCGCTGGCCGCCGGAGTGCCCGGTGGGAGTGCCCGATCCAGCGCCTTGAGGTCGATCGGCGGCAGCGACATCGCGCCCTTGAGCGAACGAAAGACCTTGGGGGTATAGACGTCGCCGTTCGCGCGATAGAGCGAGGACCACCAGGCGAAGAAGACCTCGGTCATGAAATCGAGGACCAGGTTCTCGGTCTCTTCGGTCGAGTGCACAGAGGAGAGCAGGCGGGCCACTTGGCGCAGGGCCCGGAGCTGAAAGGCGGCGTCCTCCAGTGCCGACTGCCGCTCCCGGAGCACCCCGTGCAACTCGAGCATGATGGAGAGCCCGAGGACCAGCGGAAGCGACACCGATCGGAGCTGGTTGGCCACCTCCGGATCCGCCAGGATCTGGACCTCGGTCTGGCCGCTGGCCATTCGGCTCACCTCGACGGCCTGGCTGACCCAGTCCGGCGCGGGAGCGAGGGGAACGATTTCAGTGGGAGACTTGACGGTGAGCCAGATCCGTTCGGTCTGAAACCTCCGAACCAGGATCTCACGGCACCGCTGGAACAGCTCGCTGTCGGTCCGAGAATGTCGACACGCCGCAGCAAAGGCGCTGGGCAGCGTGGCGAGTGCCGACCGCATTGAGGGGGAGTCCATGCCGGTGGCCCAATATAGTGAGGACCGGAGGGGCCGGGAAAGCGAGTGAGCCCTCGATCTGCTCTCTGTTACTCGAGGCCCAGCTCCCGGCTCAGGGCGACGGTAAGCTCCCTGAGCTCCTCCAGCATTTCCCTGCGGGGCCACTCCTCGTGCTGCTCCAGGACCCGTGCCACTTCGCCATACCACCACACCGCCTGCGGCGCACTGCATTCGGTGAGGCCAGAGAGATACTCCCTGCCCAGGCGGCGGACGTCGGCCAGATTGGAGCCGCAGGAGTGGATCTCCTCGGCGGCAATGAGGTCCAGGGCCCTCGGCTCGGCTTCCTGGAGCCGCACCAGGTAATCACGGCGCCTCGCCTCCCAGGGTCGGCCGACGCCGCGGTCGTCCGACTTGTGCTCCAGCACCTCCGCGATGGTCGCCGCGACCGCAGGGCCGAACTTCTCGTGGACCTTCTTTTCCATCGCCGGTTCACTGCGGGGATCGATGCCTGCCAGAACGTGCTGGAGGATCCCGGCCAGGATGGTCACCTCGTCACAGTCGTACCGGCTCAAGATCAGCGCCACGTTCGAGGCCTGGGCCAGGAGGCCGGACCCGCGCCCACTCGCATGCTTGCCCGCGAAGGCCAAGGCGTGGTTGATCTGGTCGGAGTAGCCGCGAGTGGACATGATGGACTAGTGAGCGCTCTCTTAGGGGATGCCCAGCATCTTATGAGTCTGAAGGCTGAGGCGCCAAGCGGGATGACGGAGACAATATTCGAGGGCCAATCGCGTGTTGGCCAGCCGATCGTTGCCGTCCATGGGCTGAAGCGAGAAGTGGGTGAAGTCGAGCCCCAGATAACGCTCGGGGTCAGCGCCCTCCTGCGGAAATACCAGCTTCAGCTCGTCTCCCGAGCGGACAACGAGCTCGGCCCGCGCCTTCGGGCTCACGCAGACCCAGTCGACCCCTGCCGGCACCGGCAGGGTCCCGTTGGTCTCAATGGCGACTTCGAAGCCGGCCCCGTGCAGCGCGTCGATTAAGGCGGTATCCATCTGGAGCAGCGGCTCGCCTCCGGTGCAGACCACGTAGGGCGAAGAACGCGACGTGTCCCAATTGGCCGGCCACCGCGCCGCCACCGCGGCGGCCAGGGCCTCGCCCGTCTCGAACCTGCCACCGCCCTCCCCGTTGACGCCGAAGAAGTCAGTATCACAGAACTGGCACACCGCCTCCGCTCGGCCGGACTCGAGGCCGTTCCAGAGATTGCAGCCGGCGAACCGCAGGAAGACCGCGGGACGTCCGGTCCGGGCCCCCTCGCCTTGGAGGGTGTAGAAGATGGACTTGACGGAGTAGAACATGCGGTAGGGCGGACCGAGCCCTCAGCCCCGTTGCCGGAGGGTCGCGTAGCGGGCGGGATCCTCGATGCCGTTCTCCCGAAACCCCTTGAGGCGGAGCTGGCAGGCGTCGCATTGACCGCAGGCGGCTCCATCGGCCTCCGGTTCGTAACAGGTGAGGGTCAGGGCGTAGTCCACTCCAAGTGCGAGCCCTCGGGCGATAATCTCCCGCTTGGTGAGGTCGATCAGCGGGGTGTGGATCTTGAGACGGCGCCCGCCCTCCACCGAGGCTCTGGTCGCCAGATTGGCCATCTTCTCAAAGGCAGCGACGTACTCCGGACGACAATCGGGATAGCCGCTGTAGTCTACCGCGTTGACCCCGATGAAGATGTCGTTGGCTTCGAGGACCTCGGCCCAACCCAACGCGAAGGCCAGGAAGATGGTATTCCGGGCCGGAACGTAGGTGATCGGAATCCCCTCGGCCATGGCCTCGGGCGAGCGCCCCTTGGGGACCTCGAGGTCACTGGTGAGGGCGGAGCCGCCCATGGCACGGAGGTCGATTTCGGTCACGATGTGGCGGGCC
>Ga0210139_1000016_pt1 | contig 31360 bp, 22 predicted proteins | sample Browns_TuleB_D2_FD_184855 | JGI IMG/M metagenome (GOLD analysis project Ga0210139, IMG submission 184855) | Wetland microbial communities from San Francisco Bay, California, USA, that impact long-term carbon sequestration - Browns_TuleB_D2 (SPAdes) | ecosystem: Environmental > Aquatic > Marine >... | reverse complement strand
CCGCCGCTACCGGTGGTCGACGCCCAGCTCCCCACCGAACGACTGGCCCCGATTCTCACCAGGGAGAGCCCCGCCGCCCTGGTCCAGAAGGATGGACAGCTGGTAGGCATCGTGAGCCGATACGACGTCTTGCAGCAGTTGATCGGAACCCGATAGGCCCAGATGCGTGTCACGATTCTGACCGGGGGCGCCTCCGCCGAACGCGACGTCGCCCTGGCCTCGGCTCGGCAGGTCCTCGCTGCGCTGCGCCAATCCGGGCATGAGGTCAGGGTAGTCGACACCATCCGGGGGGCGCTTTCGTCTCAAGAGGAAGACTCCCTGGGAGTAAAGGTCGGCACTGAGCCCCCGACCACGGCGGCGCTGGACGAGCTGGAGCGGCAATTTCTGCTCAGCGAGATGGGTCGCCTGCCGGAGATCCGGGAGGCCGATGTGCTCTTCCTGGCCCTCCACGGCGGCAGGGGAGAGGACGGCACCGTTCAGGCGATCCTCGGAACCCTTGGAGTTCCTTATACCGGCAGTGGGCCCCTGGCCAGCGGGCTCGGGATGGACAAGGACCTGTCCAAACGGCTGTTTCGTCTGGCAGGGGTGCCGACGCCCGACTGGATGATGGCACCTGTGACGGCGGCGGAGGTAGCGCGCCGTCTCCAGTGGCCGGTGGTGGTGAAGCCATCCAAGCAGGGGTCCACGGTGGGGCTGACCGTCGTCAAGCGAGCCCAGGACTTCGACCCGGCGGTCACTCTGGCGGCGAAGTATGATGACGAGGTCATGATCGAGGCCTTCATTCCGGGCCGCGAGCTCACGGTTTCGGTGCTGGACGGCAAAGCCCTGCCGGTTGGGGAGATCATTCCGCGCCATGAGATCTTCGACTACGAGTGCAAGTACACACCCGGAATGTCGGAGGAGATCTTTCCCGCCGATCTGCCGAAGAGCACCGCAGCGGAGTGTGCCCGGCTCGGGCTCCTGGCCCACCAGGCGCTGAAGCTGGGCTCCTACTCCAGGGTGGATTTTCGGCTGTCCCCCAAGGGAGACTTCTTCTGCCTCGAGGCGAACACCCTCCCGGGGCTCACTGCCACCAGCCTGCTACCCCAAGCGGCCCGGGCGGCGGGCATCGACTTTGCGGAAGTTTGCGACCGGATCTGCCGAAGCGCTCTTGGGAGAGGAGCCGCGGAACAAACCCCAAGTCGTTAGGTTAGATGAAGTTGAGGAAAAGCGTGTCATGAGCACCCCGATGTTTCCCCGATTGACCCCTGTTGTGGGTCGGCTGATCGCCGCTAATGCGGTGGTGCAACTGCTCATGTCCACCGTCCTCACCTCCGCGCGCGTGGAGGAGCTTCTTCGGTTCTCGCCCGAGACCGCCTTCCGTTATCCCTGGACGTTCGTCACCTACTTCTTCGTGCACGGCGGCCTGCTCCACCTGGCCACCAACATGCTCGCGCTGTACGTGTTCGGGACGCCGGTCGAGGCGCGTTGGGGATCCCGGAAGTTCACGCTTTACTATATCTATTGCGGGATCGGCGCGGCGGTCTTCTCGCTGATGCTCGCGGCGGTCCAGGTAACCACGGCGCCCTTCGTGGGGGCCTCGGGGGCGATCCTGGGCGTGGCACTGGCCTTCGCGATGCTGTGGCCCGACGAGGAGATCATCGTCTTCCCGGTCCCGATTCCCATCCGGGCTCGCACGCTGGTCATCGCCCTGGCGGCTCTCAATACCTTCTTCGCCGTCTGGCACCCGGACGATGGTGTTGCGCACCTGGCCCATCTGGGTGGCCTCCTGTTCGGCTATCTATTCTTCCGATTCCAGCGGCTCTCCGAGCATCGGACTCCGGTCCGTGCCCGCCTGGAGTCGGTTGCCGTTCAGTCGGGAACCCGAGAGGGCCAGCCCCACACCCCGGCCTCGCTCCGGTCCCTGCCGCGCTCGGGTGGTGATCCGGTGGCGGCGGAAGTGGACCGGGTGCTGGATAAGATCAGCGCCCACGGGATCGGAAGCCTGACGGCGGAGGAGCGGCGGTTCCTCGACGAAGTGTCCAAACGGAAGCAGCGCGAGCTGAATTAAGAGATCCTCAGGGGCAATTCGCTCCGCTCCGGGCCTAATTTTCGGCCACCCTTGCGGTTGGCGGTACAACCCCCCAAGCTTCAGATAGACCCCGGCCCGGTCATCCCCTCAGACCACCGATCGGCGCATGGTCCGGGTTCTCCCCGGCAGTTCAGTGTCGTCTCACATTTCTCCCCGGACCATCCTTGCCCACTCGCCGGCTTCGCATCGGCATTATTGATCTCGTCACCAACAAAGTACCGAACAAGACTATTTACGGCCGGGTCATGAGCCCCAACCTCGCCAGCATCATGCCGCAGGTGGTGGCGGTCTGGTGTGAGCGGCAGGGGCACGACGTCCGGTTCGTCTGCTATACCGGCTTCGAAAACCTGCTCGAGGAGCTGCCCAGCGACGTCGACGTGGTCTTCATCGGGGCGTTCACCCAATCGGCCCAGCTGGCCTACGCCCTGAGCGCGCTGTTCCGGGAGCGCGGCGCGGTCACCGTGATCGGCGGCCCGCACGCCCGCTGTTACCCCCAGGATGCCCGCCGCTATTTCGACTACGTCCTGGGCTTTACCGACCAGGCGGTGATCGCGGAGGTCCTGGAGGAGTGTGCCCCGCAGCGGCCGCTGGGCCGGGAAATTTCGGCGCGGCAGCAGCCGAGTGAACTGCCGGGCCTTCAGGAGCGGTGGAAGTTCGTAGCGCCCACGCTCGCCAAGGCACCGACCATCAAGATCGTTCCGATGATCGGCAGCCTGGGCTGTCCCTACACGTGCAGCTTCTGCATCGATTCCACGGTCGATTACCAGCCGCTGGGGTTCACTCAGCTGCGGGACGACCTCAAGTTCCTGCTCACCAAGTTCTCCCGTCCCATCGTGGGCTGGCACGACCCCAACTTCGGCGTGCGGTTCGATGATTACATGGAGGCGATCGAGGCCGCCGACCCGCGGGCGCGAATTCGCCACATCGCCGAAAGCAGCCTGTCGCTCCTCTCCGAGCCTCATCTCAAGCGCCTGCAGAAGAACTCCTTCCAGGCCATCCTCCCGGGCATCGAGTCCTGGTACGACATGGGGAACAAGTCCAAGACCCGCCGGACCGGGATGGACAAGGTCCAGCAGGTCTCGGAGCACGTGAATCTGATCATGCGATATGTCCCCTACGTGCAGACCAACTTCGTGCTGGGGCTGGACTCCGATCAGGGGCCTGAGCCGTTCGAGCTCACCAAGCGCTTCATCGACCTGACGCCGGGCGCGTTCCCGGCCTATTCGCTGCTCTCGGCCTTCGGTCGCGCCGCTCCGATCAATCTCGAGTACCAGAAAGCCGGACGGCTGATCCCCTTCCCGTTCCATCTCCTGAACAACAATCAGGCGATGAACATCCGCCCCAAGAATTACGGCTGGCGCGAGTTCTACGACCGGATCTCCGATCTCACCGCCTATTCCTTCTCCTGGCGGGCGATCGGGCGTCGGCTGGCGGCGAATCGGACGCTGGTCCCCAAGTGGATGAACGTGGTGAGGGGGATTTCCTCCGAGGGCTTCGGCCGGATTCGTTACCATACCGCCATGCGGCAGCGTCTCGACGATGATCGCGAGGTCCTGCCGTTCATGGAGGGCGACACGCAGACGGTTCCCGGGTTCTACACCTCCCTGATCCGCCGGGAGCTGGGCCCCCTCTTCGAGTACTTGCCGCAGGGCGGCTTGTACCACGACCCCAACGCGGCCTTCGCGACCTCGCTCCAGGCGCCGGCGTCGCTCACGCCGCTCCGGCACCAGCCCGCCCCCCTGGCTTAAGACCGCTTCGGGCTTCGAATCACCCGCCAGTCTCGTTGGTCTTGGCAGCGCTCGCCCCGGCGCTGTCAAGCCCCGCTTGCGTCCGGCGAGCGACCGAAATATTGTGGCCCGTGCTGATCAACCTGGTCCCCGACTTCCTCGCCGTTCTCCGCTCCGCTGATCGTGTCACCGCCTTCCACCGCTACATCGAAAGCCATCAACCGTTCCTGACCGCCTACTGGCACAACTACGTCGTGGACCTCGACAGCCCGCCGGCCGCGGAAATCATCGAGGCGGTTTTGCGGGCGGATCGAAGCGATCTGGCAGCAGTCCTGGAAGCCAAGGACCCGGCCCAGCTGGTCGCGGACGCGATCTCCGCCTCGGAGGACGTCCTCAAGGTCGATCGCGCGACGGACTGCTACCTCATGATCGGCATGGGTGCGGCCAACGCCGGCGAGCTGGTCATCCAGGGGCGGGGAGCCGTCTTCATCTCCCTGGAGCATTTCACCGGGCGCGCCAACCCCGAGACGTTCGGTCTCGGCTTGTCGCCGGACCTGATCCCCCTCTGGGTCGGACACGAGCTGGCCCACACGGTTCGCTACACCTCGCCGGCGAGCGCCAGCGCGTTCAAGAGGCGGATTGAGGAGAACGGCGGCAACTACGACTTCTGGCTTACCGGAAGCCGCATCACTCTGAGGGAGCTCATCGTCAATGAAGGGCTGGCGGTACACGCCGCCAAGGCTGCGGCCCCCGGATTCGATGCACACCACTACTTCGGCTACAGTCGCCGGCAATACCACCGACTCCGGGAGCTGGAGGCTTTTCTGCGGCGGGCGGTCGAACCTGAGCTGGACCGTACCGCCCTGGGTCTCCGGTTGCGCTACTTGTCCGACGGAATGAGCCCAGCGGCGCGATTGGTCGCGGGCCGGGTCCTGCCTGAACGCTCAGGGTACTACCTGGGGTATCGGATGACCGAGGCGCTGGTCGAGGAGCGGGGGATCGCGGCGGCGCTGCGGGCCAGCGTCGAGGAGTTCCGGGTCGCCGAGGACCTGGCCCGCCGGATCCAAACCGCTTGATCGCATCGGGGCCCGCGTCGCCGGGGTTACATTATCCTCATGAGCGATGAGTTACCGACCAGGGCCCCGGAAGACCTACCTTCCGGCCCCATCGTCATCACCATCAAGCCACGCGGGACCATCGTGGTGCCGGCGCCGGTCATCGTACGAGACCTCGAGGGCAACGAGCTCCCGATCCCGCCATTCAAGCAGCCGGGCGTCGTCAAGTTCTGCGGCTGCGGCCGTTCGGGGAACAAGCCCTTCTGCGACGGGAGTCACAAGAAGGCGACCCTCGAGGCGACCACGAAGCCCTGAACGCCGCCCGCAGGTTCAGTAGTCCCCCACACCCTCCAGCACTTCGATCGGATCCCCCACCGCCAACTGTCCCAGGCCGCGGTGGATGAGGTTCTGACCGAAGTAGACCTCGTTCCCCATCCGCCGAAAGGTGGCCAGAGTCCGGAGCGGCTCCTGGCCGCGCTGCCCAGTGCTTTGATCCGTGGTCGTGACCACGCAACGAGCGCAAGGCTTCACCACGTCGAACTCGACCGCCCCGATCCGAATCCTCCGCCAGCCATCCTCGCCGAAGGGAGAGGAGTCGTCGACTACCAGGTTAGGTCGAAAACGGTTCATCGGGAGCGGCTGCGCCAGCCGCCGATTCAGCTCTTCTAGGGAGGAGGTTCCAATCAGCAAAAAGGGAAATGCATCGGCAAACCCCACCCGGCGATCCAGGCGATCATACCGCGGATTCACGACTCGGCTATTCGGCTCAGGCATATACGCCAGGCGGCACTGCGCCCCCAACGCCTCAGTGCACCAGCGATCGGCATCGGGATCGGGGAGTAGCGCTTGGCAGCGATCTCTCCAGACCTCGACTTCCAGGCTGGTGCCCTCAGTGGGCGCGAGCGGGGTGTGGAGCGGGGGCAGGCCCGGCGCGGTGAGAATGAGATCGGGAGGTGAAATCTCGGTCCGGACCAAACAGAGCCTTGGGAAATCGCGTTGGGTCAGAAACATTCCCTCGGGCGTGACCAGCATCCATCGCCGGTCGTACTCCAGGCCGAGCGGCGAAACAGCCCACGTCTGGAGCGCGATCCCGGCGGCGCCTTTGAGGGGATAGACGTTCAGGGCGGCGAGTCGCACGGGCCGTTACTTCCCGATGCAGAAGTTGGCAAAGACGCGATCGAACACCTGCTCCACATCCACCGTCCCCACCAGCTCGTCCAGCGCCGCGGCGGCCTGATGCAGGTGATGCGCCGCCAAGACGAGGTCGCCACCCGGCTGGAAATGAGATCGAGCTTCGAGCAGCACCTCTCGGGCGCGGGCCAGGGCCTCGCGATGGCGCACGCGGGTCAGGGCAGGCTCAAGATCTGCCTGAACCGCCTGACCGCCGGACACGCGCTCTGCGCCGAGTCGCCTCACCTGGTCGAGGCCCTCGCCCGAGACGATCGAGACCGGCAGGCCGCCGTCATCCGGCCGCGCGAGGTCGGCTTTGGTTCTCAGTACCAGCGTCTCCCGACCCCCGGCCAGGGCAGTGTCGGCGGGATCGACCGGCCGACTCGCTTCGACGCAAAGCAGTACCAGGTCAGCGGCGTCGATGTAGCGGCGGCTCATCGCCATGCCCATGCGATCGATCCGATCCTCGGTGGGGCCTACGCCCGCGGTGTCGACCAGTCGCACCGGCCAGCCGTCGAACTCCGCGCCAGCCTCGATCGCGTCCCTGGTCGTGCCCGGTGTCTCCGTCACGAGCGCCCGTTCGGCCCCGAGCAGCGCGTTGAAGAGCGATGACTTCCCGGCGTTGGGCATGCCCGCCAGCACCACGAGAGCGCCCTCCCGGAGACGCTGGCCCGCCGGGGCGGTCGCCAGCAGGCGGTCGATCTGCTCCAGCACCAGGGCGTGTTGAGCGGATACTCGCTCGAGGTCCAGCGGTCCATCGTCTTCTTCGGGGAAGTCGATGGCATAGCTCAGGAGGGCAAGGAGGTCGATCAGCTCGACCCGGAGCAGCTGGAGCCGTCGAGACAGCCCGCCGTCCAGTTGATGGAGGGCGGCGCGGGCCTGCGCGGTCGCGGTCGCATCCACCAGATCGGCGACCGCCTCCGCCTGCAAGAGATCCATCTTGCCGTTGAGCACGGCCCGGCGAGTGAATTCGCCGGGCAATGCCTGCCGAGCCCCGGCGGCCTGGAGGGCCGCCATCAGGCGAGCCGGGCCGACCAACCCGCCGTGGCAGGAGATCTCGACCAGGTCTTCACCGGAGTAGCTGGCTGGCTCGGGAAAGATGGTATAGACGCCGCGGTCGATGAGGCCTCCGCTGGAGTCGCGGAAGTCCGCCAACCAGGCCCGGCGGGGAGCGTCGGTCCGAAAGGGGTGAATAACCCGCGCCGCGATGTCGAAGACGCCGGCGCCGCTCATCCGGATCAGGGCGAGCGCCGAGCGGCCCGGCGGCGTGGCTAGCGCGACGATGGGGTCGAAGGCGATGGGGATGGCCGAATCCTCCAGCCCCCGGCTACTTGCTTGGCTTCTTGGTGGACCGCGAGGGTGGGTCGACCTTGGGAGCCGGCGGAGGGCGGAGCCGGATCCGCTCCTTCGCGAGCATCCACTGCTGTGGGATACTGACCACGTTCTGGATGAAATAGTACAGATTGAGGCCCGAAGCAAAGTTCAGGAACAACACGGTCATCATCCCCGGCATCAGGTAGAGCATCATCTTCATCTGGGGATTGGGCTCCATCCCCATCTGTCCCACCTTGCTCACGGCGAACAACGAGATTCCCATCAGGACCGGCAGGATGTAGAGCGGGTCCCGCAGGGAAAGATCCGGCAGCCACAGGAATGACTGGCCGCGGAGCTCGATGGTATTCTGGAAGACGAAGAACAAGGCGAGCAGCACGGGCCAGGGCAGGAGCATCGGCCAGCACCCGCTGAACGGGTTGGCCCCGTGCTTCTTGTAGAGGTTCATGACCTCCTGCTGCAGTCGCTGCGGATCGTTCTTGTACTTCTGCTGGACTTCCTGCATCTCCGGCTGCAGCGCCTGCATCTTGAGGCCGGCCCGCATGCCCCGCTGATTGAGCGGCCACAGGATGATACGAATCAGGAGGCCGAAGAAGATCAGGACCACGCCGTAGGCGAGGGAAAGCCGCTCGTGCATCCAGACCAGGAGCCAGCGCACCCCGACCGCGACCGGGCGGATGATGGTACGGAAGCCTGGCCAGCCGTAGGGGTTCACATCATCGAAGTCGTGACCCAGCCGAGCCAGGCGAGGCTGCTCCATCGGCCCGGCATAGAAGGTATAAGAGAAAGCACCCGTCGAGTTGAGCGGGAGGCTGACTACGATATCGGCGGCCAACGGTTTGCCGGCCGGGTTGGGGTGAGCCCGCGCAGTCAGTCCGCTGATCCGGGCGCCGGCGGTGTCGACCGCCAATAAGCCGGTGACGAAGTACTTCGATTTGACTGCCACCCACTCGAACGGGCCGCTGAACGTCGTCAGGAGTCCCGGTTGCAGGCGGGAGAACCGGGTCAGATCGCTCTTGCTCTGCTTGGTTACCAGGCCATACTCGTTGTGGTTTCCCACGGAGTCGGCCTCGGTCTGGCGCAGGCCCGAGCCCAATCCGACCAGGAGCAGCCCCCCGTTGGGTCCGATCCCACTGACGGTGCCGGCTACGTCGATGCGATAGTCATCGGGTCGGAATCGGTAGAGGAGGTTTACGTCGACCGATCCCCGCCGCGCGGTCAATCGAAGCTCGGAGGGACCCGAAACCGACAGCCGCGGCGTCGAAGAGGTGAAGGTCCAGTCGTCGAGCCGAAGCGTATCGGACCCTACTACCAGCGTGAGGCCCAGCCAGCCCCCGTCCTCTGTCACCAGCTGCACCGGCTGGCCTCGATCGGCGGGAGCCATCGACCGATATCGAGTGGCCGTCGCCTGGACCAATTCCGCGCCAAGAGTGCTGAAGCCGTAAGTGAAGAGATCGGAGGTAACCAGTACGGTCTCCGCCGGGGCCGACGCCACCGGATGCTCGGTCGGGCCGAGAGTCGGAAGGGGAGCCTGGGCCGGAGGAGCCGGCTGTTCCGGGGGAGCGGTGGTGGCTGGCGGCGGCGGCCGACGCGTCTGCTTGAAGACGATCGACGGAGCCACGGCGATCACGATCATCAGGATGATCGCCAGGAGAAAGCGACGGTCCATTTATGAGTGCGCGGAAGTTCGCGAGGTCAGGAGCGGGCCCCGATCAGGGCACAGGGTCATAGCCACCCGGATTCCACGGATGGCAACGCAGCAACCGGCGTCCGCCCAACCACGTCCCTTTGAGCGCCCCGTACCGCGCCACAGCTTCGAGCGCGTACTGCGAGCAGGAGGGAGTAAACCGGCAACTGGGCGGCAACACTGGAGAGATGATCAGCTGATACCCGCGAATCATCAGGCTTACCAACCGGGCTGGCAGCTTCAGGAGCCACTGCATGGAAGGAGGCGCACACTCAGGACGCCGCGACGCTGTCTCGCCACAACAGAACTTCCGATCGCAGCGTGGTGAAGGAAGCCCGGTAGGCCTCTCGCTTGGCGCGAATCAGCAGATCCCGCGCCGGTTGCCCGCTTCGTACCTCTCGCCGCCAGACCTCGCGCAGCCGTCGCCGCAAACGATTGCGGGCCACCGCGGTGGCCTGGAAGCGAGGAACCAGGAGTCCAATCCGAGGATGGCCCACTGAATTGTCGATCCAGAAGAAGTCCAAGTGCCGGGTCCCTCGCCGCACGCCCTTCTCCAAGCAGCGCCGCAGATCGGCAGGGCGGGCGAGCCGGTATCCGCGCGGGAGGCGTTCCGAGGCCGTCAGGCGTGCTTGGTGGGCGTCGAGACCGCGATACGCTTGCGGCCCTTCTTCCGGCGACGCGACAGCGTCGCGCGACCCCAGCGCGTGGCCATCCGGGCCCGGAATCCGTGCTTGTTGATCCGCCGGCGATTGCGGGGACGATATGTTGGCTGCATTGCTGTAGATGCCGGTTCCGTGAGGGGGCAAAGCTACCCACGGGAGGCCACGACGGTCAAGGTTGACTTTTCCACACGCAGCCCGTACTATCGTGCGCCCTTGCCAATCTCCCACCGTTGTCGAGCACCATGCAGCTGTCCGCACAAGAGGCCTGGAAGCGGATCCTAGAGGAAGCGTACCGACAGGTCCCGGAGAAGGTTAACCGCGGATATCTGGAGCCGACCGAAGCCATCGCTTTGGAGGAAGGCCGGCTCGTGGTCGCGGCGGCGGATGAATTCTCCGCCAAGTGGAACGAGACCAAGTACGGTGGAGTCCTCTCCACGCTCGCCGAGCCGGTCCTGGGTCGGGCGACGTCGGTGGTCTTTCGCGTCAAGGAAGATCTGCGACGCCGGCCCCAGATGGACTTCTTCGTGGGTCCTCAGCCGGAAGGGGGGGGCACGCCCGGCAAGGCGAGCACCCAGCCGCTCAACGAGCGGTATACCTTCGACACCTTCGTCATCGGTAAGTCGAACCAGCTGGCAGCCGCCGCGGCCCACGCCGCTGCCGAGGCCCCCGGGAAGACCTACAATCCCCTTTTCATTTATGGGGCCACCGGGCTGGGCAAGACGCACCTGATGCAGGCCATCGCTCACGCGGTGGTGGAGCGCCGGCCCGAGACCCGGCTGCTCTACCTCAGCGCCGAGCAATTCATCAACGAGGTGATCGAGGGGATCCACACCCGCACGATGTCGGAGCTGCGCAAGCGCTACCGCAACGAGATCGACCTGTTCCTGGTGGACGACGTCCACTTCCTCGAAGGGAAGGAAGCGACCCAGGAAGAATTCTTCCATACCTTCAACACGCTGCACGAGGCCCACAAGCAGATCGTCCTGACCTCGGATCGGCCTCCCAAGGAGATCCCCGGCCTCGAGGCCCGGCTGGTCAGCCGGTTCGAGTGGGGAATGGTGGCGGACATCGGGCAGCCGGACCTGGAGCACCGGATCGCCATTCTCCGGAAGAAGCAGGAGCAGGACCACCTCGAGCTGACCATCCCCGACGACGTGCTCCGCTTTATCGCCGAGCACGTCCGCTCCAACGTCCGGGAGCTGGAGGGATGCATCATCAAGCTGTTGCTCTTCGCCTCCCTCAAGCACCGCGAAGTCTCGATCGGCCTGGCCCGAGAGGCGCTTGCCGACAAGATCCGCTCCGCCGAGGAAGGCGCCCTGCCAATGCGGAGCCTGCCGTCGATCGAGCGGATCCAGGATGTGGTGGCCCGGGGGTGGGGGGTGACGGCCGACCAGCTCCGCTCCAAGGCCCGGATCAAGAGCCTGGTGGTCCCACGCCAAATCGCCATGTTCCTGGCCCGGGATATCCTCGAGATGCAACTGGTCGAGATCGGCCACGCCTTCGGTGGACGCGACCATTCAACGGTGATCCATAGCGTCAACAAGGTCGAGCGCCAGATGTCGCGCGATCGGTCCTTCAAAGAACGCGTAGAAGTGGCCCGTCGGGAGTTGTCCGCACAGTAGATAAGTGAATGTGGGGAGTGTGGGGAGCGCGGAAAGCTCGTGCGCTTGTCCCGATCGGGTCCACGGCCTCCACAATCAGTCGACACCTGCACGGCGGGAAAGGTGGGGCGGGCGCTGGAGTTGGGGGGTACATCCACATATCCAGAGCGCCTACTGCTGCTACTAGATTCTTTTATATAGTATCGTAGTAGTTCTTTCAGCATCGGCGAGGGCCGGGAATGAAGTTCACCATCACGCGTGAGCAGCTCCAAGAAGGCCTGGTGGCGGTCGCGGCCAGCATCCCGACCAAGACCACGCTTCCGGTGCTGGCCAACATCCTGGTGGAAGCGGGTCGGGACGGGCTCAGGCTCTCGGGAACCGATCTGGACACCGCCGTGAGCACCACGGTGCCGGCCTCGGTGGACCAGGAGGGGGCAGCGACCCTGCCGGCCAAGAAGCTGGTCGAGATCGTGCGCGAGCTGCCCAGCGCGCCGATCCGGTTCACCAGCTCGGGCGAGCAGCGGGTGACCATCGAGTGCGGCCGGGCCAAGTTCCGCCTCCTGGGTCTTCCGCGGGAGGAATTCCCTGCCTTTCCGGCGGTCAAGTTCGAGGGTGGCTGGAAGTGCTCGTCGGGTGATCTCCAGAAGCTGATCGGGCACGTGGCCTTCGCGGCCAGCACCGAGGAAAGCCGGCCGATTCTCAACGGGGTACTCTGGGAGCTCCGGCCCGAGCGGATGCGGATGGTGGCGACCAACGGTCACCGGCTGGCGCGGATGGATGTCCCCACTCGGCCCGGACTGGCTTCAGGGCAGGCGGATCTGATTGTTCCTCCCAAGGCACTCGATCAGATTCGACGGCTCTACGGGAGCGACGAGGAGATCGAGATCGCCCGAAGCGAGAACCACCTCGCGTTCCGCTCGGCGGTGACCCAGGTCTTCACCCGACTGATCGAGGGGCCCTACCCGAACTACGAGCAGGTGATCCCCCGGGAGAACGACAAGGCGGCCACCGCGGACAAGGCGACCTTCTCCTCCGCGATCCGCCGGATGAGCATCGTGGCCAGCGACCAGACCCACCGGATCCGCCTCGCGCTCACGGGTGGGGCCTGCAAGCTCTCGGTCCAGACTCCCGACCTCGGCGAAGCCCAGGAGGAGATCAGCATCAGCTACGAGGGGGACCCATTGGAAATCGGCTTCAACGCCGCCTATCTGCTCGAGATCCTGCGCTACATCCCGACCGATGAGGTCCGGATGACCTTCAAGGGTCCCGAGCGGGCTGCCACCTGTGAGCCGGTGGGTTGGAGCGATCCGGCCAGCTTCATGGCTCTGGTCATGCCGCTCCGGCTGGTGGACTAGCAACCTCCACCGATCGACGTCGCCCAGGGCTCCTGCAGAGCCCTCCACCCTTTTCTCCGTAACCCATGATCCGCTCTTCAATCATCCGCCACGGCCTGGCCGCGGCGCTCACCCTTGTCATCGCCCGCCCCAGCCTGGCGCAGGACTCCACGCACCCCTTCGGCACCCTCAGGGAGCAGGCCGAGATCCAGCAGCGGTGGCTGCAGCAGCGGCTCGACACCTACCTCCCCGCTCTCATGCGGAAGTATGGGATCGATATGTGGGTGGTCCCCATGCGCGAATACAACGAGGATCCGGTCTTCGAGGGGATCGCGGCCCCCACGACGTTCGCGGCCCGGCGGCGGACGATCTACGTCTTCTTCGATCGCGGCCCTGAGAAGGGTGTCGAGCGGATCGCGCTGGGTGGTGGCTCCCAGGGCGGGGTGTTCGCGGCAGTACGCACGACCAAGGAGGTCAATGGGGTGGCGGGCCGCACGGCGGAGCTCTGGGGTGACCAGCAGTGGCAAGTATTGAAGGAAACGATCGAGGCCCGGCAACCGAAGATCATCGGGATCAACAAGTCCAGGATCTTCGCCTTTTCCGATGGTCTGAGCTCGGGGGAGCTGGAGGGGATGAGCCAGGCTCTCGGGAAGAAGTGGACCTCGCGCTTCAAATCAGCGGAAGGGCTGGCGGTGGACTTTCTCGCGCTTCGTCTCCCCGAAGAACGGGACGTCTACGCCAAGATGCAGGACCTCGTCTGGCAGATGATCCGGACCATGTTCTCGAGTCAACTGATCACGCCCGGGGTGACACGCACCAGCGACCTGGTCTGGTGGTGGCGCCAGCACCTCAACGATCTCGGCCTGGGGACGTGGTTCCAGCCCTCGGTGGAGATCCAGCGGCGCGGCGCCAACGATGAGCAGCTGGGGGACGACCCGGTCATCGAACGCGGGGATCTGCTCTGGTGCGACGTCGGGATCACTGCCCTCCGCCTCAATACCGACACCCAGCACGACGCCTACGTGTTGCGCGAGGGGGAGGCCGATGCGCCGGCCGGGCTCAAGCAGGCACTGGCCAACTCGAATCGTCTGCAGGATCTCCTGTTCGAGGAGATCCGCCCGGGCCGCACCGGGAACGAAGTACTGCAAGCGGTCCTGACCCGGATGCGCGCGGAGGGATTGGACGGAACCCTGTACAGCCATCCCATCGGGCTCAACGGCCATGGCGCGGGCCCGCTGATCGGCCTGTGGGACTATCAGGAAGGCGTTCCCGGCCGTGGTGACCACAAGGTGCTCGCCAACATGTGGTTTTCGAGCGAGCTCCAGGTGACCAGCGAGATCCCCGATTGGGATGGACAGCGGGTACGGATGGCCCAGGAGGAAGACTTCGCGATCGGGGCCGATGGGAAGCCGTTCTGGATCAAGGGTCGGCAGAGTGAATTGATCCTGATCCACTGATTCGCCCCCGTCAGGCCCGCCTGGGGGCTGCTGGTTGACAGCCTCCCGGATGAAGACCATACTCGCACCGCGATTCACGACCCAAACGGCACATTTTCGGGTGACCCAGCCCCCGGTTGCTCCGGGGGCGTTCGCATCTTCTGGCGCCGCACCGGTACCACGAGAGGAGCCGCCGCGATGAGGTGTCGGTGAACGTAGAAGCCCGCCAGTCGGCACTGCGGGACCTGTCGATCCTGAGCTTTCTGCCGGCGGACGTCCGAGAGCTGGTGGAAGGGAGCTTCGAAGAGGTCTCGTTCCCGTTCGGCTCCTCGATCGTCCGCGAGGGGGAGCCGGCCGACGCCTTGTTCATCCTGGTGAACGGACGGGCCCGGGTGATCAAACGGGGGGATGGTGGCGAGGAGGTTCCCCTGGGGGTGCTCCGACCCGGGGACTCCTTCGGCGAAATGGGTCTGCTGGACCATGCCACCCGGACCGCGACGGTACGGGCCACCTCCGAGGTGGAAGCGCTCCGTCTGCAGCGCGCCGTCTTCGACGCCCTCCTTGAGGAGCGCCCCGAGCTCCGACATTACCTCGAGCTCCAGAGCAAGCACCGCCAACTCCACAGTTTCTTCCAGCAGTACACCGCCTTTTCCCAGCTCCCCGTCGAGGCACTCACCGCCCTGCTCTCGGAACTCACCCCCGTGGTGGTGCGCACCGGTGACATCGTCGTGCGCGAGGGGGATCCACCCGGCCCGATGTATGTGGTCGAGGAGGGGCGATTCCGGGTCTACACCGAGGCCGATGGCCGGCGCCGCCCCATCGGATACATCCGCAAGGGAGAGTACTTCGGCGAGCTCTCGGTCTTTCGGCACACGCGGCGTGCCGCCACGGTGGAGGCTCTGACCGCGGGTCGGCTGCTGATGCTCCGGGGCGAGACCTACGAGGCCCTGCTGGAGCGGTATCCCGCCTTCCGGGACGAGCTGGAAAGCCGGATGGAGCAGTATGACTACCGCCACACCGCCCAGATTCCCATCGACTTCTTCCAGGAATTGCTGCCGGCCGATGCAACCACCCAGGAGCGCGTCGGCGAGTCCCAGGTGGATCAAAAGGTCGGGGAGAAGGAAGAACCCGTCGAGGAGGAAGCAGCCGGCCCCTTCGCCACCAAAGACGGGCGCTTCCAGAAGCGCGGCCGGCGGATCCGGAAGTTTCCCCACCTCTGGCAGATCGACGAAGTGGATTGCGGGGCAACCTGCCTGGCCATGGTGTGCCGGCACTTCGGCCGCGCGGTCAGCCTGGCCCGGATCCGCCAGCTGGTGCACACCAGCATGGATGGCGCCAGCCTGCGGGCAATCTGTGCAGGCGCCAATGAGCTGGGCCTCGCGGCGCGGGCGGTCAAGGCGACCGGGGCCAACCTGGCCCAGATGCCCCTTCCGGCGATCGCCCACTGGGAGGGGAACCACTGGGTCGTGATCTATGACGTGGACGAGAGCCACGTCCGGGTCTCCGATCCCGCGGTCGGGCGCCGGCGGATGCCGCGCCGCGAATTCGAAGAGAAGTGGACCGGGTACGCGGCACTCTTCGACTACACCGACGCCTTCGCCAAGAATCCCGAAGGCAAGCTGGGGATCAGCTGGCTGGTCCCCTTCTTCCGGCCCTTCACGCGGATCTTCCTCCAGTGCGCCGGGCTGGCCCTGATCGTCAGTGCGCTGCAGATGGTGATCCCGGTATTCACCCAGGTGATCGTGGATCGGGTGCTGGTGGAACAGGACCTGAGCCTGCTCAACGTCCTGATCATCTCGATGGCGCTGGTGATTCTGTTGACGCTGGTGGCGACGGTGGTGCAGCGCTACCTGCTGAGCTTTGCGGCCGTCCGCATCGATTCCACCACACTCGACTTCCTGACCCGGCGGCTTCTGAGCCTGCCGATGAGCTACTTCAACAGCCGCCGCATCGGCGATATCCAGCGGCGGCTGGCGGGGATCTGGCAGGTCCGCGAGTTCCTGGTGGAATACGGCGTGCAGGCCCTCAGTGCGGTGGCCCAGCTCGCTGCGGCCCTGGTGCTGATGATCATCTACAGCCCGATCCTCACGCTGGCCTTCCTCGCCACGGTGCCGCTCTTCGTCGTGCTCATGAAGTACTCGGCCAACTGGCTGTTTCCGCTCTATGCCGAGTTGGAGGAATCCTACGGGAAGTACCAGTCCTTCCAGATCGATGCGATCCGTGGCATCGAGACGGTCAAGGCGCTGGGCGCGGAGCTTTCCTTCCGGGACCTCATGCTTCGGCAGTTCAACAGCGTCGCCCGCAACCGGTTCAAGGCCGACTTCACGCTGATGGCCTACAACGGGACCATCCAGACCATCACGCTGCTCTCGGTGGTGCTCTTCCTGTTCGTGGGGGCCCGGCAGGTGATGAACGGATCGCTCTCGATCGGCGCCCTGGTCGCCTTTAACTCGCTGGTGGCGCTGGCCAACATGCCCATCATCACCCTGATGGCGCTCTGGGATCACTGGCAACAGGCGACGGTCTACCTCACCCGCCTGGAAGACATCTTCGCCCAGGAGCCGGAGCAGGGGAGCGATCGCTCGCGGCTGGTGCCGGTCAAGTCGCTGGAGGGGCGGATCAGCTTCCGCCACCTCGGGTTCCGCTACGGGGGCCCGGAGTCGCCGCCGATCCTGGACGACATCGAGTACGAAGTGCCGCCCAATACCATGGTGGCCATCGTGGGCCGGAGCGGCTCGGGGAAGACCACCCTGATCAAGTGCCTGGCGGGGCTCCTGGAGCCGAGCGAGGGGACGATTCTCTACGACGGGATCGATCTCAAGAGCCTCAACTATCGCGACCTCCGGCGGAACATCGGCTTCGTGCTCCAGGACAACCACATCTTCGACGACACCATCGCCCGGAACATCGCCTTCGGGGAAGACGAGCCGGACATGGACAAGGTGATCTGGGCGGCGCAGGCGGCCAGCGCCCGCGATTTCATCGAGCGACTTCCCCTCGGCTACGACACCCACATCGGCGAATCGGGACTCTCCCTCTCCGGCGGTCAGAAGCAGCGGGTGGCGATCGCGCGGGCGATCTATCACCGGCCCCCGGTGCTGGTCTTCGACGAAGCGACCAGCGCCCTCGACACCGAGAGCGAGCGGGCTGTGAAGGAAAACATCGACCAGCTGCTCGAGGGCCGGACCTCGTTCGTGATCGCCCACCGGTTGAGCACGGTGCGTGACGCCGACGTGATCATCGTGCTGGAGAAGGGCCGGTTGGTGGAGCAGGGGACCCATGATGAGCTGATGGAACGCCAGGGGCTGTACTACTTCCTGGTGAGCCAGCAGTTGGGCCTGTAGTCAGAGGAGCCGATGGCCGACCGCCGCGATCAGGACGCCGCCTTCCTGGACCTCGAGCCGCCCCACTGGGCCGCGCGAGGGCTGGCCTATTTCATCCTTGCGATATTCTCGCTCATGGTCATCGCCCTCCTGGTGGTCCATGTCCCCGAAGTCGTCTCCGGACGGTTTGCTCTGGTCCCCATGCAGGGCACCGACCCGGTCCGGGCGCCTCGAGACGGGGTGGTGAGCGAGGTGACGGCAGTCGAAGGCGGACGGGTGCGGGCCGACTCGATGTTGTTCCTGCTCCGATCTCCCTCGATGGCGGATCGCAGCGCGGAGCGGCGGACCCTGCAGACCAACCTCAAGGCCGATGAGGGTCGCCTGGCCATCGCGACCAGCCAGTTGGAAACCCGGCGCCGGGCCGATGAGGCGGAAGGCCACCGGCTCGCAGACCAGGTGACCTATCTCGATCGACTCGTCGCGTCGAAGAACCGGCGACTCGCGCTCACCCGGGAGCTCGCCGACAGCGCGTCCTCGGGCGCCCGCAGCGGCTCGGTCGGGCGCGTGGAGGCGAGCCGACTGGAGCTGGAGGTCGTGACCCTGGCGGAGGAGGTGCAAGCCGCCGAGAACGATCGCGACGAAGCGCGAGCGGCGATCAAGCGGCTTGAGCAGGACGCCGCCGCCCGCGAGCTCGAATTTCAGGAGACCAAACGCGGTCTCCTGGAGTCGATGGAAACCGAGCGGATCCGGATCGCGTCGTTGGAGGCCGATCTGGTCAACAGCACCGACAAGGGAATGGTGGTTCGCGCGCCCTGTGCCGGTACTGTCCTCCGGCTCCGGGCCGGCTCACCGGGGGCGGTAGTCAAGGACGGAGAAATCCTGAGCGAGATGGCCTGCGAAGGAGACCGCCTCCAGGCGGAGCTCATCCTCCCTCAGGCCGGCGTTCCGCTGGTTCAGGCCGGCCAGCAGGTCAAGCTTCGCTTCGATGCCTTTCCATATCAGCGCTACGGCATTCGCTTCGGGACCGTGCGGTGGCTCGGCCCTTCAGGCGTCACGTCCAGGGACAGCGGGGCGTTTCGCGCGCTGGTCGACGTGGCCGATCAGGCGTTTCGAGTGCGGGGACAGATGCAGGCGCTGCTCCCCGGCATGGGTGGCCAGGGCGACATCCTGGTGGGTCGTCGTTCGCTGGTGAGTTACGCCTTCGAGCCGATTCGCGCCCTCAAGGAAAACTTCGCCGAGCCGCCACGGTAGTCGCCGCTCAGAACCACCGCCCGATCCGCACGAACCAGAGGCCGCGGTCGTTGCTGGCCCAGCCATACTCCGCCCGGAGGGGCCCGATCGGCGTGTCCACGCCCAGGCCCACTCGCCCACCGACCAGCCATCTTCCGCCGGGAACGGCCGCACCCCCATTGGCCGACTGTCCCGTTGCGATGTCGGTGCGCACCTGAAGGGCCCCCAACACCCGGTACCCGACCGTCAACCGAGCCACCGCTTCCCGGTCTCCTCGCCGCTCGCCGATATGGAGTCCGGGAAATCCGTCGTACCCGCCCAGCATGAAGGTGCTCTGCTCCGGCAAGTCACTTCCCCATCCGTACCGTGCACTGGGGCGAATCGTAGCCCGGCCCTGCTTGAACGTCGGCCCCACCTCGAGCTGAGCCAGCTGGTAATGATTGGTCCAAGCCCCCTCGACCCTCAGCACGGGCTCGCCGGGCACCGTTCCCTTCGAGATTCGGATTCGGCCGCCAAAGGCCGAACGGTTGCCCCCGGAGGAGTCGGACCAGAACCGCGCCTCGCCCCCCAGCGAAGTGACCCAATCCCGCCCGAAGGCCTGCTCTACCCCTCCGAACACCAGCGCTTCCTGGGTGTTGTCTGAGGGAAGCTGGTTCCCTTGAGCGTCGAAGATTCGGATATCCTCGTTGCTCAGGCCCAGGGTAAGCAGGGGAACCAGGGCCTGGCGACTCAAGGCCGCGGTTCGAACGCCGAGCCGGAGGCGCTGAGCCAGCTCACCGACGATGAGCAGGCCACTCCCGTCGAGGGACGCGCCCAGCAGGCGGCGGTCCACTACCCCGGCCCAGACCTCGCCACCCAGGTCGCCGTCATACGCCAGGCCGAGGCCGGCATAGCGTCGGGGAGCCGGTTGAATCGTAACGGTGAGCCGGAGGGAATCGACGGGCCCTTCCGGGGCCAGCCAGATCGCCCGGAAGTCGTCGGACCGCCCCAACTCCTGGAACCCGCGGCGGATCGCAGCCGGCCGGAGCGAATCTCCGGGGACAAGATGGAAACGCTCCTGCACGTGGCGCTGATCGGCCGGCCGCCCTCCGTTGAACGTGACCCCGGCCAGTCGAGCCCGTGGGGCGGCACTTGCTCGACCCCATCCCGCGGCGGTGAGGCAGGGGGCCTGCCCCAGTGCGGCGGCCGCCGCTTCGCGACCGCGGTCGATCAGGGCGGCGATCTTGTCTGGCGCGAAATCCAGGCTGGCGAAGTTCTGCACGTCAGGCCTGATGAACACGTCCTCGGACCCAAGTGAATCGGCCGGCTGCCGGAACAAGAAGGCGACCAGCCGGTCGGCGATATCCAGCGGGGATTCGGCGTTGAGCGTGTCCGCGAGATGCTCGGTGGCGTCGGAGACGATGACCCGCGTCGCGCCCTCCGTGCGCGCCGGCCCAACCGGGATGTTGGCGGAGATGGCCCCGTCCGCGAGGACGCTCCCGTTCATCGACACGGGGGTGAAGATGAGCGGGATGGCCATGCTGGCCCGAACCGAGAGGGCCAGGTCGCCGGAACGGAGTATGACGGTGTCGCGGTCGGCCAGATTGCTGGCCACGGCCCGGAACGGGATCGGCAGGGAGTCGAAGTTTCCTCTGGCGATCAGATTCCCGCGGAGCAGTCCCTGGTTAAGCAGCGCGTTGACCTCGGCTTCGTCTACCGCCGCGCGCTGCAGGTTGAGGCCGTGGCCTCCTTGCTCCCAGGCGAGGATGGGCTGGAGTTCGCCGAGGGATCGAGGGACGGTCGGATCATACTGTTGGAACAGGTCGTTGAGTGGGAGGCGGCGGGTAAGGGAATCGATCTCTCGAGCGGTGTATCCGCTGGCATACATGGCGCCGATGATGGCGCCCATACTGCTCCCGATGATCAGATCGGGCCGGATGCCGAGACTGTCGAGGACCCGGAGCACGCCGATGTGGGCCAGCCCCTTGGCGCCGCCCCCAGAGAGTACCAGGGCGGTCGGCCTCGGCTGGCACTGCTGGGCCTCCGCTCGGCCCGCGAGTATGAAGAGAAGTAGAAAACTGGTTACGGCGCGCATGGCGCCAAAGTTAACAGACTGAAGGCGGTACCCCTTGCGGAGGGTCCCGCCCATCCGTCATACTTGGCCGACTGGACTCCGGGACCGCCGGTACGATGCCGGCGCGCGGGGCCGAGATCGTGGAGAGTCATTCGAATGACGTACGTGATTGCTGAAGCCTGTATCGGCGTGAAGGACCGGGGGTGCGTGGACGTTTGCCCGGTCGACTGCATTTACGAAGGCGATGATCAGCTTTACATCCACCCCGACGAATGCATCGATTGCGGGGCCTGCGAACCCGAGTGCCCGGTCACGGCGATTTTTCCGGAAGAGGACGTGCCGCCGACTCAACAGACCTATATCGCCAAGAATCGGGACGTATTCAACAGTGATACCCCACCCGGTAAGCCTCAGCGCTGAGACTCGTTCATTTCTCCATGATGGTCACTCGCCCTCCGGAAATTTTCGGAGGGCGGGTTGTTAAGGGACATGAATGCATAAAATACTGCCGCTGGGGACTGCATAAAGTGCATAAAATGAGGGCGGCCCTGGGACCGTACTGCTTGGCCGCGATCCCAGGGCCGATTCTTGGAAGGATTTTCTGAAGTTTGGCGGGGCTCCGTCGGGAGACGGCTCCGGCCGCCAATACCTTAGACGCCTGACCCCCCAAAAAGGTTTCAGGCGAGGCCGGCCAGGAAATCCGCCAGAGCCCTGGCTATGGCTTCGGGTTGCTCGACTGGTGGGAGGTGACCGGCTCCGGCGATCGTGACCAACCGCGCTCCAGGAATGGCTTCCGCCATTCGTCGGGCCGCCTCGGGAGAGATGAGCACGTCCTGCTCTCCCGTCACCACCAGAGTGGGCAGGTCCTTCAATGACGGGAGCAACGGAGTGCTGTCCACCCGGTCGCGCATGGCGGTGAGGGCGCCGACAATCCCGGCGACCGGAGTGGCCTCAATCATTTTGCGCACGCGCTCGACGACCCGGGGGCGCACCGTCGGCGCATCGGCGGCGAGCAGCCTGGGAATCATCTCCTGCGCGATCGCAGCGGCACCGCCTTCCCGCGCGGTCGCCACCGCATTGTCCCTGGCCTTCTTGCCTTCAGGCGAATCCGCCTCCGCTCTGGTGTCCATCAGGATCAGGGCCCGTACCCGATCCCGGTGTCGGCGAATCAGCTCGAACGCGATGTATCCCCCCATCGAGATCCCACAAACGATCGCCCGCTCTTCGTTGAGCGCGGTCAACAATGCGGCCAGGTCGTCGGCATAGGTCGCGATGCTATAGCCCAGGTCGGGGGCGTCGGACCGACCCATACCGCGGAGATCAGGCGTAATCCAGCGAAACCCGTCCAGCCCGGCGAGGCTGTCCCGCCAGATGGTGCGGTCGAGGGGGTACCCATGAATGAAGAGAACGGCCGGCCCGTGTCCCTCGGTCTCTACGGCGAGGTGCACCCCGTTCACCATGACGCGATCCCCGCCCATGAACTGGGCGAACGCCTCGGGGACTTCCACGGGGCGGCCCTCCGCGTCGATGCACACGAAGACGAGCTCGGCAGCTCCGATCAGGGCATCGTCCCGGGTCCGGCGCGCGGTCTGTCGGAGGGTGAAGCTGGTTCGCCCCCGGTGCACCATGGCCTGGCGGAAGCGCAACACGTCGCCCGGGAACGCGGGAGCATGGTAGTCGATGGTGGCCTTACGGACCGCCGGCCAACTGTGACTCCGACCGAAGAGATCCATGCCCGGCCCCCGGGCCAGCATTTCCCAGCGAGCTCGCTCAAAGAGGGCGAGAAACGACGCCTGGTTCAGGTGCCCATAGGCGTCGCACTCGTCCGGATAAACCGTGAGATCGATCTCGGCCGGGGACATGGACGGGAAAGGTAATGGAGCGGAGAGGTTCCGCCTCGGCGGCGCGGCGATGGACGCGCCGGCACTGATCACGTTACCTTGGATTGTGGTGCGTCTTCCGTTTTCTACCATCAGTCTCCCATGATCCCCCCTCCTCACGGCACCGACCTGCTGCCTGCCAGCCTGATCGCCTCGCAATCAGCCTTCGATCAGCTGATCGCCAGAATTTCGGAGCAACCGCTGGTCGCCGTGGACACCGAGGCGGCGAGCTTTCACCGCTATCATGATCGTGTTTACCTGGTGCAGGTCTCAACCCGCGAGCTGACCGCGGTCATCGACCCGCTGGCGGTGAAGGATCTGAGCGGGCTGGGGCGGGTCCTGGTTGATCCCCGGACCGAGATTGTCTTGCACGATGCGGACTACGATCTCCGGATCCTCGATCGAGACTATGGATTCCACGCGACTCGACTCTTTGATACCAGGGTGGCCGCCCAGTTGTTGAACGAGCCGGGGATCGGGTTGGCGGCGCTGCTCGAGAAACACTTCGCCGTCCGTCTCGACAAGAAATTCCAGCGCGCCGACTGGTCGCGCCGGCCACTCAGCGAAGGCATGCTGGCGTACGCCGCGGCCGACACCCACTACCTGCCGGCTTTGCGAGACCGGCTTCGCGCATCCCTGGAAGAGCGGGGGCGCTGGCCATGGGCGGAGGAGGAGTTCACCCTGTTGGAGCAGCTCCGGTGGACGGCCTCGGGCCCCATCGAGGAAGGGTATCGGCGTCTCAAGGGGGCCTCGCGACTCCGGGGGAAGACGCTGACGGTACTGCGCGAGCTCTACGCGTGGAGAGACCAGGTGGCGCGGGAGATGGATCGGGCCCTGTTTCGGGTGGTGACCAACGAGGCGCTGCTGGCCATGGCCCAGGCGGCCCCAACGAGCATGGAGGATCTCCGCGCCATCGGCGGCGTGTCCTCGGACCTCGTCACCCGGCGCGGGGACCGGATCCTGGCGGCCGTCCAGCGAGGGTTGGCGGCTCCGCCGGAGAAGCCAGTTCCGTTGATGCGGGATCGCACGCCACACGACCCCGAAGCCGCGGCCCGTCTGGAGCGTCTGAAGGAGATTCGGAACCGGCTCGCCGCCCAGGTTGATCTGGCGCCCGGTCTGCTCTGTCCCAATGCCACGCTCGAGCAGATCGCTCAACGCAATCCGAAGACCCGGGAGGAGCTGGCCGCCACTCCGGATCTCAAGCGATGGCAACTCGAGGTGACGGGAGAAGAATTCCTGCGGGCACTGCGGGGAGGACCGACGAGAAGCTAGCGGGTCATCCGCCCAGGAAGGCCCTGATTCGCGGATCCATGCGCTCCGGCGTCCAATAGGGCTCCCACACGATCTCCACCTCCGCCCCCGTCACCCCTTCCAGCTCTTCTACAGTGCGCTTGACGTCCGAGACGATCTCGGGTCCCGCGGGGCAGCCGGGGGAGGTCAGCGTCATCCGGATGTGGACTTTCCCTTCTTCCTTGACCTCGACCTCGTAAACCAGCCCGAGGTCGATGATGTTGAGATTGAGCTCCGGGTCTTTGACGCCGCGGAGCGCTTTCTGGACGGTTTCCTGGGTCACCATGAGCGTTTCCTCCTTTCGCGAAGCTAGCCCATGAGTCGGAGGGTCGTCAACCGCCGGTGGCACGCACCACGGCGTCGCTGAGATGGTCACGGACGGCACGGAGCTCCCGGATGGAGCGGCCGACCTTGGGGTCGAAGCAGCGATTGGTGAGGAAGATCAGGAACAGGTCGCGGCGGGGGTCGATCCAGATGAGGGTCCCGGTCCACCCGGTGTGCCCGTACGACTCCGGGGAAAGCAGCGAGCCATAGGGCGTGGGAGGCTCCTCCTTGGGGTCGGGCGCTTCCCAGCCGTGGAGCCTGGGGCCGGCATTCTGCCCCGGCTTGAGAAACTCGTGCACCGTTTCGGCGCGGAGCAGGTGTCCGCCGGGAGTCGCGCCCTGGTTCAGCCACATCCGGGCATAGCGGGCGAGGTCGGCCCCGGTGGAAAAGACGCCGGCATGCCCGGCGACTCCCCCGAATCGCACTGCATTCTGATCGTTCACCTCTCCAGCAATCGCGGTCCCGTTCCAGACGCCGGTCGGCACCACGCGTGCGCGGACCGAGTCGGGTGGCCGGTACATGGTGCTCGCCATGCCGAGTGGGGCGAAGACTTCACGGGCCGCGAAGCGGTCCAGGGGCTCCCTGGCCACTGCTTCGACGATGAGGCCCAGCAACATGGCGTTGAGATCACTGTATTCGGCCGAGGCACCAGGCGCCCGACGCAGGGGCTCGGCGTAGAGGAGGGTGATGGCGCTGTCCCGCGTGGGGGCCAGCTTGAAGAACTCCACGTAGCTCCGGAGACCACTGGTATGGGTCAGGAGCATCCGCACCGTCACCTCCGCCTTCCGGCCACCGGTGAACCGGGGGAGGTAGCGCTGGACCGGCGCATCGAGCTCGACTTGACCGCGCTCTACCAGCAACATGATCGCGGTTGTGGTGCCGACCACCTTGCTGATCGAGGCCACGTCCCAGAGCGTCTGGACCGGATCGGGGACGGCAGAGCGCTGAGCCCAGGTGAAGTGACCGTAGCCCCGGCTGTACAGCACGGTATCCTTTCGCCCGATCACCACTACCGCCGCTGGATAGACCCCTCGATCGCGACCGGCCAGGATGATGCTGTCGATTTCCGAAAAGCTCTGGCCCGAGGCGCTCTGGCCCGGTGCACAGGACAGGAGCGTGAGCAACAGAAATGGAAGTGCCGAGCCCGAGCGGGGGGGCATGCTCAGCGGTCCTTCACGTCGCCGGGGGGGAGTTGGTAGAGCAGCTGGGCCGTGCGTAGGTCCCGCGCGGTCGGCGACGATGCTCGCGTCGAGGGAAACATGACGTCGGTGGGGTTGGCCGAATGGGGGAGCCCGAGGGCGTGGCCTACCTCGTGAAGCACCACGGTGCGAAGCCCCTGATCGGGCACGACTCGACCATCGTGGTCACGCACGGCCAGCTGGATCCGCGCCGATCGAATCACGCCGTACTGATCCCACGTGAGGTCGGTCTGCCCGGTTCGTTCGAAACTGAAATGATCGATCCATCGCACCGTAATCTGGGCCCCGGCGGTATCGGGCTGCTGCTGAAAGCGCACGCCGATTCCCGATCCTTCCCAGGCGCCGAAGGCCTCGCGAACGAAATCGGCCATTCGTCCGCTGTAGATATCGACTCCTCCTTCGATCAACGCGTACTTCAGCGTGATGGGTTGGGGATCGGGCCAGCGCCGGACGAGCGAGTCGGTCACCAGGAGCAGGGAGTCGATGTAGGTATCCACGCCCTCTTCCCGGAGCCGCCGCCGGATTGCCAATCGCGCCAGGCGATCCAGAGACGATGGCCCGACCTCGGCGGTCCCGGCCTGGGGGCCGGAGGCCGATGAGTCGGTGCGCGTGGTAGGCGGCCCGGGGGGCAGGCCGGGCTGCCGGGAGGTGCCGGTTGCCACCGACTCCGGCAGGGCGGTTCGCGGCCGGAGATGGTTGATCTTGTCCAGCGCAATCAGGGCGATGAGAATGATCAGCACCCAGAGGAGAACGCGCGGCATTCCGAGGAATATGACCGGGGTCCGGGGTGAGCGGCAGCATCGAGGGCCGCGGTAGCCTGGCGCCAGGCCCGGGAGCCTCCTAACATTTCGCCACCCGCCAGCCTGCCGCCGGCGCCCCGTCTCGATCCATCAGGAGGTCCGTCTTGAACGAATTCCTCGCTCGGAGCCTGATCCGATGGCGCTGGGCGGTGATCGTATTGTGGGCGGTGATCGGCGCGGTGGCGGCGAACCGCGCGCCTCGCGTCCTCGAGGTCCTCAACGTTCAGGGGGGGACCGATCAGGAGACCGAGACCTCACGCACCGAGGCGATGATCCGCACGCGGTTCGCGCGTCCGGCCAGCGATCTGCTGGCGGTGACCTTCGCCGCGCCCGACCCGGTGGATTCCGGCTCGGCCCGCGTCATGCTCGACAGCATGGTCGCCGCTCTGGGACGGGAGCCTTTCATCACAGGGTTGATCTACTATCGTCCGGGCGAGGACTCTCTCTACGAGCTCCATGAGGGGCGCACCACCTTCCGGGCGGCCGGCGATTCCGCCCTCGTTAGTCAAGACCACCGCAGCACGTTCATCGTCCTGACCCTCGCGGCGGTCCCCAACTCACAACACCCCGGGATCATCCGGTCTCTCCGGACGGTGATCCACCGGACCCTGGCCGCGGCCGGCCCCGAGGGAGACCGTTACGAGGTCCTGCTCACCGGCCGGGCCCCGCTGGATTACGACATCCGCGCCATCAGCGCGCGCGACAGCAAGGAAGCCGAGCTTCGGCTGCTGCCGCTCACGATGGTGGTGCTGGTCCTCGCCTTCGGGGCCTTCGTCTCCGCGCTGCTCCCTCTCGTGGTCGGGTTCCTGGCGATCTGGATCACGCTGGCGGTCATCACGGTTCTCGCCGATTACACGCCGATGTCCATCTTCGTGCTGAACATGACCAGCATGCTCGGCCTGGGAGTGGGGATCGACTATTCGCTCCTGATCGTGACCCGGTTCCGTGAGGAGTTGAACCGGGGGCTCCGCCGCCGGGAGGCGGCGCGGCGCACGCTGAGCACGGCGGGCGCCGCCGTGCTGACCTCCGGCCTGACTGTGGTGGTCGGGTTCGCGGCCCTCCTGCTCACCCCGCTGGTGGAAACGCGAAGCGTGGGGCTCGGCGGTCTGGTGGTGGTCAGTGTGGCCGTGCTGCTCTCGACCACGCTGCTCCCCTCGTTGCTCGCGGTGCTGGGCCGGCAGATCGACCGGCCGCGCTGGCTGGCGCGGATGCTGGCGTGGTATCACGCCCCGACGGTGTGGGAGAAGTGGGCCCGGAGTCTGGGCCGCCACCCGCGCCGCGCGCTCCTGGTGGGCGGGTCCACCATTGCGATTCTCTCCGCCCCGGCATTCTTGATCCGGATCGGCCTCCCGGCCCGGAACTGGTTCCCGGCGCAGACCGAGGCCGGCCGCGCTATCGAGGCCCTGCAGCAGATGGGGGCGGCCAGCGTCATCCTTCCGGTCCGGGTCGTGATCGAGTTCCCTCCGGGTCAGGCTGCGGTCTCCGCGACTTCGCTACGGGGGCTGCGCGCGCTGTCGGATTCCTTCCGGCACGATCCCAGGGTGGACCGGGTGCGGAGCCTGGTCGACCTCAAGCGGGGGACCTCGATTCTGGGCTACTCGCTCCTCTACAGCGACCTCCCGGCGGCGCGGCAGGAGTATGGCGACTTTCTGGACGCTTACCTGAGTCAGGACGGTCGCCTGGCGCTCATGGACGTGATCCTGGCCGACTCGGTGTCGCTCCCCACGTCGATGGACGTCTCTCGCCGGGCCCGGGAGCTGGGGACCCTGGACATCAAGGGGCTGAAGGGGGCCAAGGTTTCGGTCGGCGGCTATACCGCGTCCGCGCTCGACGTGCAGACGGTGCTGCTCAAGGTCTTTCCGCGGCTGGTGGTGCTCATCCTCGGAGTGACCGGTCTGATGCTGGCTTTCGCGTTTCGCTCGGTGCTGGTGCCGATCAAGGCGGTGATCATGAATTCGCTCTCGGTCAGCGCCACGTTCGGCCTCATCGTGCTGGTCTTTCAATACGGCCTGGGGGCGCAGTTCTTCGGCCTGGCCGGTCCCACCTCGGCCATCTTCGTGGTCATCCCGGTCATGGTGTTCTGTGTCGTGTTCGGCCTGAGCATGGACTACGAGGTCTTCCTGCTGAGCCGGGTGAAGGAGGCGTTCGATCGGACGGGGGATAACGACCGGGCGACCCAGGACGGATTGAGCGCCACCGCGTCCACGATCACCTCCGCGGCCCTGATCATGATCCTGGTCTTCGGCGTGTTCGCATTCGCGCGGGTGCTGGTGATGCAGTTCCTGGGATTCGGCCTGGCGGCCGCGGTGCTGCTCGATGCGACGATCATTCGCATGGTGCTGGTGCCCGCGATCATGCACCTGGCCGGCCGCTGGAACTGGTGGCCGGGCGTGAGAAGGGCCGCCCCCGAAGGCTCCTGATCGTCAGCGTTTGGCGTCGAGCCAGTTGTCGCCCACACCTACGTCGACGACCAGAGGCACCCGCAGCTGCGCGGCGCTCTCCATGTGGTGCTTTACCAGTTGGCTCACCTGCTCGACCTCTTCCCGCGGCGCCTCCACGACCAGCTCGTCATGAACCTGCAGGAGCAGGCGGGCGCGGAGCCCGCCCGCGGCCAGGGCGCGATGGATGTTGACCATGGCGATCTTGATCAGGTCGGCCGCGGAGCCCTGGAGCGGGGTATTCTGCGCGGTACGCTCCGCAAAGGCCCGGATGTTGAAGTTTTTGTCCCGGATGTCGGTGATGTAGCGCCGCCGTCCGAAGAGCGTCTCTACGTAGCCACGATCCCGCGCCAGCTTGACCTGGAGGTCGAGAAAAGCGCGCACGCCCGCGAAGCGCTCGAAGTACTGGGCGATGAAGGCCCGCGCCTCCTCCTGGGCGATCCCCAGCTGGCGGCTCAGGGCGAAGGGCCCCTGCCCATAGATGGTGGCGAAGTTGATGGTCTTGGCCCGGGCCCGCATCTCCGCCGTCACCTGCTCCACCGGCACGCCGAAGATCACCGAGGCGGTTTGACGATGGATATCGCCGCCCTCCTGAAAGGCCTTGATGAAGGCGGGATCGCCCGAAAGGTGAGCCATCAACCGCAGCTCGATCTGCGAGTAGTCGGCCACCACGAACCGGCAGCCGGGGCCCGGCACGAACCCCCTCCGGATCTCCTCGCCCCGCGCGGTGCGGACCGGGATGTTCTGCAGGTTGGGCTCCGATGAAGAAAGCCGCCCGGTCGCCGCACCGGTCTGATTGAAGCTGGTGTGAATCCGGCCCGTCACCGGGTCGATCCGCTGCGGCAGTACGTCCACGTAGGTCGAGCGGAGCTTCTGCAGCTCCCGATACTCCAGGATCCGCCGGGGGACTTCGTGCCCCATTTGGGCCAGCTGCTCCAGCACGTCGGCATCGGTGGAGGGTCCGGTCTTGGTCTTCTTGAGCACCGGCAGCTGGAGCTTCTCGAACAGCAGGGTGGCGAGCTGCCTGGGCGAATTGAGATTGAGATCACTGGCCGCCAGGCGGGCAATCTCCTGCTCCAGCCCGGCGAGGTCGCGGGCCAACTCCTGGCTGATCCGGGCGAACAGCGTCCGGTCGATGGCGATCCCCGCCCATTCCATGTCCACCAGCACTTCGACCAGCGGCAGCTCGATCCGATCGAGCAAGGGGTACAACGCATGGGCCTCGAGGGTGGGAGCGAACTGGGTTCGAAGCGCCAGGACGGTGGTGCTGTCCTGCGCGCAGTAGTCCGCTGCATCGGCCAGCGGCACCTCCGCAAAGGGGATTTCCCGCTTGCCACGACCCGCGAGGTCGGCATACAGCCGGAGCGACCGGCCCAAGTGCTCGAGACTCAGAGTGTCGAGCCCATGCGAGCGGCGCCCCGGGTCGAGCACGAAGCTCGCGAGCATGGAATCGTAGGCGACTCCCGCCAGCTCGACCCCGGCCCCGCGCAACACCTGCCAGTCGTACTTGATGTTATGCCCCGCCTTGGGGACCTTCGGATCGGAAAGCAATCGGGCCAGCGGCGCCGTCGCGGGATCGGTGATTGGAGGGAGATTCCGCACCGGCGTCGGCGCCGCCAGCTCTCCCCCAGCCGGCCGGTGGCCGAAGGGGAAGTACCAGACCTCGCGATCGCTCGCGGCCAGAGAGAGTCCGATCAGCTCCGCCCGATGCGGCTCGAGGGAGCTGGCCTCGGTATCGAGCGCGATGATCGGCGCGCGGCGCAGCTGCTCGACGACCGCCGGGAGCCGGGCGGGATCGTCCACCACGTCGACGGCGATCGGGGTGAGCGTCTCCGCCGACTCCTGAGCCGACTCCTGAGCCGGCTCCGCTGCCGGCCCTAGCTTTCCCAGCAACGAGTAGAACTCGAGCTCGGGGAGAATCTTGGCCAGCGCCGCCTGGTCCGGCGGCCCCTCAACCAATTGGTGGAGATCGAGGTCGATCGGGACGTCGTGCCGGATGGTCACCAGCCGCCTCGACAGGCGAGCCTCCTCGGCGTGGGTCTGCAGCGCCTCGCGGGCGCGCTTGGAAGCGACCTGGTCCGGATGCGCCAGCATCGCATCGAGGTTGCCGAACTGGCTCAGCAGCTGGGCCGCCCCCTTTTCGCCAATGCCCCTGACGCCCGGGACGTTGTCCGAGCTGTCTCCCACCAGGCTGAGATAGTCCACCACCTGCGAGGGAGAGACCCCGAGCCGCTCGGCCGCGTTGGATTCATCGACCCACTGCTCGTCCACGCCGGCCGGGCCGCCCCGGCCGGGATTGAGCAGGGCGACCCGGGGACCGATCAACTGGTAGAAATCCTTGTCGCCGGAAACGATCACCACCTGCCACCCCTGCTCGACCCCGGCTCGCGCCAGGGTGCCGATCACGTCGTCCGCCTCGTAGCCATCCACCGCCACCAGGGGAACCCGGAATGCCGCGAGCAGCTGGGCCACCCGCTCGACCGAGCGATCGAAGTCCGCCTGGAGCTCGTCGTCGAGCTTCTGGCGGGTGGACTTGTACTCCGCGTACATACCGGTGCGGAACGAGTCTCCCGCGTCATTGACCCAGGCCAGATAGTCGGGCCGGTACTTCTCGCGCAGGCGCAGCAGGAAGTTGACCACGCCCCAGGCGGCCGAGGTGTTTTCGCCCTTGGAAGTGCGGAGTGGGCGCTGGATCAGCGCGAAGAAGGCCCGGTAGAGAAGGGCATAGCCGTCGATCAGGAAGAACTG
>Ga0210139_1000015_pt1 | contig 31664 bp, 25 predicted proteins | sample Browns_TuleB_D2_FD_184855 | JGI IMG/M metagenome (GOLD analysis project Ga0210139, IMG submission 184855) | Wetland microbial communities from San Francisco Bay, California, USA, that impact long-term carbon sequestration - Browns_TuleB_D2 (SPAdes) | ecosystem: Environmental > Aquatic > Marine >... | reverse complement strand
TGAAATTAGGAAACGCAAACAGCCATGCATAAAAACAAACACCGATATAGATGAGGAGCGTCCTCATTTGCTTTTGAGCAGCAAAGGGGTAGAGCAGCAACGCAAAAAGGGGTACAAGACCAATCTCAGAAGCAGATCCAAAATCATCCGGTGTCGTAATCAATTTCACTGGCGCAGCAACTACATCCCCAAAGCTTATCGCTCGAGCCGGAAAACTATCTCCGTGAAGCGCGTTCTCCTGCTCGATTCCCCAGAGCGGACTCGATAGTTTCACAGACAGGATCGGATAGAGCGGATCGCCCAAACGCACATAGTTCCTGATCAGGAGCGGCAACAGTAACAAAAGGGTAACCAATGTAAAAAGAGCAGTCCGGCGGATTTGAACGCCAAAGAAAAGGATCAGAAACGGCGCGTAGAGGAGAACGTTCCATTTGGTCCAGCACGAAAACGCCACTAGAGTTGCCGCAATCACCAAAACCGACGAACGTTCTCCATTTATCAAAATCAGAAAAACACCGGAAGAGAAAAAAAGCGCGGTCAGCAAATCTGCAGTGACAAGATGCACCAGAATCCAGAAACTCGGAATGGCCAAAATCGGAACTACGAATTGGGCCGCTCGAAACTCTGAATCCGCGTGAAGAGATTGAATGTAACTCGCAGAACAGTAGAGGATCGCGAAAAGAATGATTATCGAAAAGATTTTGATTCCCGTTTCTGCCTGAATCCCCGCGAACAGTAGATTCAAAACCTGATCAAAAGGAGGAAAAGACGAATAGAGATGGTATGGTAGGATCCGCATCCGGCCCAGCGCAAGGTATTGATGCGGCAATCCAATGTGATAGACAAGAGAATCAAAAAAAGTCGCGGGAGTCAGGCAACTCCAAAAACCAAGCAGCAGGAATGGAGCGGCGCCGAGCAGTTTCAACGAAACGTTCTTCAACAGGAAACGGATCTCGAATGCAGCAAGAACCAGAAAAGCGCACCACAGGATTGCCAGGACCATAATTCCTGTCGAAAAAACAAAACAGGCATAACTCGCCATGAGTAAAAGGCCAAGTCCGAGAGGAAAGTAGAATGCTTCCTCCTTGATGCAACAACGTGTGAGCATCTTCCCTGCGCGAAATGACGCCAGGAACAGAACCACCGCACAAAGAAGACTCCACAAATAATGAACTCGGTCAGGAAAAAGGCAGGAAAAAACGGCAAAAGCTGCCGGCAGCCAGTATAGGGGAAACGTCCTACCATTCAACGTTTACAGTCTACCAGATGATTCATGCCTCTAAATTTCACGCAGAGTACTGCCGAATACTTCTAGCCAACCTGAATCAAACCGAATCGATTGTTCCAGTATTTCTGGAAGAAATTTCTTAGCACCTCCGGGTTCGCCCGATAGGTCTCTACAAAGTGGAAGGCTTCCTTTCTCGCAACTTCCAGAATTTTTTGATCCAACAAAAGGTTCCCGATACGGAACGTCGGTAGTCCTGATTGTCTCGTGCCCGTAAGCTCACCAGGGCCTCGAATTTTCAAATCAGTTTCCGCTATTTTGAATCCGTTGTCTGTGCTTACCATCGCATCGATACGCATTCTTGCTTCTTCGGTTAAATCGGATTCCGCAGGAGTTAGTAAATAACAATAGGATTGGTCCGTACCCCGACCGACCCGTCCGCGGAGCTGATGCAGTTGTGACAATCCAAAACGCTCCGCATGTTCAATCACCATGATGCCGGCGTTCGGCACATCGATTCCGACTTCAATAACGGTCGTTGCAACCAGCATCTGAATTTTGCGTTCCAGAAATTCGCGCATGATGACTTCCCTTTCGCGCGATGGAATCGATCCGTGGATCAAACCGATCGAAAGGTCTGGAAAGGTTCGCCGAAGATCCGTGACCAATTTTTCCGCTGCCGTCAGCTGAAGTTCTTCCGATTCCTCAATCAATGGACAAAGCACATAAGCCTGTTTTCCGTTTCGAACGGATTCAGCCACTGAATGGTAGAGCTCCGGCTTTTTCTTAAGCGGCCATTTCTTCGTAATGATTTTCTTGCGTCCGGGCGGCATTTCATCCAGGACCGAAGTTTCGAGGTCCCCGTAGACCGTTAACGCAAGGGATCGTGGAATCGGCGTTGCCGTCATGATCAGACAATCCGGATGTTCCCCTTTTTTCACCAGGGCTTCCCGCTGTAAAACCCCAAACCTGTGCTGCTCGTCTATGATCACAAGGCCAAGACTGTGGAATTGAACCGTATCCTGAATCAACGCATGCGTACCGATCACAAGAGGGCTGGCCCCGGAGGCAATCTCATCAAGATATTGCGTCCTGACCTTCTTTGTCTGACCGCCAAGGAGTAGTCGTACTACATAATTAGTATTACGCAACAGATAGGAAATGTTGCTGTAATGCTGCTCCGCTAGAATCTCCGTTGGCACCATCAATGCAACCTGGAATCCATTTTCAATTGCAACCACGCTTGCCATTAAAGCAACGATGGTTTTCCCGCTTCCGACATCTCCCTGCAGTAGGCGGTACATAACAGGCTCACTTTTCATGTCCTCTACGATTTCGCGGATCACCCGTTTTTGTGCATTCGTTAAGCGAAAGGGCAAGGCGGTTTTTGCTTTTTCACGAATGCGGTCATCGACCCCCACTCGTCGAAGTTTCTTCGGGCGTTCCTTTTGACGATAGGCCAGCCCAACTTCCAGCAGAAAAAATTCTTCAAAGATCAGACGACGGTGCCCCTGCGAACGGCGATTCTGGAGATCTTCCAGAGAAGTCTCCGGGGAAGGAAAATGGAGTTGATAAAAGGCTGCGCGCCTATCGACCAATTTATATTTTTTCCTGAGTTCATCCGACAGTGGTTCGCCAAAAGCTTGAATAGGAATGGAATCAAGGCTCTGTCGAATAATCCATCGGAGCATTTTGGGGGTGATGCTACCGATCCTTTCATAAACAGGGCGCTTTTGAAGGTACTCTGAAAAATCTTCCTTTTTCAAGATTTCATATTGCGGATTTTCCATTTCAGCATCGTGGCCGAACGGATCAACCCGAACGCTTCCATGCAAAAGAACCTTCCGTCCTTTTTCAAAATGTTCTCTTAAATATGGTTGATTAAAAAACCGTACGAGCAGGGCGCCGGAAGAATCTTGAATCGTTACTTCCAGGATTTTGAAGTGCCGGCGGGAGGTAAGATGCAAATGCGAACGAACAATGGTCCCGCTGACGGTCGCAACCTCGCTGTCGATCAGGTCTTTGATCCGCTTCAGCTGCCGCCAGTCTTCGTAACGGAATGGAAGATACCAGAGAAGATCTTCGATCGTGCGGATCCCCTGGTTGCGGAAAATCCTTCCGCGGGCCTCATTCACCATCGGCGCATTTTCGATACTGGAGGAGAGCTGAAGAAATTTCATAAAAGAACATTACCGCCAAGACGCCAAGAACGCCAAGGAATGAAGTATGTAACACAAGGCTGGAAGCGATTCCCGCTAGCCAAACCTCTCTGGTTCAATTCGAATGGGTGCTTGCACCCGAAGATTCGGCGCGGCTCTTTTTGAGTGAATATTTGCGTATTTTTTTCTGCAATCCCTGGCGAGTTAATCCAAGGATGCGTGCGGTGTTGGATACATTCCATCCGTGATCTTCAAGACTTTGCCGTATCAAATAAGACTCAATTGTCGAAACCTTCTCCTGCAACGATGTGCCGGCCAACGGCAACGAAGACGGAACGGAGATACCCATGAGATTCGGCGGCAAATGCTTCGGTAGAATTACGGAGTCCCGCGTCAGAATTACCACTCGCTCGACGATATTCTCCACTTCACGCACATTGCCGGGCCAGTTGTAATCCTGTAAAACCTTCATTGCTTCCGGCGAAATTTTTTTCACAGGCATTTCATTGCGCACACAAAATCTCTCGACGAAATACCCTACAAGAACAGGAACATCCTCTTTTCGCTCACGCAACGGAGGGATGAATAGCGGTACAACGTTGACGCGGTAATAAAGGTCTTTCCGAAATTTTCCTTCCGCGACAAGCTTTTCCATATCCTGATTGGTAGCGCAAATGATCCGCACATTAACCTTTCGATTCGGTTTATCTTCACCAATTTTTTGAATTTCGCCATATTGGACTGCGCGCAGAAGGAGCGTTTGCAGTTTCATGCTCATATCGGCCACTTCATCCAGGAAGAGCGTCCCTTCGTGCGCCAGTTCGAACTTCCCAAGCTGATCACGGATTGCGCCAGTAAAAGAACCCTTCACATGTCCGAAAAGTTCATTCGCGAGGATCTCTTCGGTAAGTCCTCCACAATTCACCGTAATGAACGGCTTATCGCGCCTTTTGCTGTTGAAATGAACAGCGTGTGCAATCAACTCTTTGCCCACGCCGCTCTCTCCAAGAAGAAGTACGGTGGAATCGGATTGCGAAACGCTTTCCACAAAGTGATCGACTTCTTCCATAATTTTGCTTTTGCCGATGATGTTAATTTCGCCGCCCTTCTGCCGGATGTATTCACCGAGCTGGGCGCGCCGCAGAAAGAAAACCATTTCATCCACAAGCTTCTGAAGGGACTTCACGTACCCCGGATGGAAATGATTCAGCCTCGTGGACTCCAGAATCAAAACACCAATGGCGCGACCCTGAAAAATGATGGGAATTCCAAGATTCGATTGGATGTTCCGGAAAATTGCAACATAGTGGGGATCCTTGGAAATGTCGGGACACAGATAAGGAGTGCGTGTTTTCAAAACTTGATAAGAAATTCCGTTCCTTTGCCCCTGCGTAAAGTGCAAACGCGCGGGTGGATTTTCGACAAAATCTCCTTTGCTCGCCTGCGATTTAATGATCAGATCGCCCGTGGATTCTTCCAGAAGTAAGATGGTTCCGTGGGCGGTATCGGTTAGCTCGAAAGCCAGTAGCAAGATATTTTTCAGGAGCTGATCCAGTTGATGGCTTTCTTTCGGATCCATCTTCAGGATTTTTGCCGTCAGTTCGTCACGCAGTTGATTCTCTTTCTGCAATGCTTCGAATCGCTGAATGGTTTTGATCAACGACGCGGATTGCGAACAGAGTGCAAGTAAAAATGCCAGATCTTCTTGCGTGAACGCCCTGGGTTTATTGGATTCGGCCACGAACATTGCAACGACGTTGGCCGCCGGCTTTTTCTCCCCGGAACCCTTCGAAATCGCGGTTTGGAGCAAGGCGAGCGGAACGTATACGGCCGATCTTGCACCGCGATAAAACGGAAGATGGAACGAAGAATCAGCGTAATCAGAAACGTTTTCATAGTATCCTTCGAACGCAATCTTCTTAAACACAGGTTCCATCAGCGCAATTTTCGTGGTTTTACGAAGCAGATCCCGTTCCGTTTTTGCCCGGATGTCCAGAATTTCCTTCTCATAATCAATCAGTGCAATCAAACCGTACGGCGCGTCTAAAGCTTGCAAACAGAATTGCAGGATCCTGTCCAGTACCTGAGCTGAACTGGTCATTTCATGGAGTTCCAGGATCAAAGGATAGAATTGAGAAAGTCGCTCGTCGCGTGTTACAGGGAGTGACAATCGCGCCGGTGTAGTCTGCAAACTTTTTGGTCCCCCGAGGTAAAAATCATGTTATCACAAGCCGATCCCTGCCCGTAGTGGCAGCTGAGTGATGCAGCAGCGGCGGCGGCCTTACATCATACGCGTTATACTATGTTCACCATGGATCACCGGACTCTTCTTATCAAACTGGAAAAAACGCTGGAAAAAATCGAATCGTCTCCTGCCACTTCGGCAATGCTTCGGGCAATTCTGGATTCCATTGTCCAGGAACTCGGCTCGGAACTCGGGATCAAGGGTGGGCGCATTTACGAATCGATGGACAGTTACTACATGCTTTCATCCCAGGCCGGAGATTCCCATGCACCGGAAAACTACCAGCTCTCGATGGAATATCAGTGTGTTCAAATTCTCAGAAAAGATGGGCAGATTGTCGCAAGAGAAAGCGATCCTTGTTTCGATCCTAAAATCGAAGGACCACTCGATGTCACTTGTTTCGCAGCAATCGTCCTCGGGGACAATGACGAGTACCTTGTATCTTTCACGCTGACGGAACCCATTGATGACGAGAAGCTTCAATACGTATTGACCCTGATCCGGCATGTCGCAAATTACAAAATACGAGCAACACGTTTGGAATTCTACATTTCGGAAGCCCGCAAAATTCAATCAGGACTTCTACCGCAAGAGTTCCCCGATTTCTTCGGCTTTGATATCTATGGCAAAAGCGTTCCGGCAGAAATCGTTGGTGGAGACCTATTTGATGTGATTCCCATTGAAGAGACGATCCTGGGATTAGCAATCGCGGATGCCAGCGGTCATGGTCTGCCCGCCGCACTTCAGGTTCGTGACGTCTACGTGGGGCTTCGGATGGGTGTCGAGAAGGAAATGAAAATCGTGCGCACCATGCAAAAGCTCAATCATATCCTGGCGCAAGCCGGAAAAAGTCATGAATTTATTACCCTTTTTTACGCAGAGCTGGAAGACAATGGCAATCTCTTCTACTGTAATGCCGGGCACAACCCCCCGTTGTTTTTCGGAAACACACAGGTGCATGAATTGTCTCGTGGTGGTTTGATCCTTGGGCCATATCCAAAAGCAAAGTACGAACGTGGCTTCGCTTATTTTGAGTCCGGAAATCTCCTTTTGATGTACACAGATGGCGTTACGGAGGCCACTAATTCTGTAGGTGATGAATTTGGGACAAACCGGATTATCAAGATTGTGAAAAAACACCGGGCAGCATCGAGCAAAACAATTTGTGAAGAAATTTTCTCCGCGTGTGAATCATTTACCGGCCACGCGAAAGCGAAAGACGACCGAACGATAGTTGTAGTAAAAAGATAATCTTACCGTTTTTCTTCTCGTCGATCTCTATCGATTGATTCCTTTAGAGTGAGCGCCAATTCAGCGTTACAGCGTGTTAACATGTTTTTCACAGAAGTTGTGGAAATCTCCAATCGATATTTTCTAACTTATGGTTAAATTCTTCGATTACAGCAACTTACTTGCTTTGATCTCAAATCATGCATTGAAGAAAATTCAAAAGCCACAAGCAGTGGTGGAGGAGATTTGCAATAGGTACTATATGGCTTTATCATAGAAAGCACGGGTTGCGACAAGAATGAGCAACAAAAATCCTCAAACAAGTAAAGAGGCCACAATGAGAGACAGAAAAGCCAAAAAATTCCTGGAAGAATTAAGTCTCACCAACGAATCGGTCCCGATTATTGTGGAGGGTTCCCGCGATGTTCAAGCGTTGCGGATGCTGGGGATGACCGGAGAGATCGTTAAGCTTCATTCGGGGCGTAGCATTCAGCAATTCTGCGAAGAATTCTCTGAAAGTTACGGAGAGGCGGTCATTCTAACGGATTGGGACAATCGTGGCAATCAATTGTTCCATCTTGTGATCCGTTTCATGGACGCAAACTGGGAGCCGTACAATCATTTTCGTGATACGCTTCGCGAACTTGCGGGTGGTTCGTTCCAGCAGGTGGAGCGAATGCTGGCCTGGGAGCATCTGTCTCTTGCGAATTCCGCATGAGCATTCTGACTCATGATGAAATTCTGAAGGAAATTGCAGCGGGCAATATCCGCATCGACCCTTTTCATCCGGAGTGCATAGGCCCCGCCAGCGTTGATCTACATCTCGGAAATGAATTTAGGGTATTTCGGAAAGTACACGATATTGTACGAGTTACGCCCGACTCAAATTACGAAGAGATCACGGATCGTGTTCTGGTCCAGGAGCATTTGCTGCTGATGCCGCAGGAAACGGTACTCGGAATTACCGAAGAAAAAATCACATTGTCTTCGAATCTCTGCGGCTGGCTGGAAGGAAGAAGCAGATTTTCACGATTGGGATTGCTGGTTCACATTTCGGCGAGCTTCATGCAGCCGGGAATTGAAAACAAACAATGCTTGGAAATCAGCAATTTTTCACCAACGCCCATGGCTCTGTATCCTGGAACGTCCATCTGCCAGTTTATTTTTCAACGCACCATCGGGGAAGCAAAGTATCAGGGCAAGTTCCGCAATCAGCGCGAAGGAAATTTCTAAAAGCAAGATGCCAGGTGGGCCAAGCAAGAATTCTCAATCAGAACTTCGCGTTCTTGGCGCCAGGGCGGTTTATTCCATCATGGGAATTCTGATGTGTTTTGCGCGCGCTACATCCACCGCCTCGTCGTAGCCGGCGTCGACATGCCGAATAACACCCATACCCGGATCGCAGGTAAGAACACGCTGCAATCGTTTTGAAGCTGCTTCTGTTCCATCGGCCACAATAACCATACCGGCGTGCAGGGATTGTCCTATGCCGACTCCGCCGCCATGATGAAACGAAACCCAGGTTGCACCGGAGACGGCATTGAGCAGGGCGTTCAGGATCGGCCAATCCGCAATCGCGTCGCTGCCATCCTTCATTCCCTCGGTTTCACGGCGAGGAGAAGCGACGGACCCGCAATCCAGATGATCACGGCCGATCACAATCGGGGCGCTAATTTCACCTTTTCGCACAAGCTGATTGATGCGTTCACCAAATTCAGCCCGCTCGCCGTAACCGAGCCAGCAGATTCGTGCGGGCAGTCCTTGAAACTTAACACGCTCGTGTGCGAGGCGGATCCAGCGCGCAAGTGCCTCATTTTGTGGAAACATTTCCAGAATGGCACGATCCGTTCGGTGGATGTCCACCGGATCACCGGAAAGTGCAACCCACCGAAAAGGCCCCTTCCCTTCGCAAAACAATGGGCGGATGTACGCCACTACAAAGCCGGGAAACGAGAATGCTTCGGTGTAGCCTGCTTTGTATGCCTGGCCGCGCAAATTATTTCCATAATCAAAAACAATTGCACCTTTTCGCTGCATCTCCACCATGGCGCGCGTGTGCTCAGCCATCGCCTGATAGGCGCGCCGAATGTACTCCTGTGGATTTTTTTCGCGTAATTCTTTGACATCTTCATCCGGCAAACCGTTGGGAATATACCCGTTGAGGGGATCATGCGCAGAAGTCTGATCCGTAACGATATCCGGAATGATGTCTCTCAGCACAAGTTCCGGATAAATATCCGCAGCATTACCCTGCAGGGCAACGGATAGCGGGCGCCCTTCTTTTCGCGCCTGAGCAATCCATGCAAGCGCGTCTTCTAAGCTATTCGTAGCAGAATCACAATAACCTGTCTCCATGCGTCGTTGAATCCTTTGTGGATCCACTTCAACGCAAAGAATTGTTCCTTCGTTCATCGTGGCGGCAAGCGGCTGTGCTCCCCCCATTCCGCCCAATCCTGCGGTCAATACGAATCGGCCGTTCAAGCTTCCACCGAAGTGGCGATCGGCAATCGACGCAAACGTCTCGTACGTTCCCTGTAAAATGCCCTGTGTTCCGATGTAGATCCAGCTTCCGGCGGTCATCTGCCCATACATGATCAGCCCCATGCCTTCCAGCCGCCAAAATTCCTCCCACGTGGCCCAGGCCGGTACCAGATTAGAATTGGCGATCAGAACTCGTGGCGCATCTTCGTGCGTACGGAAAATTCCGACCGGCTTTCCCGATTGCACAAGCAACGTTTCGTCATTTTCCAGGGATCGCAAGCTTCGAATAATTGCATCAAAACATTGCCAGTTGCGTGCTGCTTTTCCTGAGCCTCCATAAACAATCAGTTCCTCCGGCTTCTCAGCAATGTCCGGGTCAACGTTGTTCATGAGCATTCGCATGGCCGCTTCCTGCTGCCAGCCTTTGCAGCTCAAATTTTTTCCTCGTGGAGCGGTGATGTTTCGCATAATAAGTTAAGTGTAACATGCAGTGTAAGAAGGGGGATAAGGGGATTGAGGAGATATGGAGATATATTTTTGTTTCATCGCCTTATCCCCAGTATCTCCTCCATCCCCTTTTCTTACACGAGCTACTATGATGAAATGATGTGGCTATGAATGATGAAATCTTAATTGACGGTGAGCACTTAACGCTCGACCAAATAGAAGCAGTGGCAAACCGCAACGCGCGAGTTTCTCTTGCACCGCATGCGCTTGCCGGAATTCAAAGGTCGCGTTTGGTCATCGAGGAAATTCTGAAAAACAATCAAACAGTTTACGGAGTCAATACCGGATTTGGAAAACTCAGCGACATCAAAATTGCAAATGATCGCGTCAATGAGCTGCAATTGAATTTGATTCGCAGCCATTCCGCCGGGGTGGGGCAACCCTATTCGATTCCTGCAACGCGAGCAATCATGCTGTTGCGCGCAAACGTGCTCGCGAAAGGAAACTCCGGCGTTCGCCCGGAAGTGATCCTGTTGCTCCTGGACATGCTAAATCTACAGATACATCCTGTGATTCCATCAAAAGGATCCGTTGGCGCAAGCGGTGATCTGGCGCCGCTCTCCCATCTCGCGCTGGTTCTGGTAGGAGAAGGACAGGTATTTTCAGGATCAGGAACAATTTCCGGTTTGCAGGCGTTAGCCGAAAAAGCTCTGACTCCGCTCACTCTGCAGGCTAAAGAAGGACTTGCGCTGATCAACGGGACTCAGGCGATGACAGGCGTTGGTTGTCTCGGATGGAAAACATCAATGCTTTTGACCTGCGCTGCGGATATCGCGGGCGCCATGTCACTGGATGTGCTTCGGGGAACAGACACGGCATTCGATGAGCGCATTGTCCAGGTGCGGCCGCATCCTGGAGCGATTCAAGTGGCTCACAATTTGCGCAATCTCCTGAAAGGTAGCAGGATCCGTGAATCCCATCGAAATTCGCCTCACAAAGTACAGGACCAATATTCGCTCCGGTGCATTCCTCAGGTGCATGGCGCTGTCCGCGACGCTCTGCGGGTAGGAAAAGAATGGCTCTCCATCGAAGTAAATTCCGCAACCGATAACCCGCTGGTTTTTCCGGAGGATCAACTATTAATGAGTGGCGGAAATTTTCATGGAGCGCCCATGTCGATTTGTATGGATTTTCTCGCTATCGCAGTTTGCCAGCTTGCAAGTATTTCTGAACGGCGGATCGCCCTGCTCATGGATTCCACACAAAGTGAGTTGCCGATGTTCTTGAGCCGGGAATCCGGATTGCACTCGGGCTTTATGATGGCGCAGGTCACGGCGGCCGCGCTGGTTTCGGAAAACAAAGTGCTGGCCCATCCCGCAAGCGTGGATACGATTCCAACTTCAGCGAACAAGGAAGATCATGTCAGCATGGGCGTGACGGCGGCGCTGAAATTTCAGCAGATTGTACAGAATGCCACAAATGTTCTCGCCATTGAATTGATGAGCGCCGCGCAAGCACTGGATATACTGCAACCGCTGAACACTTCGAACGCATTGCGGGAAGCGCACCGTTTGATCCGGCAACGTGTATCCACGCTTGATCATGATCGAGTATTGGCCGATGATATCCAAACGATTTCATCCCAGATTGAAAGGGGCGATCTGATCGGTCCTGTTGAGAATATCCTGGGACATTCGTTATAGAATGAAGTTCTGGAGCGATGAGCAATGAGCAATGAGGGTGCAGTGCAGGGTTATTTCCTATGTCGAATTTAGCTGTAATAGGAGCGCAATGGGGTGATGAAGGGAAAGGCAAAATCGTTGATCTAGTTTCGCTTCATTTTGATATTGTCGCCCGCTATCAGGGCGGACATAACGCCGGACACACGGTTGTAATTGAAGGGAAGACCTACATCCTGCAGTTGATACCTTCCGGCATGTTCCGCGGAGGGAAGATCGGAATCATTGGAAATGGGGTGGTGATTGAGCCGAACGCGCTGCTTACAGAAATCAAAAAGATGGAAGCGGCGGGCTTTCGTTTCGAAGGCCGCCTGCACATCAGCGATCGTGCCCATTTGATCCTGCCGCATCATCGTTGGCGCGAAAAAGAATCCGAAAAAATTCAGAATATCGGAACGACGTTGCGCGGGATCGGACCTACTTACGAAGACAAATCAGCCAGACGCGGCATGCGCGTGTGCGATTTGATGCAGTCCAATTTTGCGGATCGTCTCCTCCCGATGTACAAGGGAAACGCAGAAGGCGAAGAATTTCTTGAACAAGTACCGAAATTTCGCGCAGAATTCTCAAAATACGCCTGCAATTGTTCTTCTTTCCTGGCTGAGGCAATCCGGAATGAAAAGCGCCTCCTGTTTGAAGGAGCTCAGGCAACGATGCTGGATGTCGACCACGGCACGTATCCGTTTGTAACTTCAAGCAGCTGCGCTGCCGGTGGCATCAGCACGGGGTTGGGTATCGGCCCCAAGCATATCCACAAAGTGCTGGGGGTCTCGAAAGCCTATGCAACTCGCGTAGGCAGCGGTCCCTTTCCATCCGAGTTGACGGATTTGACAGGCGATAAAATCCGGAACCGCGGCAAAGAATTCGGATCGATCACAGGACGGCCGAGACGCTGCGGATGGCTGGATCTGGTCGCATTGAAGTACGCCACACAGATCAGCGGCATGGACGCGCTGTGCATCACGAAACTGGACATCCTGGATGAGTTCGATGAGATTGCTGCGGGGGTAGAGTACGATCTGGATGGCGAAAAGATCCATGAATTTCCCGCATCTTACGAAGCAGTGGAACGTTGCTCTGTTCATCTGCGAAAATTTCCGGGCTGGAAGAGCAATACTTACGGGTTGAAAAAGCTGGACAATTTTCCACTCAACGCGAGAAAGTATCTGGACTTCATTGAAGATTACTTGCAAGTACCCGTTGCCATGCTTTCAACGTCTCCCGAACGCGACGATACAATTTTCTTTCCTGCTTTCGATACGATTTGTGAAAATTCAACGCAGAGAACACAGAGTGCGCAGAGTTAAGAATCAATTTCTCTGAGACCTCTGCGCCTTCTGTGTTGAAAAATGAGCTGGTATCAAGACGGTCTGAAATTTGATTGCACAAAGTGCGGTCATTGCTGCACTGGTGGCCCCGGTTACGTGTGGTTACGAATTGAAAACATGCATCAGATCGCGGAATTTCTTAGACTCCAGCTTCGTGATTTTACAAAAAAATATGTCAGGAAAATCGGGGAACGCTGGAGTCTTATTAATGCGCCCAATGGAGACTGCATCTTTTATGAATCCGGCTGTACAATTTATCAGGTGCGGCCGACACAGTGCCGCACGTTTCCGTTTTGGAAAGAGAATCTCGAAAAGCCCGGCAACTGGCAGAAGACCGCAAAAGACTGTGAAGGGATGAATCAAGGAAAAATCTATTCTGAGGAGGAAATCGATGCGCTCTTACTGGAAGATTGGCATTCTAACTCTTAGTTTCATTGTGATTTCTCTTTGCGTTTACGCAAAAACTCAGCCTCCTCCATTTGACCCTGAAAAAGCAACTCAGGCTTCACAGATTTCAGATCCTGTCCAGGCCACACGCGCCTATCTCGATTCCGTTCCGGAGGAACGAAGACAAAAGACGAAAACCTATGCGCGCGGAAACTACATTTTGGACGGCGTTGACTTCCTCTACTCTTCTTTGATCTTTATCGGACTGCTTGCCCTGGGCATTTCCGCAAAAATGCGTGATCTGGCGCGTTCGATTTCAAGATTTCGTCCCGTACAAACCGCTCTGTACTGGATACAGTTCATCATTCTTACGACAATCATCACATTTCCTCTAACCATCCGTCGCTCTTACTTCCGCGAAAAAGCCTACGGATTACTGACCCAGCCTTTTGCCGGCTGGATGAACGATCAACTGAAAGGTCTCGCGATTAGCTGTGTTCTGGGCGCAATTCTTTTGATCTTCCTGTATGGTGTTTTTCGCAGGGCGCCACGAACCTGGTGGATCTGGGGATCCGCGGTGATGATTGCTTTTATCATTCTGGGAATTGCCATAACTCCGGTTTATATTCAGCCGTTATTCAATAAATTTACACCGGTTCACGATGCGCAAATCCGGCAGAACGTACTTGCGATGGCTCACGAACAGGGTATTTCGGCTGATGAAGTCTATGAAATGGACGCTTCCAAACGAACGGACCGAGTCAGCGCTTATGTTGCAGGACTGCTCGGCACGATGAGAATCGTAATGTTCGATAACACACTCAATCGATGCACCCCGCAGGAAATTCAGATGATCATGGGCCACGAAATGGGCCATTACGTGCTCAACCATGTGTGGAAAGGAGTCGCCTTCTTCGCCGTTTTTATTGTGATCGGATTCCTGATCATTCGCTGGGCCTTCGCGCGTGCGCTGCAGAAATGGCCATCGTGGCGAGTGGAAGGGATCGCGGATACTGCAGGATTCCCGTTGCTGGTTCTTCTCCTTTTCGGATTCCTGTTTCTAACGCAACCCATCACCAACAGCTGGGGCCGTTTTCTTGAGGACCAGGCCGACGACTTTGGTCTCAATGCAAGTCACCAACCGGATGCTGCCGCAACAACCTTCTTGAAGCTGGGCGAGTATCGCGACCTTGAACCGAATCCGTTGATTGAAATTCTATTTTTCGATCATCCTTCGGGCCGCTACCGAATCCGAAATGCCATGGAATGGAAAGCACAGCACCCGAAGGAAATCTCAAATCTCAAATACCCAAATCCAAAATAAATCACAAAATCGAAAAACCAATTTCCAAAAGTAATGGGTAGGGTTCCTGAAAACGAAAGTCTTCCAGAAAAAAAGGAACCTGATATTCCTAGTGATGGCCTTGTATTCGATGATGTCGCCTGGTTCTACATCCGGCATCGCAAAAAGAAAGGCGAATGATATCCGGTCAAATTCTGATTACGGTAGAGATCTTTTGAAGGAAGGTTCACAATTTTGCCATTGACAACGGCATCGGACAAGCCGGTAAATAAAAGAACCAGGAACATCAGTTTGTAGGGGAGCGACTGATCGTGGCCTGCAAGGCCTGTTATCCGGACATGAAGGGCGCGATAAATCGCGCCACTACAAGCCGGCCGAAAGCGGGCTAGCAGATGCGCCACGTGTCGATCTGTTTCGGCTCTAGCGGATGAGCGTCGATGACTCCTGAATTCTCCCCGTATTCGTATTTGATCCGCACTGTTTCCGCGCCCTCATGATCCGCATATCTGGCGGTAATGGCCGCCGCGGTTTCTAACTCCGTAGAATCAAGGCGCCCTTCTGCAATCGTTACAGGACCGACCACGTCGATGGAAGTGAACATTGCGCGTTTTTCATCAGCGTAACGCTCCAGGAATTTGTTCTCCACTTCATCGCGACCGACGACAACCTTGAAGCGCTCCGAAGGCCGAAAATGTCTGCCCACTTTTAAGAGAATGACGTCATCGAGCGAAGGGATGATCTCCTCTTCGCTGTGGTTCAAGAGGTCACGAAATTTCTTGCCGTAGCTCACATCTGCAAGTGAGCAGCATCCGCCCGCCGGTTGTGAGTAAACGGAAACCCCGATTTCTTCGGCGAGTTTGTATTGTTCTTTGCGGGATCGGCCGGATATTGCACCCAGTTTTTCGCGATCGATCCAGCCCTTTTCCTCGGGAATGGTTGGCGGAAGTAATTTTGCGGACAGCGGCCGGACGAGCAACCTGCCAAGCCCGCTCTCTTCCGCAACAACATCCAGTGCCTTTCTATACTGAGACATGGGTCGTTGGCCAAGAACTTCCCCGGTAAAGACAAACTGAGCGCCTGCTTCTTCCATGTACTTCCTGGCTCGGGCGAGCATGTATCCGCGGCAATCAAGACACGGATTCATAGCGCTCCCGTATCCGTGTTTTGGCTTGATCAGAACATCCTGAATGTAGGTTGCAGAAATATCGATATATTCAATTTCAACTTTCAATGCTGCAGCCGACTGCAAGGATTCATTGGAGTACACTTTCCCTTTTGCCTTCTTCCGATTCACCTGACGTCGGAAATCGGTTGTACAAAAGCCTGTATAAAAGTTGATTGCTTTTACGTCCACTCCCTGGTCCTGAATCAGCTTGCAAGCTAACGAGCTGTCCAACCCGCCCGAGAGTAGTCCAATTGCCGTGATTTTGCTCATGATTTAGAATGTTAAAGGTATTACAAAGGTAGTGCCAAAGCAATGACCGAGCAATGAGTGACGATTTGGAGCACTTCCGACAAAGTTCTCGAGGACAAGTAGTGGCACGGGGCTTGCTTGGAGTTAGTGGCAGAGGGTTCGCCTAATGTCACAAGGTACGTTCAAGAATCCGGAGCGGATTCAGCTCAGTCTAATCACAGGGTTAGAAAAGCGATGTTTGATCTGGATTGCACAAAGGTTGCCTTTGCAAATCAACTCCGATCATCTGACATTCCTCGGCTTTGTCGGAATGGTACTTGCCGGAGTCAGCTACTGGCTTGCCAGATGGAACCCCTTTTTGCTTCTCCTTGCGATCTTCTGGTTGGGGGTTAATTGGTTTGGAGACAGTTTGGATGGAACCGTTGCCCGCGTAAGAAATCGGCAACGCCCACGATACGGATTTTACGTGGATCATGTGATTGATGCCCTGGGTATTCTTTTTTTGTTTGGAGGCATGGGTTTCTCCGGTTATATGAATCCGTGGGTAGCAACCCTGTTGATCGTTGCCTATTACCTTCTATCCATAGAAATTTATCTGGCCACAGTTTCATTGGGGAAATTCAAAATTTCTTTCGGAATCCTTGGCCCCACCGAATTGAGAATTCTGTTATCAATGGGAAATATCGTTCTGCTTTTCCATCCAACAGTTCGAATGCTCAGCAGAGACTATAAGCTATTCGATGTTGGGGGTGTCATTGCGATCGCCGGTCTGGTGATCATCACATTGTACTCAGCGGCAAAGAACGGGTATCAGTTGTATCGGGAAGAGAGGTTGTAGGGGCGCGATTTATCGCGTCCTGCATTTACGGAGAAAGGGTGCGCTGGGCGCCTTAAATGGCGCCCCTACAATTTCGGAGAGAAAATCTGCAACGATTGGGGATGAATCGTAAATTTCAGGGGCAGCGAGCCGACAAGTTCTCCGTCAGCCTGAACGGCAACCGCATCGTTTCCGAAAATCATCACATCTTTTGCGCGGATGACCTGAACCGATGGAAGATGAATGTGCGTTCTTCTGAGGGCATGGAAGGCGTAATAAAAAAGATTCGCCAAACCTGGCTCCTTAAACAGGCATAAATAGAGATATTCATCGGAAATGTCCGCTTCAGGAGTTAAAACAAAATAGGCCGCGTAATGCCGTGCGTTGCAAATTACAGCGAAAATGGACTCGGACTGCTGACCGTCAAACTGTACCTGAAATTTCGGAAAGCGGTATCGAATCGCGGTTTGAATAGCGGAGATGCTGAAGGCCAGCTTGCCCAGAACGCGTTTCATCGTGCTGTTTACGTTCTGAATTACAGCAGAATCGAAGCCGATCCCCACCATCAAAACGAAGTAACGGTCGTTGGCCCGTCCGACGGAAATGCGGCGAACATTTCCCTCACCAATCACATGAATGGCTTCGATAGTGTCTTGAGGAATATTCAATTCGCGAACCATCAGGTTGGCGGTACCACCCGGAAGAATGCCAAGTGGAATTTCCGACCCGAACATCCCGTTCACCACTTCGTGGATCGTCCCATCCCCTCCCCACGCAACCAGCATATCCGGATTGTTTGTGACCATATCCTGAACCTGCAAAATAACGCTTCCACCTGGTTCCGTAGGACTGGGGATCATCTCGATATCGTGCGCCTTAAACTGTGAGATAACGTTTTGCACACTGGCGGATGTTTTCGCTCGCGATCCTGAAGATGGATTGAAAATGAGGTAACCGCGTTTCATCGTGTTAGGCCCGTTTGTGGTCTGCAGGGGCGCGATTTACCGCGTCCTTCACGCCCGGATCAAAAGGCGCACAGTGCGCCATCAATGTCGCCCCTTCTCGGAGCGACTATTACAAAGCAGCCGGCGTTGGTGTTGTCACGGGGCCCGTGTACGGTTTTGCAGCCCCTCCGCTGTTGATCGCCCAGATAGCAAAGAAACAGCCCAACATGAAAACCCAACTTGCCGCATAACCGATCAGGCCGTGAATGTAATAGTCAATCGCAGCAACGAAAATATTCAAAAGGGCAAGAGGTAAAAGGAATTTCCAGGCAAACGCCATCACCTGATCAATCCGGAATCGGGGAAACGTTCCGCGGAACCAGATCAAGACGAAAAAGATTGCCATAGATTTCATCATGAACCAGAGCCACGAAGGAAGAATGGGACCATTCCACCCGCCGAGGAAAAGAGTGGCTGCCATGCCCGAGATCGCAAACGCGCTGAGAAATTCTGCCATCTGGAAAAGCGCAAATTTCATCCCGCTGTATTCGGTATGATAGCCCCCAACGAGTTCGGATTCACCTTCCGGAGTATCAAAGGGTGTACGGTTTATTTCCGCAATTCCCGTAATCATAAAAAGGAGAAAACCAAGAAATCCCCACGGATGCAGGATAAACCAGTGCAATCCGTGAAAGCCGCTCTGGGCCCTGGCAATCGATTGCGTTGACAGATTTCCCACATACATGATTACAGGAATGAGCGAGAGACCGAGTGGAACTTCGTACGAAATGATTTGAGCCGCAGACCGCATACCGCCGAGCAAGGAATATTTGTTGCGGCTGCTCCATCCTGCCATTACGACGGCCATGGTTTCGAGCGCGGAAATAGAGATGAAGAAGAAAATCCCGATATTCAAATTAACCGCAATCATTCCGCGCCCAAAAGGAATTACGGCAAACATCATCAACGCCGGGATTACAATCAGGATCGGCGCCATCACATGTAGAACATGGTCTGCAGCAGCAGGAGTGATATCTTCCTTTAGAATCATTTTGATTCCGTCCGCAACCGGTTGAAGAAGACCCCATGGTCCAACGCGGTTCGGACCCCATCGGTCCTGAATTCTTGCAACAAGTTTTCTTTCGAGCCAGGTGAGGTACATCATGAGGAGCGGCGCAAACATCAGCACTACTACCATGTTGATTACAAGGGAGAGCAGATCAAGCCAGGTTCCGGATAGATACTTTCCCGCGCCGGCGAGAATCAATTCCTTCAGGTGGATGAATATTCGTTCCAGCATTAGTACCACTCCAGATCGCGCTTCCGCCATACGTAAATCAAGCCCAGAAATAGAATCATTAGGAATATCGCCATTTCAGCGAAAGCAAAGAAGCCGAGTTGCTTGAAAACGACTGCCCAGGGCACGATTAAAACAACTTCCACATCAAATACGATAAAGACCAGAGCGTAAAGATAATATTGAATTTTGAACTGGACCCACGCATCGCCCACCTTTTCCATTCCGCATTCATAAGGATCCTGTTTGATGGTTGAAGGTTTTCTGGGACGGACGATACGCGAGGCAATCACAGGAATCGCAGCAAACACCGTAACCATCAGGAAAAAGATCCCGAGAAATGTGTAGTTGGATGCGTAACCTGTCATTTAGCGACAATTCCTTTAACCGCATTCAAGAGCGATTCTGCGGCCTGAAAATTTTCCTCGGGTGTTCCTTCGATGCGCTGGCTGCGCAGGAAAGCGTCGAGCCGCGCTTGCTCAAGCTTACCGTGCTTGATGAAAAAATCTTCCAATACTGTAACAATGCAACGCATATGGGTCGTCTTGTATTGAAGCGAGTGCATCAACGCCTGCATGGAACAATACATGGACATGTATGCGGTATTGATCTGCTCCAGAGCATCTTTCTTGCCGGGCGCTTCCTTCAGAAGCTTCTCCGCCTTTTCAAGATCCTTCGGCGCCAGTTTCAAAACATCGGGGTCAAAGAAAAGATGAGGAGACTCCGCCCAGTATGCAAGATCCGGAGAACGCATCATTGCGGTTTTTCCTCCTTTGGAGGCCCCACCGGTGCGACCGGGGCAGTCGTGCCTGCTCCTGCTGCAGCAGCTTTCGCAGCTTCTTCCGCTTTCTTCTTCGCGGCTGCAGCGGCAGCAGCTTCTTTCGCTTTCTTCTTTTTCTCTTCTTCTTCCTTCACGGCAAGTTCTTTTGCCCAGGCACGCGGATGCGTTTGACCATAATATTCTGTAGATACAAGGAGATCCTGCATGTTGTAAACATGTGATTTATGGCGCTCATAATTGCTGAGTTCATAAATATGATCCATCTTGATTGCGTCGAAGGGACAAAATTCGGAACAGAAGCCGCAATTCATACAAACATCCATATCGATATAGAATTCGTTTGCTTTGGGCTTCGGTTTCCCATCCAGAGCTTTCGCCTGAACGATCCAGATGCATTGCGGCGGACAGACTTTGGCACAAATGCCGCAGGAAGTGCAACGACAATCGCCGTTTTCCTCCTCATAGATAAGGACCGGGAGCATCCGAAAACGCTCCGGTATTCTAAGTTTTTCCTCAGGATATTGAACTGTGAAGGAACCGATATCATCCGGCTGGTTTCGGAACGTCTGCTGGCGTTTTTTGTTTCCAAACCAGTATTTAAAATCTTCAACGTATGTTTCGAAAAAATGCCTGGCCGTAATCGCCATGCCTGTCAAAATATTTAACCCGTAAAGTCTCATAGTTCTAATTCAACACAGAGGACACGGAGGACACAGAGCTAAATTCAGAGTTTTTCTCTGTGCACTCTGAGACCTCTGTGTTGAACCTCATCGGTCGGTTTCCCCTAAAACGATATCAATGCTACCCAGGATTGCGACAACATCCGCAACCAGGTGGCCTTTACACATATGTTCAAGGGGAGTCAGGTTGATGAAGCTCGGAGCGCGAACGTGGTAACGATACGGGTGCGCCTCGCCGTCGCTCACCACGTAATAGCCCAGTTCTCCCTTGGGATTTTCCACACGACTGTAGGCTTCCCCTGCTGGAACTCGGATCTGCCAGCCTTTTTTGCCCGTAAAAATCTCCCCGCCGGGCATTTGTTCGAGCGCCTGCTTCAAGATTTTTACCGATTCGCGCATTTCATCAATCCGCACCATGTAACGATCATAGATATCGCCATTCTCATAGACGACGGTATTAAAATCAAAGCGGTCATAAATGGAATACGGATCGTTTTTGCGAACGTCATAGTTTACGCCGCCGGCGCGAAGCACCGGCCCCGCCGCACTGAAGGCGATCGCATCTTCACCTTTCAAAACGCCGATACCCCTGCATCGATTCGTTAGAATTTCATTCTTCGTCAGATATTGATCCATCTGATCGATACTTTTCGGGAGCCGGTCGAGCACAATTTTTTTCGCGAGGGGCAGAAATTCGTCCGGCAAATCCTCCGCAACGCCGCCGAAGCGGAAATAGTTGCACATCATTCTGGAACCCGATGCCATTTCAAAAAGATCCAGAATCAATTCGCGTTCTTCAATTGCGTAAAGCGCGGGAGTAAAAAATGCGCCAAGGTCGTTCAGCAAAAATCCGATTGCCCAGAAATGATTCACGATTCTCGTAAGTTCCGCCATGATCACGCGTATGTACTCGGATCTTTCCGGCGGCTTGATTCCTATGAGTTTTTCCACCGCCAGCGCGTAACCGAAATTATTGCCCATCGAACAGATGTAATCGAGCCGGTCGGTGAAAGGCATGTTCATCAGATACGTATTTCTTTCAGCGATCTTTTCATGATTGCGATGCAGATAGCCCATAACCGGCTCCAGCCCCGCAATCCGTTCGCCTTCGAGCAACAGTTTCATGCGGAAAACACCATGAGTGCTGGGATGTTGAGGCCCCATATTCATGAGTAGTTGATCGGGGGCCAGCCGTTCCATAGTTACGGAACCGATCGGCGTTTCCAGATCATCTCCCGTTGGCTTCCATTGGTCCGGATCCCATCCTTTTGGATAGATTACATTGCGATGAAAGGGAGCGCGTTCTTCGGCGCGTTGATGATGCCCCTCTCTCCAGCGGCTCGAAAAGATTTTTCCGGGCTCTTCATAGTAGGGTTCCAGGTAATCTTTGCGGAGGGGAAAGCCTTCGAAACCTTCCCACAATAGAATGCGTTTCAGGCTCGGATGGCCATCAAACCGGATGCCCATTAAATCCCATACTTCGCGCTCCTGAAAATTTGCTCCCGACCAGATCCCCGTAAGCGAAGGAACCGACGGATCAGACTTATCCGTCCGCACTTTCACTCCGAGCGCCGGACCGCCTTTACTGGATACAACATGGTAAACAACTTCGAAACAATCGGAATAATCCACCGAAGTCAAGTTTGCGAGGTAATCGTAGCCGCAGATTTCTTTCAAATGCCGGAATACTTCTAACGAATTAGAAGAATGAACCACAAGGTTTTCTTTCTGCGTTTGCAACGGATTGGAAAGCTTCAGCGCGTCGTTGATTTTGGCCGCCAGTTCCTGAACGGAAGAAGGCGCTTCCTTCACCTCTTCTATAACGCCGGCAGGACGCAGTTTCGGCAGGTCTTTGAAGGTGCGTTCATACTTCTCCGGATTGCGACAGGCATCGCGCAACTCATCCATCTGGCGAGGATCCACAAGGTCAGGGCCGAGCAGCGGCACGGTATATTCCGCCGAAGAGTCTCTGCTGTACCATCTCGCGTCGCGAATCGACTCACCATCAATTTTCTTCTGGAGCGCAATCAGACCATCGAGAAGTGCCTGAGGAGTCGGGGGACAGCCCGGAACGTAAACATCCACAGGTAGAAATTCATCAATGCCGCTAACAACGTTGTACCCTTCCTTAAACGGGCCGCCACCAGATGAACATGCGCCCATCGAAATGATGTATTTCGGTTCGGGCATCTGATTGTAGAGGCGCACAATCATGGGGACCATGCGTTTTACAACGGTGCCGGAAACAATCATGAGATCGGCCTGTCTTGGTGTGGCGCGGAACAGCTCGGCGCCAAAGCGCGCTATGTCAAAGCGTGAAGCCGCGGTGCAAATCATTTCGATCGCGCAACAGGCAAGGCCGAACTGCAACGGCCAGAGAGAGGAGCGGCGTCCCCAATTTACGACTTTGTCCAGCATGTCAATCAGCTTGTCCCATGACGTAATGGAAATGTGCCGTTTGACTTCCTGTTCCAGTACCTGAGCGTCTGTCAATTGTTCTGCCATATTGGAAAGAGATAAATATAGACGAAAAGAATCTTACTCACAAGACATCGGAAGGCGCCTTCAGCAGATACCCCTGGCCGTAGCGAATCTTCAATTGCTGAAGCGATTTCAGATCTTCTTCGCGTTCGATGCCTTCCGCAATCAACGTAGCGGAAAACCGTTGCGCGAGATCGCGCAAACTTTTCACGATCTCCTGTTTAATAAAATCCTGGGAAATGCCCTGGACCATTTTTTCATTGACTTTGATGAAATCGGGCTTCAAATAAGCAATGGATTGCAGCGATGCGTATCCGCTTCCCACATCGTCGACAGCAATCCGGTAACCCCTGCCGCGAATGGAATTTAGCGCCGACGCCACGGTCTCATAGTTATTGATGGCGGCGCGTTCCGTGATTTCAATCACAACCTTCTCCGGATTTAGAGATGTAGTCTGAAAAAGCGGCAGGTTCCGATAGCGGTCCTCTTCCAGGAAATGCGGCTCCAGATTGACAAAGAGATTGCTTTCAGTCGTTTCAGGGAGAAGATTGGAAACCAGTGATTCCTGGCAAAGAGTTTCAAGTTTTTGCAGGAAGCCGTGAGTTGCAGCAAGAGAGAACATGTACTCGGCTTTCTCAAAAAAAGTGCCTTCCGGTCCGCGAGAGAGAGCCTCATAGCCGAAAATTTCCGAATGATTCTCCAAATCGATGACCGGCTGAAACACGGTCCGGATTTTCCGACCCGCAACCAGGTCTTCAAGCTGGCCAATTTCGATCTGTCGCGATTTCTCCTGTCCACTGACTGCATTCAGGAAAGCCTTATTTACTGCGCGGGCAATCGTCCGTTCGAAACGAACATCAGCGTTGTAATGGAAAATGGTGTAGCCGCAAAAAATCCTGGTATAAAGAGCACTTTGATGAGTGGCCAGTCCGGCAATGTAGTTGTTCAAAAGATCCTCGACTCTGGCGCTCAAGTTGCCCATTTCACGATGAGTGAGTTCACGATGCGGATCGAGTGAATAGACCAGAAGCAAGAAACTATCGCCCGGCAATCGCTGCAGCGGAATCATTTTCAGAGGAACAAATTCGGCCACAATACCATCCAGGAACGTAGGAATTGTGCTCAAAATCTTGTCCGCCGCTTCCCAGCCGTATTGATTTTCGAGCTGCTCAAGAGGGTCGATATGAACAAAAATTAGTCCTAAATTGTGGTGATCGTCCGCAATTTCTTTCATCGAATCCACGATAAGAGGCAGCGTAGCAAGTCCGGTTACACCATCAAACAGCAGGGATCGCAAAACTGCGGAAATCCCGCCATCAGTCAAGATAGCATCGAGATATCCCGGATACTTCATCGGACGAAAAGCCTCTCAACTTTTGCCAGCAGACTTGTGCGATCCACGGGTTTGACAAGGTAGTCATTTGCGCCCATCTTGCGGGCTTCTATCATGTGCGTGATATCGTCCCTGGAAGTGAGCATGAGGATAGGGAGACGCCGGAATTTGTCGTTTGCTCGAATCAAACGGCAGGTCTGCATTCCATCCAGTTCCGGCATATTGACATCCAGGATCACCAAACCGGGGAGACCCTGTGTCAAACACCGGAGCCCTTCTACGCCATTGGAAGCGTGGATGAAGAAAAACCCCGCAGACTGCAGCGCCTCACCAACTTGTCCGATAATCAGAGGGTCGTCGTCAACAATTAGGACCAGACGCCGCTCGCTCTCTGTCATCACCACCCAAAGCCATGGGGATTATAACAGATGAAATCTGGTGAGTCTACGAAAGAGGATGCAGGGGATGCGGCTCGCTACTTCACAACTTTCGCAGAGAAAGAACGGATGGACTGATTGACAATGCTCTTTTCAATCATTTCCAGTTCTTCTGGAATTGGATCAACTTCTTTCCTGGCAACAACACCCTTCGCTTCATACGCTTCCCTTTCCCAGCGAAGCCATATGGAATTGCAGAAGTCCATAAAACATCCTCTGTCTCCAAAAACAACGTCATCACGCTTCAACATGATGCCGTGCTTCTTTCCACATATGTCGCAAACCTCAAAAACAACTTCCATTACTTGCTCCTCCCCATCCTGGCTCTTCGTAAACATTCCCGAATCGCCGAATGGTCCTATACATACATAATCTTGTCTCATTTTACGGTTTTCGCAAGTCGAAGGCTGGCCGCAGCACAACAGCTACAGGGTTGGCTATCAAAAATATTTGACAATCAGGCACTCAGATTCTATATTATTTCGTGAAGAAGTTTGGGCGCTGCAATTTCGCGGGTTTTCGACCAGTTCTTGCGGCTCTCGAGCCAGAATTTGGACAATTTGGAAGAAGGAGGCAGAAATCATGAGTAAAATCATTGGAATTGATTTGGGTACGACCAATTCAGTGGTAGCCGTAATGGAGGGTGACCAGCCCGTAGTCATTCCAAATCCTGAAGGTGGACGTACTACGCCTTCAGTGGTTGCATTTACGAAAGCAGGAGACCGGCTCGTCGGTCAAGTTGCGAAACGCCAGGCAATCACGAATCCCGAGAATACTGTTTATTCGATTAAGCGCTTTATGGGTAGACGGTACGAAGAAGTTCCTGATGAAATCAAAATGGTTCCTTATAAGGTGGCCGCGGGACCAAACGGGGATGCCCGAATCGAAATTCTTGGCAAGCAAAATACGCCCCAGGAAATTTCTGCGTTAATCCTTCGCTACTTAAAAGAGGCCGCCGAGGCATACCTTGGATCGAAGGTTACAAAGGCAGTTATTACTGTTCCGGCATATTTCAATGACAGTCAGCGTCAGGCCACCAAAGACGCCGGCCAGATTGCCGGTTTGGAAGTAATGAGAATTGTAAACGAACCAACTGCCGCGGCGCTCGCCTACGGAATGGACAAACATAAAGATCAGACGATCGCTGTCTACGATTTTGGCGGAGGAACTTTTGACATCTCCATTCTGGAAGTTGGAGAAGGTGTTGTGGAAGTCAAAGCCACCAACGGCGATACACATCTGGGCGGCGACAACATCGACCAAAGAATTATCGATTGGATTATCGAAGAATATAAGAAAGATCAGGGAATCGATCTCAGTAAGGATCGCATGGCCTTGCAGCGACTGAAAGAAACTGCCGAGAAAGCGAAGATGGAATTATCAACAACGCTTGAAACGGAAATCAATCTTCCATTTGTTACTGCCGATGCGTCAGGGCCGAAGCACCTGTTGATGAAATTATCCAGAGCAAAACTGGAAAGCCTGATGGAAGACATCCTTCAGCGCAGTGTCGGCCCCTGCAAACAGGCGCTTTCAGATTCCGGCTTAAAGCCTGCCGACATCCATGAAGTAATCCTTGTAGGCGGTTCAACACGTATTCCACGGGTGCAGCAGATCGTGAAGGAACTATTTGGACGCGAGCCTCATCGCGGAGTAAATCCGGATGAAGTCGTGGCAGTTGGAGCCGGTGTGCAAGCCGGCGTACTTTCCGGTGACGTAAAAGACATCCTGTTGCTGGATGTGACGCCGCTCTCCCTGGGAATTGAAACCCTGGGACACGTTGCAACCAAACTAATTGGAAGAAACACTACGATCCCAACCCGCAAGAGTGAGATTTTCACGACAGCAGCCGACAATCAAACGGAAGTAGAAATCCACGTGATACAGGGTGAACGGGAAATGGCCTACGACAACCGGACCCTCGGTCGATTCAACCTTGTGGGCATACCGGCAGCTCCTCGTGGAGTTCCACAGGTGGAAGTTACGTTTGATATTGACGCGAATGGAATTGTAAACGTCTCGGCAAAAGATCTTGGAACAGGAAAAGAACAGCGGATTACCATTACGTCTTCAAGCGGTCTAAACAAAGATGATGTGGACAAAATGGTGAAAGAAGCGGAATCGCATGCTGATGAAGACAAGAAAAAGAAAGAAGAGATTGAGTTGAGAAACCGCGCCGATTCCATGATCTACAACACGGAAAAATTATTGAAGGAGAATCGGGAGAAATTACCGGAAACCGACGCAAAGAATATTGAAACAGCCATTGAAGCCTGCAAAAAGGCAGTGGAATCGGGAAATCGTGAGGAGATTGAAGCAAAATTAAATGAACTGACCAGCGCATCTCACAAACTCGCGGAGGTGCTTTACAAGCAAACAGCAGGCGCTCCGGGCAGCGCGGCCCCTCAGGACGAACCAGGACCAGAATCGACGCCACCGGCTGAAGATGGCGGTGTCATTGATGCCGAATACGAAGATGTAAATAAAGGCAAGTAAGGCGTCCACGGGTCGTGCGTCTACGCGCGTCGTGCATGGCGCACATACGCATTTCGAATTATGGTAAAAGAAGACCTCTATCAACTCCTCGGTGTTGGCAAAAAAGCTACGACCGATGAGATTAAAAAGGCGTACAAGAAGCTTGCGAGAAAGTACCATCCTGATGTGAACCCGGGCGACAAGAAAGCAGAGGATCAATTCAAAAAAATTTCGCAGGCCTACGCCGTGCTGTCCGATCCCCAAAAACGCGCCCAGTACGATCAGTACGGTTCGCTTTTCGGAGAAGGCCATCCGCCTCCAGGTGGAGGTCAGAACGCGAACTTTGACTTCCAGGGATTTGATTTCTCCAACATGGGCGGTAGCTCCTTTGGTGATATTTTTTCAGATTTGTTTGGATCATTCCGTGGAGAGGGCAGTGGTTCAAAAAAAGGGAAAACTCGCCCGCAGGAAGTAAGAATGCCGGAGAAGGGTCAGGATATTTCCCATCAAACCAACATCAGCTTCCTCGATGCTATTCGTGGAATATCAACAGAGATTCACATGGAGCGGAATGTAGCCTGCAACACCTGTCAGGGCAATGGTAATGCGCCAAACTCCTCACCGAGTGAATGTCCCGAGTGTCATGGGACAGGACAGCTCAGCCGTGCCCGTGGCTACATGAAATTTTCCTCGTTGTGTCATGCCTGCGGAGGACGCGGTGTGATTCAAACTCCGTGTTCAAAATGCGGAGGGCGCGGTGTGATTCGGAAATCAGACAGCATCCGCGTTAACATACCGCCCGGCGTCGACAGCGGTTCGAAAGTGAGAGTCGCCGGGAAAGGAAACGGTGGGTTGAGCGGCGGTCCGGATGGCGATCTCTACCTGATGGTTAATGTCGCGGCTCACCCGATTTTCAAACGTGAAGGCGATAACATTCATCTCACCGTACCGGTCACCGTGAGCGAAGCTGCACTGGGAAGCAAAATCGAGGTTCCGACAGTAGATGGTTCTGCAACCATGAAAATTCCTCCTGGAACGCAATCCGGGCAAGTCTTTCGATTGAGAGAAAAGGGCGCCCCTTCGTTGCGCGGCGGAACACGAGGGGATCAACTGGTTGAGGTCAAGCTGGTTCTCCCACCAGTCCGCGACGAAAGAACAAAAGAAATTTTACGTGAACTCGATCGATTGAATCCGATGAACCCGCGTGAAGATTTACTCAGGTATCGGTCATGAGAAAAAAAGAAGAAACATATTACGCGATCGGGGTTGTCGCGAAGATGTTCAACATCCATCAACAAACACTTCGCCTCTATGAGCGTGAAGGATTGCTGAAGCCTGCCCGTTCTGATGGAAATACTCGATTGTATTCGGAGAAAGATCTGGAGCGACTGGAGCTGATTTTGAACCTGAGCCGCGACATGGGAGTGAATTTGGCCGGCGTAGACGTTATCTTGAATTTACGGGAAAAGATTCAGGAAATGCAGCAGCAGATCAACGAACTCGTACACTACCTGAAAACAGAACTGGAAAAGAATGCCCAACAACCCCAGGGTGGTGGCCCGGGATTGGTTAAGGCTCCTCCAGCAAACCTTGTTCGGATTTCCCGGATAACGGACAAGCTCATTTCCGGAATGAAACGCTAACGGTCTGTTTGTTCTTGTTCTAATAGTCGGGCCTAACAGGCTCGGTGAAGTGGCTTCTCTAACGAGGTTTTCCATGCCCTCTTCCAACAAAGGGAAACAATCGAGTCGTGAGATGCGGTTGTACCTGAAAGAGATTTCCAGGATCCCTTTGCTTACCGCGGAGGAAGAAAAGGAACTGGGCCGCAGAATCCAATCGACGGGCGACAATTCAGCGCTTCAGAAGCTTGTTGAATCCAATTTGCGTTTCGTAATCAAAATAGCGAAAAAATACCGCGGGTTTAGTATGTCTTTCTTAGACCTCATCAATGAAGGGAATCTCGGGTTGATGGAGGCAGCAAAACGCTTCGATCCGGAAAAGAATGTACGGTTTACTTCTTACGCCGTGTGGTGGATACGGCAGGCCATTCTTCACGCGCTCACAAACATGAGCCACCCTTTGCGCTTGCCGGCAAAAATTTCCAATACCATGTACCGCATGGGGCACACCATTACGAAAAAAACTGCTGAGCTCAACCGAAGACCTACCATGCAGGAAATTGCCGCGGATATGGGAATGGACGAGCAGCAGCTCAGCGCCATGGTCGAAGTTGCCGGTGGAGCCACATCCCTGAATCAACCGCTGGATGATGAAGGCGAAATCAAATTGGAAGACGTCTTGACCGATGATATTGCGTCGGCCGAAGAAGACCTGGAATCCCAATTTCTGAACGAGCACCTTGATGAAGTGATGGGTCGGCTTAATGAGAATGAAAGAAAAATACTGAATCTCCGTTTCGGTCTGGAGGACGGCGTGTCTCGCACGCTAAAAGAAATTGGAGACTCGATGGGGTTGTCCCGCGAACGGATCCGCCAGATTGAAGCGAAAGCACTCAACAAAATCCGTCACGGCCGTCGCGCCAGAACCCTTTCCAGTTACCTGAACTGAGCACCAATCTATTGCAGATTGGACAATTGCAAATAACATATTCTAGCTTCTAAGAAACTGATGAGCAGCGTAGTGCGGGCGTCCCGCCCGCAAAGACCAGCTCGCGGATGAGACGTCCGCGCTACGTTACTTGCGGATTTTTGATCTCCTAACTCAGTTTTTCATCGAGGATGAAGTATCCAAAGGATATTTGTTAAGCTATCGTACAATCTGCAATAAATCCTCCTTTTCTCCATGATTTTGTGCTATCTGCTACAATAGTAGTAAGCAGATGATCGAACAGCTGGGGCCTTACCAGATTCTGGAAAAAATCAGCAAGGGTGGAATGGGAACGGTCTACAAAGCCTACCATCCCGCGCTGGACAGGCATGTTGCCATCAAGGTACTTGCGTCGCGCTTTTCCAGTGATCCGAGCTTTGTTCAGCGCTTCAAAAAGGAAGCCCGGATCGTTGCCCGATTGGAACATCCTCACATCCTGCCGATCTATGATTTCGCTTTTGACGGCGATACGGCCTATCTGGTCATGAAGCTGGTGGAAGGCAGCTCTCTTTACGCTCACATTGGACCCCGCGGAATGCCTCCCGACAAAGTGATGGCGATTGTGGAAGCGGTGGCGCAGGCGTTATCCCATGCGCACAGGCGCAACATCATTCATCGCGACATCAAACCGGACAACATCCTTATTGATGAAAGCGATTGGGTTTATTTAAGCGATTTTGGCATGGCAAAAATGGTAACCACTACCGGGCCAACAGGAGAAGGAACCATCATGGGGACTCCGGAGTACATGTCTCCGGAGCAAGCTCAAGGAAAACCTGTGGATCCCCGTTCTGATATTTATTCGCTGACGGTTCTTGTGTTTCACATTCTTACCGGAAGTCTTCCATTTAAAGGGGCGCATCCGCTGGCAACCATCAAACAGGTGATCTACGATCCTTTCCCAGAAATTACCAGCCGGAATCCGAATCTTCCAAAGCTACTGGATCCTCTTCTGCAAAAGGGCGCGTCTAAAAATCCAGAGGACAGGTTTGGAGATGTAGAAGAGTTCGTCAAAATGCTGAGCGCGGTCTTAACTTCAGCGGCGTTACCAAAAACACAGGAGCTGTTCATCCGCAAATCCCGTATCGCGGTAATTCCTTTCAGCGTTGCAGACCCCGATAGAGCCTGGTTATCCGATGCGGTTCAGGAACTACTTTCCGATGATCTTCTACAAAACTACGAGCTATACGTTTTATCAGGTGATCACGTTGTCCGGATGTGCAGAAATATTCATGATCCCTCCTGGAGCACGGAATCACTGCAGCGTTTTTTCGAACTATCTCGAGTGGATTACGTGATTACAGGACATATCACCGGCACGCGGATCCAATATGAAATGAAAATATCGACGACCTTCGAAATCCTGGAACAGGGAGAAGTCGAAGGCACCATTCCGTTTCATCTGGTTTCGTTGATAGCACAGAAGATTCGCGCAAGACTCGATGTGAAGGAACCAAAGCTGATTTCGCTCGAGCAATTGTTTTTTGGGAACACTTCCCTCCTCCAGCAATATGCAACCGGAGTTCGCGCCTTTCGTGACGGAAAATGCCTGGAAGCGGAAAAGTTGCTTTCCATTGCAATCAAGCATGAGCCTTCCTTTGCCCCCGCTTACATGTATCTCGCCCGGGCTCTGCGGGAGCGCGGGTTCAGCGAGCGCGCCCAGGAAATGGCCCAACAGGCGATCCATCATTCATCCGGCCTCCCGATGTCTTCTGCTTCCCTGCTCAAAGCTCATTTTTTTGAAATCACCAGTAATCCCGCGAAAGCTGCTGAGATTTACCACGAATTCCACAACCAGTTTCCGGAAGTGATCGAATATCTAGTGCTTTGGGGAGAAGCGCTTGTTCGCGCGGA
>Ga0210139_1000014_pt1 | contig 32695 bp, 28 predicted proteins | sample Browns_TuleB_D2_FD_184855 | JGI IMG/M metagenome (GOLD analysis project Ga0210139, IMG submission 184855) | Wetland microbial communities from San Francisco Bay, California, USA, that impact long-term carbon sequestration - Browns_TuleB_D2 (SPAdes) | ecosystem: Environmental > Aquatic > Marine >... | reverse complement strand
ACTGCGGCTGCACCTCCGAGATGATGTCCTGCACGGTGCGCTTCCGGTCGCTCCAGTCCTTGAGCCGGGTAAAGATGATGCCGCGGCTGGGACTTCCCAGGAACCCGCCGGTCACGCTGAAGTAGCTCTGCACATCCTTGGTCTTGGCGACGATCGCCTCCACCCGCCGCTGATAGTCGTCGGTGTAGGCGAGGGTGGCGCCCTCGGGGGCGATGATCACCGTGATGAAGAAGCCGCGGTCCTCGGGCGGCACGAACTCGCGCTTGAGGTTCTTGAAGAAGAACACCGCGCCGACGGTCGCCACCCCGGTGAGCATCAGCACCGCCGCGCGGTGGTGGACCGCCCAGCGAAGTCCCCTCGAGTACCCGTTGGCCAGCCCGTTGAATCCCCGCTCGAGCGCCTGGTAGAGCACGCCATGGCGCGGCGGTACCCGGAGGATCTTGGCGCAAAGCATCGGCGTCAGCGTCAGAGCGACGAATCCGGAGATCACCACGGATCCGGCCACCGCGATGCCGAACTCGTTGAACAGGCGCCCCGTGTTGCCCTTGAGGAAGGCCAGCGGGGTGAAGACCGCGACCAGGGAGATGGTGGTCGCGATGACCGCGAAGCCGATTTCCCGCGTCCCGTTGGTCGCCGCCGTGTTGGGATCTTCGTGCAGCTCTTCCTGGTGGCGGAAGGCGTTCTCCAGCACGATGATCGCGTCGTCCACCACGATGCCGATGGCCAGGGTGAGGGCCAGCAGCGTCAGGTTGTTGATCGAGAACCCCAGCGCGTACATGATCGCGAACGTCGAGACGATCGACGTCGGGATGGCCAGGCCGGGGATGAAGGTGGCTCGGAAGTTCCGGAGGAAGATGAAAATGATGACGATGACCAGGAACCCGGCCAGGATCAGGGTCTGTTGCGCCTCCTCGATCGAGCGCTTGACGAAGATCGAACGATCGAACGCCGGCTCGATCTGCAAGCCGGGCGGGAGCGAGGCCTGAATCGCGGGCAGTTGGTTGTAGATCTCCTCCGCCACCGTCAGCATGTTGGACTTGGACTGGCGCACCACGCCGATGCCGATGGCCGGCACGCCCTTGTAGCGCAGGGCGCTGCGCTCGTCCTGGGGGCCCAGCTCGACGCGGCCGATGTCCTTCAGCTTGACCACCTGGCCCTGGCTGCTGGAGACTACCAGCTCGCCGAATTCTTCGGGGGTCTTGAGCTCGCCCAGCGAGCGGACTGAGAACTCCCGCCGATCGGATTCGATGCGCCCGGCCGGGATCTCCACGTTGCGGCTCTGGATCGCGGACTCGATGTCCTGCACCGTCAGCCCCCGCGACGAGAGCTCCGCCGAGGAGAGCCAGACCCGCATCGAATACCGCCGTTCGCCGGCGATGAACACGCTCCCCACACCGGGCAGGCTCTGCAGGCGCGTCTTGACATTGCGATCCGCGATGTCCGACAGCTGGAGCATGTCGTAGTTGGTCCCGGAGAGCGCCAGCCAGTAGAAGGGCGAGGCATCGGCTTCCTGTTTGGCGACGACCGGCTCCAGCACGTCCTCCGGGAGCAGCCCCCGGACGCGCGATACCTTGTCCCGAACGTCTTGCGCCGCGTCCTCCACCCGGCGGTCGAGGGTGAATTCCAGCGTGATGTTGCTGGTTTCTTCGGCGCTGGAGCTGGTCAGGGTGCGGAGACCGGGCACCGTGCTCAGCTCTTCCTCCAGGATGTCGGTGACCGCTGACTCGACCACCTGGGGGTTGGCGCCCGGAAGGGTGGTCGAAATGGAAATGACCGGCGGATCGACGTCGGGGAATTCCCGGACCGACAGCTGGGAGTACCCGATCACGCCGAAGAGCACCAAGGCGGCGCTCAACATGCTGGCCAGAACGGGTCGCCGGATCGAAATGTCCGAAAGCGTCATGGCATCACCTGGCTGGCGATGGCATCGATGGGTTGGGAAGCCGGAGAGAGCGGACCGAACTGCCCCCACCTGACGAGGTTTTTCCGCTCCGGTTTCAGCCCCGAAACGGGGACGGGAACGTAAGTATTCGCGGAGGGGGAAGGAAGGGCCCTGCACCACCGCTCCGCCCGCGCCGGGAGGTCGCCCCCGGAGCCGCAGGTCCTTATACTACACGAGCATGGGCGCCAAGCTTTCCTCCAAGCAGCAGGCTCAGCTGGCCTTCCTCGAGACCCTGCCCCCCAAGATGGCCCGGATCAAGATCATCATCGAGGAAATGGGCAGTCTCCGGACGGATGATCTCACCATCAAGGGCTTCACCCGCATGCTGGACGAGATCAAGTCCAGCGCCAATCAGCTGAGCATCAACACCGTAGCCGACGCAGCCGGTCTGATGTCGACCATGGCGCGGCGGGGAGGTGGGCTCCAGATGAAAGTGCGGGGACTGCGAGAGCTGCTGGTGAGTCTCCGGAGCGGTTACGACATGGCCATCAAGGCCGCCACCACTCCCGAGGGCCCGTCGGTGGCTGAAGAGGCCTGATCTAGGTCAGGCTGCCGGGCTCGAAGACCCGGTGACCCCGCTTGCGAAGCATCCCGTCGATCGACTTCCCCGCCATCAACGCGATCATCAGATGAATCAGGACCCCGATCAACAGGGTCACGAAGGTCAACGCGAAGAGAACCGCGGCGGCCCCGATCGTGGCGAAAATGCGGCCGATCAACTCCATCGTCTGGTCCTCGGCTGGCAGGGTCTTCCGACCCCGGTAGGTTACCCAGAGTTGCCGAGCCCCGCAACTCGCTCCACGGCCCTCCCGAGCTATTCCGTCGTCGCGAGCGCCTTGCGCGCGGCGTCCCGGAGCGGCGCATCGGCTTCAGCGGCGATCCGGGTCAACGCCTGCCGCGCCGAGGGCGTCTTCGCCTGGGCCAGGGCCATGACCACCTCCAGCCTCTGCCCCACGGGGTGACCTCCCTTTCCCAGAAGCGGTTTGCGCTCGGTCGCCAAGCGTACCAAGCCGTTAATCGCCTCTGGAGCCTCGAGACCGCTCAGCGCCGCCAGCAGCTCGCGGAACACGGCGGCGTCCTTTTCGGCCTCGATTGCAGCCAGCAGTGGCATGGCCAACGCGCTGTTCCCGCGACTGGCCAGCGCGCGCCCGGCCGCGACCCGGGTCTGAGGAGACCGGTGCGCCAGCGCCTGCCGCAACGGCTCCACCACGCTCTTGTCGGGGAAGCGGCCGAGCGCCTCGATCGCCACGGTGCGGACCCGCTCGTCGGAGTGGCCGACCTGGACCTTGAGGGCTTCGACCGCTTCAGTAGCCCGGAGCCGGCCCGCCACCTCGGCGGCATGACGAACCTCGTGCCACTTGGCGCTGCTGAGGAGTGGGAGGATCAGGGGAATCGCCTCGGGCATCTCTCCCAGACTCTCCAGTAGAAAGCCCCGGGGACCCACCGCCTCGGACTGCCGCACGACTTCGAGCATCACCTCCGCCCCATCGAGTCCGGCCCACTTCAGAACCTCTGTCGCCCGGGCCTGTTCCTCGGGTGTACGCAAGGCGAACTGGAGAAACGTCTCCAGAATCGGCTTGGACAGATACCGCCGAACCGAGATCGCGACCCCTCGCCGAGAGTGCTCCGGGACCGCCGGGAGAATCCGGATCAGGCTCTGTGCCGCGTGCAGTGCTTCCCGAATGGCGTGGCGCTGCACTCCGTCGGTGAGCCCTCGCGTCAGCGAGGCGATCAACTCAGCCAGATTCTCGACGGTCCCTTCCCGCCTGGGCCCGGGCGGGATTTCGATCGAGTGAGTCGGGGCCCGGGCCACGGATGGCGCCCCGTAGGTGGGGGGAGGGGGCGGCGCCATCGGGATCAGCTCGATCTTCACGTGCGCGCTGCTCTCCAGCGGAACGTTGTCGGAGACCAGGGCCCAGGCCAGGGTCAGGAGCTCTTCGGGCGTGACCCCGGAATCCACGCGCACCGTGTCGACCTGACGGGCCAGGAGGCGGCCCTTGAGCGAGACATCCTCCATCCCCGCGGATGTCTCCACCCCGGCTTCGAGCAGGGCGGAATCGGTGCCGACCTTGGCGACCGCTGCTCTCACGGCTTCCTCCACCTTGGCGCCGCTGTCGATTCCGGTACGCAGCAGAGTCACCAGCCGATCGAAACTCTCGGCGAAGGGGGAATCGAATCCGAAGCGGGGGGAGGCGTCGTCGTTCATGGCAGCGTCGTGGAAATTGCCTGCCCACCGCCAAGGGTGCAACAAGGGGCAGTTGAAACCGGGCCGCGCTGGCACCGGATTCGCGTAACCCAGGCTACTTTGAGCGTACACCGTGAGGAGAGGGACCATGAAGCCGGGACGGATAACCGCTTGCGCCGTCATTGTCGGAGCCGCATTGGCTCCGGAGGCGATGGCCCAGGCATCGCTGGGGTTAGATGCCGCGTTCTACAGCCAATACGTCTGGCGAGGCCTGACGATGACCAATAACCCGGTCTTCCAGCCGGCGGCCTATTTCAACGTCCCGCTGGGCCCGGCGGGATTCTCGGTGGGGGTTTCTCCCAACATCGAACTGGGGCAGTACAACGGGCCCAACGACATCAGCATGAATGGCGGGACCGGCAGCTTCAGCGTGACGGAGCTCGATTACTTCGCCAAGGTGGGCACCGACCTGGGGGTCCTCCGGGTGGTCGGTGGCGTCAATGGGCTGTACTACCCCGATGGCCTCTACTGGGGCGGGAAGACCGCGCAGCCCGAGCTCGAGAATACCTTCGAGATCAACGGTCGCGCGGCGCTCCGGATCCCGCTCAATCCCCAGGTCACGCTCTGGTACGACATCGACAAGGTCAAAGGCCTCTACTACGAAGCGGGACTGGGACAGCACTTCCAGCTGGGAGCTATCGCGGCGATCAAACTGGATGCCATCGCGGGATTCTCCGCCGGACAGGAGAAGAACGCGCAGAAACCCAATGAGAACTGGTGGTTCAAGGAGAGCGGGTTCACGGCCGCTCGATTCACCGTGTCGCTCCCGGTCACGGTCCGCGCCTTTCAAATCATTCCCAGTGTGAACTTCCAGGTCAACGAAGACCCGTTTACCAAGTGGACCAAGGGCGAACCCGGCACGCCGACCGGTTTCAACAGCGACGGGAGCAAGGCCTGGTTCGGGATCATGTTCAGCTGGTCACGCGGCTTCGGCGGAGCGCCGCGCTAGGTCCGAACCACCCTCCCGTCTCAACCGGGGTCCCGCTGATTATCTTTGTGCGCCCCTGAGCGGGGCCCCACACCACATCCCAGTCAGTCGAGGCACCGCGTGCCCGCAAGCTACGATCTCATCATCATCGGCGGTGGACACAACGGCCTGGTCACGGCCGCCTATACGGCGCGGGCCGGGCTCAAGGTCCTGGTACTCGAGCGCCGGGAGATGGTAGGTGGCTGCGCGGTGACCGAGGAGCTGTGGCCCGGCTTCAAGGTGTCCACCGCCAGCTACGTGAACAGTCTCTTCCGACCGGAGATCATCCGGGACCTCGATCTCAAGCGGCACGGCTTCGAGATGCTCCCCAGAAGCCCATCGTCCTTCACGCCCTTCCCCGACGGGCGCTACCTCCTGATGGGGCCGGACAAGGAGATGACCCACCGGGAGATCTCGAAGTTTTCGAAGAAGGACGCGGAAAACCTTGCGAAGTACGAAGCCATGCTCGAGAAGGTGGCGGAGTGGCTGGAACCCACCCTGGTCCGCACCCCGGCCAATCCCTGGTCGCTCGCGCCGGGGAATCTTTTCGAGCTGGCCCGCATGGGACTTGGCTTCCGCCGGTTGGGGACGGACGGGGTCCGGGCAATCGAAGTCCTCACTGGCGCCGCCAATCCGATTCTGGATCGCTGGTTCCAGTCCGAAGAGCTCAAGGCAACGCTGGCCACCGACGCCATCATCGGCGCGTTCGCCACGCCGTCGATGCCCGGCACCGCCTACGTCCTCTTCCACCACGTGATGGGTGAGTGCGACGGTGTGCGCGGCGTGTGGGGCTACGTCCGGGGCGGCATGGGGGGCTTGAGCGACGCGATCGCCGCGGCGGCCAGGGAAAAGGGAGCCGAGATCCGGACCAACGCCGCCGTTGCCCGGATCCTGGTTCGCGACGGTCGCACGACCGGTGTGGCGCTGGCCGATGGGACCGAGCTGCTCGCCCGCAAGGTCGCATCCGGGGTCGATGCCCAGGTGACCTTCCTCAAATTGATGGACTCGAAGGAACTGCCGGGAGAATTCGTGGAGGGCGTACGGCATCTCGACTATGCGAGCGGCAGCTGCAAGATCAATCTGGCGCTGAGCGAGGTCCCCAACTTCACCTGCCTGCCCGGTAACACGCCGGGGCCTCAGCACCGTGGCACGATTCACCTCTGCCCGGATCGGACCTACATCGAGAAGGCCTTCGATTCCGCCAAGTACGGCTACATCTCGCCCAACCCGATCATCGAGGCCACCATCCCTTCCTCGCTCGACGACACGGTAGCCCCCAGGGGCAAGCACGTGATGTCGATGTTCACCCAGTACTTCCCCTACAAGCTGGCGCCGGACGCAGGAACCCTGGAGGAGAATCGCCGGCGCTACGCCGAGCGCTGTATCGATATCATGACGGAGTACGCACCGAATTTCCGGAAGGCCGTCATTGACTACCAGGTGTTGGCCCCCGCCGATCTGGAGACCCGCTTCGGGCTGACCGGCGGCAACATCATGCAAGGGACCATGTCCCTCTCGAGTCTGGCCTTCATGCGGCCGCTCCCGGGGTACGCCGACTATCGAACGCCGGTGAAGGGCCTCTACCTCTGTGGGGCCGCCACTCACCCCGGCGGCGGCGTGATGGGCGCCTGTGGGTACAATGCGGCGAGGGAGATCCTCAGGGATCGGTAGGCAATAAACGGGGGAGCCGTCGGCTCCCCCGTTCCCTGCACCGCATCTATTTACTTCACCGACACCGGAATTTCCCGCTGCCGCGCGCGCTCGGCCTTGGGAAGGGTCACGGTCAGGACGCCGGCGTCGTAGGCAGCCTGGACCTTCTCGGGGTCGACGGAGTTGGGGAGCGCGAAGATCCGCTCGAAGCTTCCGAAGGTGCGCTCGTACCGATGCAGCCGATCAGTCTTCTCCTCGGCCTCCTGCTTCTTCTCCCCGCGGATCGTCAGGGTCTGGTTCTCCAGCGTCAACTTGATGTCCTCGGCCTTCACGCCGGGGAGCTCGATCTGAATTTTCACCGCCTCCTTATCCTCGGAGACGTCGGTCGCGGGGATCCAGGACGGGACGAAACCGTTCTGGGCCAGGCCCCCGGTCCAGTTGGCGAACCCTTCGTCGAACAGCCGGTTCAGCCCGCGGAAACCAAAGAAATCAGGCACCTCATACAGGCGCCGAGTCACAGTGGTGGTCATACGTCTCTTTCTCCTTTGCTTATGCTCTTGAGATTGGCCACTGGCGGAGCACCGAGCCCCGGCGGCCTTCGGCGGCGGGTATGCGCAGCCGCCGTGCCACAGGAAATGGTGGGCTGTTGGTCAAACTGACAGACGACCCGCACGTCCTGGCAGGCCGAGGAATGACGAGTCTGCGAAAACGACAAACCGGTCTTAACGACCCCCGATGGCCCGCGTCAGGCTAGGGACATGAGAGTCATCTGCGTCTTGATGCTGGCCGGGATGGCCGGTGAGGCGACCATCCCCGGGAGCCTCCCCTGTCAGTCCATGGCGGCGGACACGAGTTCGAGCTCGGTGCTCACAGCCCGGGATTCGGCGTTGCATGTCCTCAACCGGCTGGCCTACGGGCCCCGTCCGGGCGAAGTGGAAAGGATGGCGAAGGCCGGAGTCCAGGACTGGATACGGACCCAACTCGCGTCCGATCGGCCGGACGACCGCGCCCTGGCCCGGGCGGAGCCCCGCTACGCGATCTTGGACATGAACCCGCGGGAGCTGGCGGCCCGCTACGTCGAGGAGCAGCGAGAGCGGAAGCGCGAGAAGGAGAGGAAGGAAACGGAGGAGCAGCCCCGCATGGAGGGGCCTCCGTCTGAGGGGCGGCGACTGGCCGGGGAGCTGCAGCAGTTGGCGGTGATTCGGGGGTCTGCGGCGGATTTCCAGCTCCGCGAGGTGATGGTCGACTTCTGGACCAACCATTTCAACGTGAATCTGCAGAAGGGGCTCGACCGCGCTCTGGTCCCTGCCTACATCGAACACACGATCAGGCCCAACTCGCTGGGCCGCTTCGAAGACCTGCTGATCGCGACGGCCAAGAGCCCGGCAATGCTGTTCTACCTCGATAACGCCGAGAGCGTGGCCCCGGGAGCGGAGCCTCCATCACGCCGGCGCTGGGGCAGGTTCCCCTCGCCGGAGCGGAAGAACCAGCCCAAGGGGATCAACGAGAACTACGCCCGCGAGCTGCTCGAGCTCCACACCCTCGGCGTCGACGGTGGATATACCCAGCAGGACGTGATCAACGTCGCTCGCATCCTCACGGGCTGGGGGATCGCCCGGGCCAATCAGATCGGGGGATTCGAATTCCACGATTGGGCCCACGACGAGGGGGAGAAGGTGGTCCTGGGCGTCCGCTTCCCCGCCGGGCACGGGATGGACGAAGGCGTTCGTCTCCTCAAGCTGCTGGCCAATCACCCGGCCACCATGCATCACGTGAGCTGGAAGCTCTGCGCCCGGTTGGTGAGCGATGAGCCCCCCGACGGATGTGTGGACGAAGCGGTGGCGGCCTGGGAGCGCTCCCATGGCGAGATCCGGCAGGTGCTGCTCGCGATCGTTCAGTCGCCGGAGTTCTGGGCCCCGGTCGCGAGGCGCAGCAAGATCAAGACGCCGCTCGAGTTCACGCTCAGCGCCATGCGAGCCATCGGGGCCGAGCCCGATACCACGCCTCGCGTGGCCCAGGCGATCGCCCGGCTGGGGCAGCCCCTTTACCTTCAGGCATCCCCGGCCGGCTACCCAGAGAGCCAGGAGGAGTGGGTCAACAGCGGGGCCCTGCTTCAGCGGATGAACCTGGCCGTAGCCCTGGCGGGTGGATCGATGCCGGGAACGACGGTGGATCTCGATCGCCTGACCCCGGTCACGCCCGACTACGGGCGCCTGCTGGATGCCATCGACCAGGCTCTGTTCGCAGGCACCATGTCGTCTCGCACCCGCGAGGCGATCGCCACCGAGCTCAAGGACGAGGCGGACCCCGAACGGGGCCGCGCGCTGGCCGTGGGTCTCGCGCTGGGGAGTCCGGAGTTCCAACGGCAATGAGGTCTCCATGGAGATAACGCGCCGAGTCTTCCTGCGAGCCGGAGGTCTGGCTCTGTGCAGCTTCGGCCTCGATCCGCTGTTCCTCAATCGCGCAGCGTACGCCAGGCGGGCGCCCATCACGGGTCGCTCCGGCCAGCCGATTCTGATCTGCCTGTTCCAGCGGGGCGCGGTCGACGGGCTCAACATGATCGTGCCGCATGGAGACGCGTTGTACTACCGGGAGCGTCCCCGGATCGCAGTCCCCCGACAGGAGGTCGTCGATCTCAACGGCTACTTCGGCCTCCATCCTTCGCTGGGGCCGCTCAAGCCGTGGTGGGATAATGGCAGTCTGGGCGTCACGCACGCGGTCGGCTCACCGGACGGGAGCCGGAGCCATTTCGACGCCCAGGACTACATGGAAACCGGCACGCCGGGGAGAAAGTCTACGCCGGACGGGTGGCTCAACCGCTATTGCAGCCACCAGCGCGAGCACGACGAGACGCCGTTTCGCTCGGTGGCCTTCGGACCCGAGCTTCCCCGGATCCTCTCGGGAAGTGCGCCCAGCCTTGCGATCGCCGACCTGCACGCCTTCGGGATCAGGGCCGGAAGTCGGCCGGCCTCGGACAAGATCGCGCGGGCCTTCGAAGCGATGTACGAGGGAGCACAGACGGGCCTCCTGGCGACCTCGGCGCAAGAGGGATTCGAGGCGGTGCGGATGCTCAAGAGCGTAGACCCTACGCGCTACAGCCCGGAGAACGGCGCCGATTATCCGCGGAGTCCGTTAGGGCGCACGCTGCTTCAGATCGCGCAGCTGATCAAGGCCGATCTGGGTTTGGAGATCGCGTTCGCGGACGTGGGAGGTTGGGACACTCATGTGAACCAGGGCGCGGGGGACGGGCAGCTGGCCAATCGTCTGCGCGACTTGAGCCAGGCGCTGGTCGCGCTGGCCACCGATCTTGGCGACCGCATGGCCGACGTGGTGGTGTTGACCATGTCGGAGTTCGGGCGGACGGTGCGCGAGAATGGCAGCGCCGGAACCGACCACGGCCACGCCACGGCCATGCTGGTGTTGGGAGGGCCGGTGCGGGGCGGCAAGGTGCTGGGGCGCTGGCCCGGATTGGATCCAGCCAATCGCTTCGAGGGCCGGGACCTCGCCGTGACCACCGACTTCCGCGATCTCTTCGGCGAGATCCTGGCCCGCCACCTGGGAGGGACCGGGCTCTCCGGCGTGTTCCCGGATCACGAGCTGAGCCCCGCCCGGTTCCCAGGCGTTATCAAGAGTTGACGCTGCCGGTATCCTAGTTTCCGCCTCCGAGCTGGGCCGCCAACTCGCTTACCAGAGAGGCCTCGGCGAGGAGCACTCGGCTCACCCGCGCCACCTCTGGCTCGACCGCCTGCCACTGTTTCTGCTCCAACGCCTCCCGCACCGCGGGAACCGTCTTCACCGCGTAGCCGGTGTAATACCCGGGTGCGTAGAGCAGGTGCTGGAACCAGGGGCGGCCGGGGAGCCCCTCCGGATCGAGCAGCCGTTGTTCCGCGCCGGCGAGACTGGCGTTGATCTTGTCGAGCGGCAGCTTCGCGAAGGCCGCCTCGCCTCCCTGGCGAATCCTGGTGATCGCCCGATCATAGCGCGCGGCGGCACGGGTGAGGCTGTCGGCCGCGTTCTGGAGCGGGGCGAAGTTGAGGAAGGGTGGTGCTCCCTCACGGGCCGGCGCCTGCTCCACCTCCCAGGGATCCGTGGTGGCGGCGAACACACCCTCGTCCAGCTGTTTGCTCCGCTCCTCGACTGTGTCCTGCTGATCCTTGAGCAGCTTCTGGAGTTCGGTGGAGTACTTGGTGACTGTCTCCGCCAGGCCGGAAAAGTCGTACGGCAGGAGCTCGGCATCGGCCAGGCGGAGGACCGCCGTGCCGACTACCTGAGCCAGCGCGCGCCCATAGACGAAGCTGGTATCGCTGAAATGGGTGTACCAGTAGAAGTCGTCGTAGATCGAGTGATAGATCCCGCCATCGCCTTCCCCGTCGAACCCCAGGTCCAGGGTGGCGATCCCTGCGTGCTGCAGGAACGGGGTGAAATCCGAACCGGACCCGAGAGCATCAATCCTGAGCGAGCTCCGGTCCCGAGCTTCCTTGCGCTCCTCAGCCGTCCCGGTCCGGATCTGCCGAAGCTGATCCCGCTTCCAGACCGAGAGTCCGGTCTCCGGGTCCTGCACGTCCCGGGCGACGTCGTTGATGAATTTCTCCAGAGTGTGTGAGCCTGACATGGAGAGGTAGCCGCGGTCGTTGGCATCGGTGTTGATGTAGACCGCGGCGTGCGCGCGCAGCTCGTCCAGGTGTGCCTCCATCCACTCGGTGGAGCCCAGCAGCCCGGGCTCTTCCCCGTCCCAAGCGGCATAAATGATCGTCCGGCGCGGTTTCCAGCCCTGCTTGAGCAATTCGGCGAGTGCGCGGGCCTCCTCGAGCAACACACTCTGTCCGGAGATCGGGTCTTCCGCGCCGTTCACCCAACCATCGTGGTGGTTGCCCCTGATGATCCACTGATCGGGGGCCGTGGAGCCGCGGATGGTAGCGATCACGTCGTAGAGCGGCTTCTGGTCCCAATTGGCCTTGACCTTGAGATGGACCTTGGCAGGACCGGGACCGACGTGATAGGTGATCGGTAGCGCTCCACGCCACTCGGCCGGTGCCACCCGCCCCTTGAGGGCGGCCAGCAATGGCTGGGCATCACCGTAGGAGATCGGAAGCACGGGGATCTTGGTGAGCGTCGCCGCCTCGGCCAGCGGCAGCCGCTTGGCCTCCGGTGTCGCCCCCACGCCAGGGGTCAACGGGTCACCGGGGTAGGTGGGCATGTCGGCCACGCTGCCGCGCTGCACTCCGTCCTTGGACCGATACGCGCCCTGGGGATAGACGTCCCCCTCGAAGTACCCGTCATCGATCGGGTCGGAGTAGATCAGGCAGCCAACCGCTCCATGCTCGGCAGCGACCTTGGGCTTGATGCCACGCCAGGATCCGCCATAACGCGCGATCACGATGGCGCCCTTCACGGTGATGCCCAACCGCTCCAGGCGCTCGTAGTCGGCCGGGACGCCGCGATTGACGTAGACCAGCGGAGCAGTCACGTCGCCATCGGCGGAGTAGGCGTTATAGGTCGGCAGCTGCTCGGATCGCTGTCCCGAGGTCGGATCCACCGACAGGGTCGGCTCCTGGAGCTTGGCCAGGAACTTGGTGGGCTCCACCAGCTCCACCGCCCGCTCCTTGGGCGTGGGGAAGAGCACCATGAAGCTGTCGATCCGCGCCTCCAGCCCGTAGGAGCGGAAGCGCTCGAGGATCCAGAACGCGTTGTCCCGGTCGTAGGGCGACCCAACATGATGGGGTCGTGCGGCGAGCCGTCGCATGACTTCGCGAAGGTTGTCGGTTTGGGGAATGGCTCGGAACTTGGTCTCCCACTCGATCTGGATCCGCGCGGCATCGGTGGAATAGCCGGCCAGCGCCGGAGGCTCTTCGCCACCGACCGAGGGCCAGAGCATGAGCGGGGCGATGAACCCGCCGAGGGCGAGCATGAATGGTGCGCCGCGCTGCTGCGGAGCCATGCCGACTTCCTTTCGCAGAGGTGAGTGAAATCTGACCAATCAGTCTCGAACGACCGGTTGTCCCGCGGCCTGCCAGCCCGTGAGGCCCGCCGGCAGGTTAACCACATTGGTGCGACCCCTGGTTTGCAGCAGGCTGACTCCGATCGCCGAACGGCTCCCTCCCTGACAATGAACCACCACCGTGCCGTCGGCCGGGATCTCGTCCAGCCGCTCGGGGAGTGTTCCGAGCGGAATGTGTCTGGCACCGGCCATGTGGCCGGCCTTCCATTCCGAGAGGCCACGAACATCGATGACGGTCAGGTCTCCCTGGTGAACCCGGGCCGCCAACTCGGCGGCAGAGATCTGCGACGTTGTCTGCAGCTTCCCCTGGGACTTCGCCCAGGAATCCATCGTCTCCAGGCCGAAGCACCCGCCGACCCGATCCAGCCCTATCATGGCCAGGTCCTTCACCGCGCGGTCCAGCTCCGCAGGCGAGGCACCACCCGAAAGAACGAAGAGCTCCTCGTCGTACGGCAGCAGCCACCCTGCCCAGGTCGTAAAGCTCTGATTCAGGGGAATGTTGAGGGTGCCGGGGACATGACCCGCCGCATAGTCCGCCGCGCTCCGGATGTCGACGACGATCGCTCCCCCGGACAGCAGGGTCGGTAACCGGGAGGGCTCCAGGCGCAGCGGCCGGCGATAGGGCCCCAGGATCGGGGGGCCTTCGCGGTTGATCCGCTTCATCTGAGCGAAGTACCGGGGCGCCTCCGGCTGGGAGGCCAGGATCTCGCGAGCGAACTCGTCTTCATCGGCGATCTGGAACGCCCAGTTGAAGCGACGCTCGTAGCCCACCGTTGTTTGAGGCACGTCGCTCAGGCTCTTGCCGCATGCGGAGCCGGCTCCATGCCCGGGCCAGAGTTGCCAGTGATCGGGTGATTCCTTGAATCGCTGAAGGCTTCGAAACAGCGTGCGAGCCGCTCGGTCCGCTGAACCCGACATGCCGGCCACCTTCTCCAGAAGATCCGGCCGTCCGACGTCGTTGACGAACACGAAGTCGCCGGTCAGCACCCCCATGGGCGAGCCTCCCACCGATTCGTCGGTCACCAGGAAGCTCAAGTGTTCCGGGGTATGTCCCGGCGTGTGCCGCGCCTCGATCAGGATCTCGCCCAGCCTGAAGGTGGCGCCGTCCTTGAGCAGCACCGCGCCGTCCCCGGCGGCGTAGGGGTATCTCCAGTCCGGCCCGCCCTCGTCAGAGAGATGCAGCCGGGCCCCGCTCCGGCGAGCCAGCTCTCGGGCCCCGCTCACGAAGTCCGCGTGGATGTGTGTCTCCGTGACGGCCGCGATGCGCAACCCCTCGCTCTCCGCCGCCTCCAGATAGGGAGTGGGGTCGCGGGTGGGGTCGATCACGACCGCTTCACCGGTCCGGGAGGCACCGATCAGGTAGCTGGCCGCGGCGAGCTTTTCGTCGTAGAACCGGGTGAAGATCACGATTCGAGTGTCCGGGGTTCGAAGAATCGGCGTATAAGGTACATACCCTGCTTGCCGTTGGGAGGGCCGGGCCGCTAGGATTCCGGTCCGATGAGGCCCGCACGATGATTGCCGCGATGAGAGGGTTCCTCCTGTTGGTCGCCTCCGCTCACTTCCTGAGCGACGGGGGACCCCGGTTGCACCGGACCGCCCAACACTCCTGTGACCAGTCGGGGATGGTTCATCACGCATCACCCAGTGCGCTGCAGGGTCATACCCACCCGTCATGCGACGGCTGTCCGACCGCAGGCTGCGCCGCCGGGGCCTGCGGGATCACGAGTCCGGCCGCCCTCTCGCCGATGCCTCCGTGGAGCATACTCGGCGCCGGCCTGGCCCTCACTCTTCCCCCGCTCCCGACCCTTCGCACCCGCTCGCTCTCACCACCCAGCGACCCTCCCCGCGCCACCGCTCAGTTGACGGACAACTCGTTCCGACTCTGACGTAAGAGGTGGTCATGAAGCACCTGTCTGCCGCCATAGCCGCGGCGGTCTTCCTGTCCTGGCTGGCCACTCCGGCCTGGGCGCAGGTGGATTATCGAAATCTGGATGACGATCGGCCCACGCCGACCGAGGACGCCTACCCGATCGAGCGCTACGCGTTCGAGCTCATCCTGCCATATCAGGGAGAACACGAGGCGGGCGGGGGAACGCTGCACGCTGTCACCCCTGAATTGGAGTTCGGGGTGCTCCGGAATGTTCAGGTCGGACTCAAGCTCCCCTTGGCAATCCAGAGCGTTGCGGGGAGCACGGACGCGGGAGTCGCCGGCCTCCGGGTCTTCTCCCTCTACAACGTCACGACCGAGACGCTGAAGTGGCCAGCTCTGGCGCTTCGGGCGGACGCCGGGTTTGCAGTAGGCTCTCTGGCGGGGGACGGAGTCCAGGTGGGACTCAAGGGCATCGCGACCCGGTCCTGGGGACGGACCCGGATGCACCTGAACGGCTCCTACGGTTTCGGCGACTTCGGCCAGACCTCTGCGAGTGAGGGAGTGCCACGATGGTCGGCAGGCCTGGCTGCCGACTACACGTTCTTTCGCCAGAGTCTACTGGTGATCGCCGATGTCGACGCCCGCCAGACGGCCGACCACCAGGCTACGACGGTCGTGTTGTCGGCCGGACTCCGGCATCAGTGGAAGCCGACTCTGGTCTTCGACGTGGGACTCGCACGAAGGCTGACCTCGACCGGACCCGACTTCGCGGTGACGATCGGCCTGAGTCATGCCTTCGCCCTGGCGAGCCTGATGCCCGGCAGGGGACCTTCGCGCGGGAGCGTCCCATGACGCACGGCTGGCATCTCCGGTCCTTCGTGGCGGCCGCGCTGTTTCTCAGTGCGCCCGGCCTCTCCGCGCAGACCGAGCGGGACGAGCAGTTCTACTATCCCGGCTCGTTCAACTGGTCGTTTCTTCGCGCGTATCCCGAGGCAGCCAGGCTCTTCAATGCCTTCGACTACGGGCACGCCGTGTTGTACCAGCGCCTCTGGTCCGAGCCGGAGGCTCCCCCCGAGCTGCTCGAGATCAAGGAGTTCGACTATATCACCGGGGACCTGCTGCGCCGGCCTCCCCGTCTGGCCGTGGCCGAGGAGGCGATTGCACCGGACTACTCGAGGCTCGCCTGGCGCGCGAAGCTCGCGTTCGATTGGGCCCACATGCTGCACCGGGAGATCTACGATGCGTATGCCGACGAACAGCTGAACTCCGAGGCCCGGGACACTTTGATCGAGCGTCTGACCGACTACTACCTGAGCAAACAGCGGACGGCCTTCGTTGCGGCGCCCAAGTCCATGGAACTGATGGACGGCCAGTACTACAGCGGCGCATTCCGTCAGAACTACCCCAAGTTCAACGGCCTGATCTGGGCTTATCACTGGCTGCAAGTCGGGCTCTATGACGCCATGATCAGCGCGGACACGCCGGCCGGGAAGAAAGCGGCGGTCAACGCGGCCCTGACCCGGTTCTGGGACATGCTCAGGGACCCGCCCGGACGCATGCCCTCGGTGATGCCGATGACTTCGGCCATAGCCCCGGAGTTCAGCCGCCGGCACCCGCGAGCCGCGGTGATCTTCGACAACCTCCACATGCTGCACGACATCATCTCCGACATCCTGGTGTCGCCGAAGATCCCTCGGGCCCGAAAGCAGACCGAGATCTACGCCGCCCTACGCCGATTCCAGGATTCGACCAGCGATGTCCTGCCCATGGAGCACTGGTGGATGATGGGGGAGATGATGGGGCTGGAGAAAATGGGAGGGCCGGCGGTGGGACCCTTCCCCCCGCCGGCCAGTCAGCCCCCGGTAGAGCCTCACCAGCATCAGAGGCCCTAGCGCAGGTCCGCCTACTTCCCGATGCTCCAGAATTCCACGCGATCCCCGGTGAAGATCGGGATGGCCACCCATCCGCGCACCGGATCGACGCCGATGTCCGCCGGCGACGGTACACCGGTGACGAGCTTCTTGGAGCCCCCTGCGCTGAGGGTGAACAGAGTCGAGTCCGCCCAGCTGGTGATGAGCACCCGCCCATCGGGGAGGATCTCGATGCCGTCCTGGCCACCGGGCCCGGTGCCGACGGTATCCACCTTGGCCACGCCCGGTTTCCAGCCGTCGATGTGTGGTCCGCCGAAGGGCGCCAGCAGAAAGCGCTGATTGGCCTGATCCCAGGTAATGCCGTTGGGCCGCTCGAGCCAGTCACCTTCCGCCGCCACCGTGAGCTTCCGCCCCTTCAACGCGAAAATTCGATCGGGACCGGGGTGGGTCGCCGCGCCCTTGGCATCGAACAGGATCCCGGTGTCGGTGATGTACACCGTCCCGTCCGGTGACGCAGCCACGTCGTTCAGGAACTTGGCCTGGTGCCCGGCGTCGACGTTGGCGACCAGGGCGCCGGTCTTTCGATTGAACCCACGGACTGCGTCGATGTCGGCCACCCACAGCGTGTCACCCACCAGGGCCATGCCTTTGGGGCCATTGAGCGTGACTCCGCCGCGTCCGGCAGCCACGAATCGCAAGCTGTCGATCGAGCCGTCGGCCTTGAGCCGGCTGATGAATCCATTGTTGTCCTTCATCGAGGGGTTCCCGTCGATGTTGGAGACGAACCAGACCCCCTGTTCCGCGTCCCAGAGGACCGACTCGGGGGTCTTGAACCCTTCGATCGAGGAAATGCGCGAGGGCCCGGCCGGCGCGGGAGTGGTGTCCGCAGCCATCTTGGCGGGCGGCGGGGCCTCCTTCTTTCCGCAGGCTCCCAACAGAATCGCGGTGAGAAGGAGCGCGTGGCGGTATCGAATGCGGTGCGTCAACGTGGTTCTCCGTTCAGGGGTCGTAGTGATTCAGCGAACTTGCCGGTGGATGGTCATCGCTTGAGATAGATCTCGCCACCACCCTCCCGAAACTCCGCGGCCTTCCGGGCCATCTCTTCGGCGTAAGCCCGGACGTCCTGGGTAATCCGCATCGAGCAGAACTTGGGACCGCACATCGAGCAGAAGTGCGCGAACTTGGCGCCTTCGGCCGGCAGGGTCTCGTCGTGATACGCCCGAGCCGTCACCGGATCCAGCGACAGGTTGAACTGGTCTTCCCAGCGAAACTCGAAGCGGGCCCGCGAGAGGGCATCGTCCCATTGACGGGCCCTGGGATGACCCTTGGCCAGGTCGGCCGCATGCGCCGCGATCTTGTAGGCGATCACACCCGCCTTGACGTCGTCCCGGTTCGGCAGTCCCAGGTGCTCCTTGGGGGTGACGTAGCAGAGCATGGCGGTGCCGTACCAGGCGATCATCGCCGCTCCTATGGCACTGGTGATGTGGTCGTACCCGGGCGCGATGTCGGTGGTCAGCGGTCCCAGGGTGTAGAACGGCGCCTCATCGCACCACGCCAGCTGCTTGTCCATGTTCTCCTGAATCAGGTGCATGGGGACGTGGCCCGGCCCCTCGTTCATCACCTGGACTCCGTGCTCCCACGCGATCCGGGTCAGCTCGCCCTGGGTCTTGAGCTCGGCGAACTGGGCCTCGTCGTTGGCGTCGGCGATCGACCCGGGGCGGAGTCCGTCCCCCAGCGAGAAGGACACGTCGTAGGCCGCCATGATCTCGCAGATCTCGCGGAAGCGGGTGTACAGGAAGCTCTCCTGGTGATGAGCCAGGCACCACTTGGCCATGATCGAGCCCCCGCGGGACACAATTCCGGTAACCCGGTTGGCGGTCAGGGGGATGTAGGGGAGCAGCACGCCCGCATGCACCGTGAAATAGTCGACCCCCTGCTCCGCCTGTTCGATCAGCGTGTCCCGATAGACCTCCCAGGTCAGGTCCTCCGCCGCGCCGCCGACGCGCTCGAGCGCCTGGTAGATCGGGACGGTGCCGATCGGGACCGGAGAATTGCGGATGATCCACTGGCGGGTTTCGTGGATCTGCTTGCCGGTCGAGAGATCCATCACCGTGTCGGCTCCCCACAAAATCGCCCAGCGCAGCTTCTCGACCTCTTCCTCGATCGAAGAGCTGACGGCCGAGTTCCCGATGTTGGCGTTGATCTTCACCAGGAACCGGCGGCCGATGATCATCGGCTCCAGCTCGGGATGGTTGATGTTGGCCGGGATGATGGCCCGCCCCCGCGCGACCTCGCTTCGCACCAGCTCCGCCGGGACGTCCTCGCGCAGGGCCACGAATTCCATTTCCGGCGTGATCTCGCCTCGCCGGGCCAGCGCCAGCTGGGTCACCGGCCCGGTGCCCCGGAGGGGTTGGCGCCTGAGCGCTCCGGGTACCCGGTCCTCACCCTTCTGGCGCGAGGGGGCAGCTCCCCGGCTCCGGGCCACGTTCCGCTCCAGAATCCACGGGAGACGCAGCGCGGGAAGTCCCTGCTCAACCTCGTGGCCCTCGGGGCCACCGGAGTAGTAGACCCGAAATGCAGGCTCTCCACCCGAGAGGGCGATTTCCCGCATGGGGACTCGAACGCCCCGCAGCCCGTCCAGGAACACCAGCCGGGAATTGGGGAAGGCCGCTTCGAGGGTCGTGGGTGCTGGGGGAGACGAGGTCCGGGATGAGTCCGGCTTCGCCGGTTGGTCCAATCGTGTAGCCATCGCTTCAAGCTCCTGACGTCGCGTCGCCGGAGAGCGGCCGAGCGGCAGGAGCCGGATGGACCGCGCTCCCTTCGCCGGTATCAGCCGGATCAGGTTCCAAGGGTGACGTCTCAATCCCGGGCGTCCGGGATGCCCCTGGCGGTGTTTTCAATGGTAACGGCATGGGTTCGGTCGTCAACGCCCAAGGTGCATCGATCCACGACACCGAACTGTCGGCCGTGACAGTGGCGGGAGTGAAATAGCCGAGCCAGTGACCCAGCGCACCCGTAAAGAAGGCGCAGGAGGTCCGAGCGGCATGGCGCTTGCTCTTTTACGCGATGGGCAACCAGCCGCTGTACCAGGCGGCGTAAATCGGAACCTGAGGAGCGTTCATCTGCGCCGGATTCTCGCACTGTGGGCGCACCGGATGAGCGACCGGCGGTGTAATGCATCGCCGGGGGGTGGGAGTGGGCCCGGCTCGGGGAGAAAGCGCAGGTAATTGAGCAGGCTGCGTAGGAATGCGCCCCCGCGACCGGTTACCGCGGGGGCGTTTTTGCTGCGAGCAGGAGCAACGGCGTCAGACGCCGTGGAGGGTCGAAGGAATGATGACCAGGACCGTCGTCGTCGCACTGGCAGGAGCAGCCTCGCTGCTGTTTCGGACCGGGGAAGTCGCGCCCAGTCCTTCAGCCACGCGGATGGTGTCGTTCGTCGCCCGCCCCTCCCTCAAGGACGTCGCCGTAGCGGTGTACGACTCCGAGCGCCCGGTCATCTTCTACAATCCCACGCTGATGGGCGGATTCACCCCCGAGCTCCGGACCTTCTTTTTCGCACACGAATACGGGCACCTGGCGTTTCATCACACCCGGGCCAGCGTCCTGGGCCTGCAGCCCGCCGGTCGGGACTCTGTCCTGCAGAAGCGGGAGCTCGAGGCCGATTGTTTCGCGGCCAGAGAGCTGGCCTCGATCGATCGCGCGGCGGTGAATGCGGCGGCCCGCTTCTTCAGCCGCATGGGCAGCCGCCAGACGGACCACGAGCATCCGACTGGCGCCCAGCGCGCAGCCCGGATCCTGGCCTGCCTGCCGCCGTAATCGCGTCGCACCCGGAACCATCGAGGTCGACTTCCACGGCAGGGACATGGCGTACCCTGCCGGGCGTCCTAGATTAGGGCATGGAGGCCCCACGTAACGCCCGCCTGCCCCTGCTGCTGTTGACCCTGGCGACCGCGAGTGCGACCAGGGTCGCCGCGCAGGGCCTGCACCTGATTCCCAACGTCCTGGAGGTTTCGGTAGACACCCTCCCCGACGTCGCCATCGCGGCGGTCGACAACCCGGAGCCGATCATCTATTACAACCCCCGGCTGATGAACCGGTACGGGCCCCGTCTGGCCAATTTCTTCCTGGCCCACGAGTACGGCCATCTCCAGAACCACCACACCAGGGCGGGCATTGCAGGCCTGCGCGACGATCTCCGCGATTCAGTGCTCCAGGCCCAGGAGCTGGAGGCCGACTGCTATGCCGCCGCTCAGCTCGGGACCCGGGACCGCGAAGCGGTGGAGGCGGCGATCCGCTTCTTCACCCGCCTGGGGCCATTCCGGTTCGATGCCTTTCATCCCACCGGCGCGCAGCGTGCCACCCGCATCTTGAGCTGCCTGCCCCAACAGTCGGAGACCGCGTGGCTCCGCCCCACCGGCGAAACGGGAATCGAGACCGGCCCGGTCAGCGGTTACGCTGAGCCGGTCCGGTTCACGGTGGCTACATCACCGCTGGGTGAAGACGAGATCGGGAAGGACGCGAAGCTCTGGATCGATGGGAAGCTGGTGGGCCAGGTCTCCAACCTGCGCAGTCCGGCTAACCTCGAGGTTTACAGTGTGGCCGCCGGTTTTCACAGCTATCGCCTCAAGCTGGACGTCTATGGCCTCGACGGGTACATGCAGCTCCTGCCCCAGGGCACCATCACCGGCTCAGGATATCTTTCTCTGACCGAAGGGGACCACTTCCTGGTGGACTGGGTGTGGGGCAGCCCACCCAGCCTCATCAAGGCGAAGTAGGCGGAGCCGTCGCCGCAGGGGCCCCGGGCGCAGCGAAGCGGCTGTCCTCGGGCACCACCCGTTGGAAGCTGGAGTTGCGGGCCATGGCGGCGAACGCCGTGATGATCGTCGCGTCGAACTCCACTCCCGCCTTTTCTTCCAGATACGCCAGCGCCATTTCGGAGTGCCACGCCTCGCGGTAGGGGCGATTCGTGCAGAGGGCATCGTACACGTCGCAGACGTGGACCAGCTTGCTGGCGAAGTGGCAATCCCGCGGGAACTTGAAGGTGGGATAGCCGCCGCCGTTCAACATGATGTGGTGCTCGTAGGCGACCACCGCCGCGGTGTCCAGCCGTTTCTCCCGTTCCAGAATGATCTTGGCCCCGTCTACCGGGTGCCGCCGCATCAAGGCGCGCTCGGAATCGGTGAACGCCCCGGGCTTGGTGAGGATGTCCTTGGGAATCCGCACCTTGCCCAGGTCGTGGAGCAGGCCGGCGACTCCGAATTCCCGGACTTCCCGGGGACCCATGCCCAGCTGCTCCGCCAGGGCCATCGAGAGCACCGAGACGTTGCTGGAGTGGGTGGTGGTGTATTGGTCGAACTCCTTGAGTTGCAGGAGCGGGAGCAGCATCTGGCTCTCACTGTGCATCGCGATCGAGAGGGACCGCACCACGGTCTCGGCCTCGAGCAGCGGGAGGGTTCCAGTCTCCTCGACCTCGCCATGGATCCAGGCGATGGCTTCCACCTCTTCCTGGAGACCGTAGGCGATCGTGGCCGTGGCGATACTGACCGCAGCCTCCGTCTCGGCCCCCCGCACCCCGATGGCCCCGAATCGAATGCTGGGCCGACTCATCTGGCGCGCCTCCGAGGTGTCGATCGCGGCCTGCGAGAGGCGCTCGTGCACGTCGGTCAGGAACCCGTCGAAGTCCTCCCGCTGCACCGGGGGAATGAACTCGATCCGTTGCACCCCGATCTTGGCCAGTTTGGTGCTCCAGTCCCATTCCTTCAGCTCCCGGATCACCTGGCCCTTGTAGACCACTTCCCCGTCGATAAAGGAGAACTGGGCGTTGGCGTCGGTGGCCACCAGGTTGAGCAGCTGCTCGAACGACGAGTCGATGGCGCGTTCCCGCGCCGGATGACCGGTCGAGTAGAGCGACATGGTCGAGAGCGCCTGCCCCATCGAGGTCAGGAAGCGGAGTGGATCACTCATGACGGGGGCGGGGGCGACGGGGGCGACGTGACCGCGGTTCGGATGTCGGGATCGGGGCTCCGCGACGCGAGCTTGATGACCTCCGCCGCGCCAGGGTGACTGGCCCATCGAGAGGCCAGCACCGAAAGGATCGCGAGCAGCTCGGCCGATTTGGGCTGCAGCTTCCGGCCCCGGAACCACTGGCGCTTGGTCAAGGCGTGCTCGAGAAGCCAGTTCCGGGTCGCCACCGTCGGCACCTGCGCCAACGCCCGGATGGCGAGCGCCCGGAGTTCGGCATCCCGGGAGCGGTTGTTGATGAGCGTGACCAGCCGCGATGCGGCCGAGGAGGGGCACCGCTCCAGGGCGGCGCCCAGCGCCAGCCGGATGATCTGATCGTCGTCGTCGGCAATACCGGACAGAATGGCCTCCTCCCGCATCTCGGGCACCCGGAGCATCAGCTTCAGCGCTTCCCGCCGGACCCGTGGATCGTCGTTTTCCGCGTAGGGCCGGGGAGTAAACTCCGGCGGCCAGGTCGGCAGAGCGGCCATCAGCGCGAGGAGGTTGCGTTGCACGAACCACGGCGCTCCGGGAAGGCGCGCCTGGAGCAGGGGACCAACGTCGTTGCCGAGCTGAGTCAATCGGGTCAGGAGACGTCGCCGGATGTGCCGGGATTCCGTGATTTCGAGGACGTCGAGCATCGGTTCGGCCGCCAAGAGCCCCATCCGCTGAATGATCCGCTCGACCGCCTCCATCCCCCGCTGCTCATCCATGAGGATCTGGCGCAGGCTGTCGGGCGTGGAGAGATGGCGCCAGTACTCCTCCACGGTGGACTCGACCCCAACCCCGCTGTCGAGGATCTCCAGCAGCTCCGCCAGCCGACTGGTATCCACCATCTCGTCTACCGCCCGCCAGACCGCTTCCCCCGTCACCCCGGTCTCCAGACTCATCTTGAGCAGCCGTGGAGCCTCTGACGGACGTTCTTCATCGGCCAGGGCGGCCGATGGGTTTCCGGAGGACAGCCGATCCAGCATTCTGGTGTAGGCGCCCGGATTGGGATCCTCCAGGGTCCAGTTGGCGGCCAGGCGGCGGACCGTCTCCCGGAGAGCCGAATCGGCGTCCTGGCGGGTGATCGGACCGCCCGCCTCGGTATGGATGGCGATCTTGTTCAGCATCCGGAGCAGCGAATGGGAGATGGTCTTCTGTGATGCCGCTGCCGCTGCCTGCACCAACTCCAGCACCGCGCCCATGGGCATGGTCTGGGCGACTTCGCCCACCAGCTCGCGGCGCTTGGCCAGATCGCCTCCGACTTCGAGCAGCTCCTTGAGCACATCCGGCCGGAGGCCGGCCAGCAGGGCACTCAGCCGATTCTGCAGCGTTTGCTGCTCGGCCCCCTCCCCCATCCGGAGCTCACGGCCCAGCTGCATCAGGTAGTCGACGATGACCTTGGCGTAGGTCGTGTCGCGCCGGTGCTCGTTGATGGCCTTGGCCAGCTCGCCCCCGTCCAGTGAGGGAGCGAATTCTCCGCCGCGCTGATCGAGGAGCGCGGCGGCGGCCAACCCCAGCCACAGCTGGTTGGCCCGTCCGGTCTCCTGTTCCTCTTTCGCTTCCTCCTTATCGAGCAGCTCCAGATTGTCGAACGCCAGCGGGAAGAGGCGGATATGGGCCCAGCGCTCCAGCTCGTCCTGGGGACGGATGCCGAGCGGCTGATCCCCGCGTTTGCTCGCGGCGCCAATGGTCGCCAGCAGGTCGGCTACCTCGTCCCCACCCACGCCCTGTGTGAACTTGAGCGCCCCCAGCTGGTGACGATGGAGGCGCTCGGCCAACTCCCGGAGCACCGGGTTCTCCGGATCGGTGGCCACGCCATCGATGATCAGCTGATTCCGGGCGATCCCGATGGAGAGGGTCGGCCGTTCCACCAGGAGCGAGGTCAGGCGAAGCACCACCGCCTCCACCGCGGACTGTAGCAACGGATGCCCGCGGGGATAGCTCGTATTCTTGTGCAGCGCGATGGAAAACTGGACGAGAAAGACGGAGAGCTCGCGGGACAGGAACCGACGTTCGTCGGCGACCGAAGGGCGGGTCACGACGTGCGACACTCCGCGGCGAGGGCGGTCAAGGTCCTCCGCACCGAATGCAAAAGGGCGATGATCTTAACCTACCAGAACGCCGCCCGGTGGCAAGGGGATTGAAGGGGTTGAAGTTGCGTCCTGCCGCCTACTTGGCCCGGTCGATGTACTCCCCGCTGCTCGGATTAACCCGGATCCGCTCGCCGGTCTGCAGGAACTCGGGCACGTTGACCGTGACCCCGTTGTCGAGCTTGGCCGGCTTGGTCGAAGAGGTCTTGGTCGCGGTCTTCATGACCGGCGCCGTTTCTACGATTTCGAACACCAGCGCATTGGGGAGCTGGATCCCGATCGGCCTGCCATTGAAGAACTCGGCCTGGAGCTTCATCCCCGGGCTCATCCACTTGGCGGCATCACCCAGGGTCTCTCCGTCCAGCTCCATCTGGTCGAAGCTCTCGGTGTTCATGAAGTGGTAGTCGTCCCCGCCCTGGTAGAGGAACTCGAGCTCGTGAGTCTCCAGCGAGGCCACGTCGACCGAGTCGGTGGCCCGAAAACGGTGTTCGAACGTGGTACCGGTCCGAAGCTTCTTGAGCTTGGCCTGTACCATCGCCCGGAGGTTTCCTGGGGTATGGTGGCGAAATTCAACCACCCGGCAGGGCTCCCCCTCGAAGAGGATCGACATGCCGCGGCGGATTTCGGTGGCGTTTATGGCCATGCGTACGGTCCCTCTGTGATTCGGCTGCGGCCGCCTTGAGGACGGCCGTTTAGAGGGGGGAGAATCTACCCGCCGGTCGGGAGGATTTGAAGCGGGGAAGGCTGGTTTGCCGGAGGAGGCGGCGGGAGGGTATTCTGTGGTGGACGTTCCGGCTTGTCCGCGCGCCTGAAGCGGCCACCGGCTGATCGCAAATTCAGGCGGGAGACTGAACCACCCATGAAGCGAGTGCTGATTCTGGGCCTGCTGGCCCCGCTGGTCCTGGCCTCACGAGCCGGGGCGCAGAAGGTCCTAGTCCTGCCGCAGTTGACCAACGATACCACCTGGGAGGGGCGGCCGCTCAGCGCCTGGATCCAGGATCTCAAGGCCCAGGCCCCCTACATCCGTTTCCGCGCCGCGTACACCATCTCCTCATTGGGGCCGCCCGCCAAAGGCGCGGTCCCGGCGCTGGTCGAAGCGCTCAAGGATGAGGCCCGCACCGTGCGATACGCCGCCGCCTATGCGCTTGGCGAGATCGGACCCGCCGCCAGCGACGCCATCCCCGCGTTGACGGACGCCGAAGACGACATCGACGACGACGTGGCGTTCATGGCCAAGAAGGCGATCAAGAAGATCCAGGCTACCGCCACGCCCTAAACCTCCGGGGAGGCCGGCCTTGCCGACTCGGCGCACTTTTCTCACCACGCTCGCCGCCGGCGCCCTCGCGCCCGGCTTCCGACCCGACGCGTTCCGCCGCCTGGCGCGCGCCGAAGCGTCGGCCGTACGGGCAGTTCCCTCCGCTGTCGCCACCGACGAGGCCTACTGGATCGAAATCCGGCGGGCCTTCGATCTCGATGGCACCCTGGTCAACCTGAACAACGGCGGGGTGAGCCCTACGCCAAGCCACGTGCTCGAGGCGATGATCCGCGACCTGCGGTTCAGCAACGAGCTGCCCGTCGAGCACATGTGGAAGGTGCTGGAGCCCCGAATCGAGAGCGTCCGACGGGACCTGGCCCGCGAGTTCGGGTGCGACCCGGAAGAAATGGCGGTCACCCGGAACGCCTCGGAGGCCATGGAGATCCTGATCTTCGGCCTGGATCTCAAGCCGGGCGACGAGGTGGTTCTGACCAATCAGAACTACCCCCGCATGATCACCAGCTGGCAGCAACGAGTCCGCAGGGAGGGGATCGTCCTCAAGCCGGTTTCCTTCAAGGTTCCTCCTCCCTCGCAGGACTACCTGGTCGACCAGTTCCGCCAGGCCATGACCGCTCGGACTCGCGTCATCGAAGTCACTCATATCACCAACCTGACCGGCCAGATCATGCCGGTGCGGGAACTGGTCGCCCTGGCCCGGCCTCAGGGCATCGCGGTACTGGTGGACGGCGCCCATGCTTTCGCCCACTTCCCGTTTACCCGGGACGATCTGGGGTGCGACTACTACGGCACCAGCCTCCACAAGTGGCTGCTGGCCCCGGTGGGAACCGGGTTCCTGTATGTGCGAAAGGAAAGGCAGCGGGACCTCTGGCCCCTGATGGCGGCCCCGGCCGAGATGGCGGAGAATGTCCGGAAATACGAGGAGATCGGCACTCACCCGGCGGCTAATCACAACGCCATCTCACTGGCGCTCGCGTTTCACCGGGGGATCGGCGCGGAACGGAAGATTGCCCGGCTCCGCTACCTCCGGGACCGATGGGCCAAACGACTACAGAAGGAAAGCGATCGAGTCAGGATCCTGACCCAGTTGGAGGGTCCCAACGCCGGAGGAATCGGACTGATCCACATCGACGGGCTCGAACCGGTCGCCCTGGCGCAGTGGCTTTGGGACAGACACCACATCGTGGTCACGCCCATCGTTCACCCGGAGTTCGATGGGCTCCGGATCACCCCCAACGTCTACACCTCGACGGACGAAGTCGATCTGCTGGGAGACAAGCTCCTCGAGGCCATCAAGCGTGGAGTGTAGGCTCCCTCATGGGAGATGCCTCGTCTCCCCATGCTGAAGGACCCAGAGGCGCTCCTCCGGTAATCCCGCTCCCATCCAGGCCTGTCGAGTTCGCCCTGGAGGCTCGTCCATGGGCTCGTCGGTCAGCTTGTAGGTGCCCCAGTGGATCGGGACCATCACCCCTGGAGACTTCGCCGGGTCGGAAACCAGGTCCCGATAAGCCCGGACCGCCTCCTCCGGATTCATGTGGACCGGCCGCATGAACCATCGCGGTTCGTAGGCCCCTACCGGCAGCAGCAACAGATCGAAGGGACCAAAACGCTCACGGATCCGGGGAAACTCGGGGTGGTATCCGGTGTCGCCCGCGAAGAACGCCCGCCGCTCGCCCAGCTTGATCCCCCAACCACACCAGAGCGTCCGGTTCCGGTCCCGGAAGCCTCTCGCACTGAAATGCATGGCGGGCGCACAGCCGATCTCGATGGCGCCGGCACGATGGACATCCCACCAGTCCAGCTCGATCGCCTCTTTCACGCCCCAGCTACGGAGCGTGACTGAGAGTCCCAAGGGCGTGACCCAGGGGGCATCGGGCTGGAGTTCCGCCAGCCTCCGTACCGCCGCCTGATCGAGATGGTCATAGTGATTGTGGGAAAGGAGTACGAGGTCGAGCCTGGGCAGGGCCTCGAGCGCCACGGGTGCAGGCACCCACCGCTTGGGTCCCAGGAAGCTGAAGGGAGACACCCGCTCGGCCCAGACCGGGTCGGTGAGCACGGTGGCGGCGGGTGTTCGGACCAGTACGGTGGAGTGGCCAAGCCAGGTCACGCCGAGGGGGGACCCGTTCAGATCGCTCAGGTTGGATTGGACGCTCTGGAACAGGGCCGGATCCAACGCCCGCGCAGGTCCCGTCCCCCGGACCATCCGTTGGAGCCCCCATCGAAGCAGACCCGGGATGCCCTGAACCTCACCTCCCGGCCAGGGGTTCCTGAACCGGCCGTCGGGCCCATGGTGCGGGTGGGGAGGACTGGTCATGGGCGCAATTTACCCGCTCGGGGGCTTGGGGGCCTTGACGCTGTGGCCCATTATGTTATCATCCGGATGACCGGATGATATGGAGGGACCGCTGGCCGCCAGCATCATTGACCGCATGACCGCCTTGGCGGACGCCACGCGCGGCCGCCTTCTGCTGGCGCTGGAGCGGCGGGAGCTCACCGTGTCGGAGCTATGCGCCACGCTCCATCTCCCCCAGTCGACGATCAGCCGTCATCTCAAGGTCCTGGGGGAAGAGGGGTGGGTCGTTTCCCGCGCTGACGGGGCGAGCAACTTCTACCGGATGGCCTCGCCCCTCCCGGCGCCGGCGAAGCGACTCTGGCTGGCGGTACGGGACCAGATCGCGGAACTACCGGAAGCGGCGCAGGACGGGGAGCGGTTGCGTGGGGTGCTGGCCCGCCGCCCGACCCGATCCCAGGAGTTCTTCTCCTCCGCTGCCGGTCAGTGGGACCGGGTCCGAACCGAACTGTTCGGAGGGCGGACCGAGCTCCTGCCCCTGCTCGGGTTGGTCGATCCACGCTGGACCGTGGGAGATCTGGGTTGTGGGACGGGTCAGCTGACGGTCAGCCTGGCGCCGCTGGTCAATCGGGTGATCGCAGTGGACGAATCCCCGGCGATGCTCAAGGCGGCCCGGGCCCGGGTGGAAGGCCTGGCCCAGGTTGATTTGCGACGGGGGGAGCTCGAGGCGTTGCCGATCGAGGACGGCTCACTCGACGTCGCGATCATGGCGCTGGTCCTGCACTATGTAGAGGAACCAGGGGCGGTGCTGAGGGAAGCGGCGAGGGTCCTGCGTCCCGGGGGTCGGTTGCTGCTGGTGGACATGATGCCGCACGACCGGTCGGAATACCGACAGACCATGGGGCATCTCTGGCAGGGATTCTCGAAGGAGCAGGTCACCGGTTGGTTTCAGGACGCGGGGTTGATTCCGGGCCTGTATCACGGCCTGACGCCCGAGGCGACGTCGAGAGGGCCGATGCTGTTCATCGCGTCGGCGCGAAAGGGTACTGGCTCTTAACGCTGAGCGACAATCGAAAGGAAGGAGTGGGATCGTGAGCACCGTTGCCGCAATGACGCATCCGTTCACCGCCGCCCGCGAGGCGGGGCGCGAGCCGTTCAAGGTCAAGGACCTCTCGCTGGCCGAGCTGGGTCGGAAGGAGATCCGGCTGGCCGAACAGGAGATGCCCGGCCTGATGTCGCTTCGAGAGGAATACGCCGGGAGCAAGCCGCTGGCGGGTGCTCGGATCATGGGCTCCCTGCACATGACGGTGCAGACGGCGGTGCTGATCGAGACCCTGGTGGACCTGGGCGCCGATGTCCGGTGGGTCTCCTGCAACATCTTCTCGACCCAGGATCAGGCCGCCGCGGCGGCCGTGGTGGGACGGGATGGTACCGCAGCCGATCCCAGAGGGGTGCCGGTCTTTGCCTGGAAGGGCGAATCGCTGGAAGAGTACTGGTGGTGCACCGAGCAGGCGCTGATGTGGCCCGACGGTTCGGGGCCGACGCTGGTACTGGACGACGGTGGCGACGCGACTCTGCTGCTCCACAAGGGCGTCGAGTTCGAGCGCGCCGGGAAGGTGCCGGAGTTCCGGCCGGAGTCGGACCCCGAGGAGTGGGGAGTGATCCTGAACCTGCTCAGGGCCGAACTGAAGACCAATCCGGGTCGGTGGACCAACGTGGCCGGCGGCGTGCGCGGCGTTTCCGAAGAGACCACGACGGGCGTGCACCGCCTCTACGACATGATGAAGGCGGGTACCCTGCTCTTCCCGGCGATCAACGTCAACGACTCGGTCACCAAGAGCAAGTTCGACAACATCTACGGGTGCCGCCACTCGGTGATCGATGGACTCAACCGGGCCACCGACGTCATGCTGTCCGGCAAAGTCGCGGTGGTTTGCGGCTACGGCGAGGTCGGCAAGGGATGCGCCCAGGCGCTCCGCGGTCAGGGGGCCCGGGTCATCGTGACGGAGATCGATCCGATCTGCGCCCTCCAGGCCGCCATGGAGGGCTTCCAGGTCACCACGCTGGACGAGGTCGTGAGCTCGGCGGACGTGTTCATCACCGCCACGGGAAACCGGGACATCATCACGGCGGCCCACATGGCGAGGATGAAGGACAAGGCGATCGTGGGGAACATCGGCCACTTCGATAACGAGATCGACATGGCCGGGCTCAAGAAGACGAAGGGAATCCGGCGCATCAACATCAAGCCGCAGTACGACGAGTGGGTCTTCCCCGATGGTCACAGCGTGCTGATCCTGGCGGAGGGACGCCTGCTCAATCTCGGCTGCGCGACGGGTCATCCGAGCTTCGTGATGTCCTCGAGCTTCACCAACCAGGTGATGGCGCAGATTGACTTGCACCTGAACGCCCAAGGCAAGCCGACCCTGTCCGGCACGCGCTATTCGGAGAAGAAAGTGTACGTGCTGCCCAAGAAGCTGGACGAGAAGGTGGCGCGGCTCCATCTGGACAAGCTGGGGGTCAGGCTCACCAGGCTCAGCAAGGAGCAGGCCGAGTACATCGGTGCCTCGGTGGAGGGTCCCTACAAGCCCGACCACTATCGCTACTAACTCGATCTCGTGAAAAACGGCTCGCGATACGGATCCCCTCGTATCGCGAGCCGGTTTTGTTTCTGGTCAGCGAAATCAGGCCGCAACCGACTTCCACGACATCAGCGCAAGGATGTTGCCCTCGGTATCGTCGAAGAACGTCATCCACAACTCCCGACCGGGCATCCGGTGGATCAGGTGTGGCTGATCCCGAAAGGAGACCTTGCGCTGCTTGAGCGTCTTGTAGGCGGCATCGATTTCGGGCACGCTGAAGTAGAGGACGGACGAGGGATGATCGATCTCGGCGGTTTCCGGCGGGCTCAGCATGAGGGACACGGTCCCGCATTGGAAGATGGCCAGGTTGGGGGCGGTGAACATGAAGGGGACGCCCAGCTGGTCCCGATAGAACGCGGTGGCCCGATCGAGATTCTTGACGTTGACACTGATCTGGCCAATCTCACTGAGCCCGAACGTGGCAGTGGCGGTGTTTGACACAGTGCCCTCCTGGAGGATGACCGGTGATTGCGGTGCCGGTCGAAATTAGTTAGCTTGGCTAAGTAATATGGCAACTACGCCGGGTCGCGCAAGACCCCCCGCCCCCGCACGCACTCAGGCGGAGGCGGAGGCCGCCGACCGCCTGCACAGCGCGGCCATTCATCTGCTACGCCGTCTCCGCCTTCAGGACGCGGTCAGTGGGATCAGTGGCCCCCGCCTCTCCGCCTTGTCCGTCATCGTCTTCGTGGGCCCCATCACCCTGGGCGCGCTGGCCGCCGCCGAGCAGGTCAAGGCGCCGACCATGACGCGGCTGGTGCAGGGGCTGGAGGGTGACGGACTGGTGAGTCGGGCGGTGGATCCCGAGGATCGGCGGGTGGTGCGAGTCCGGGCCACGGAAAAGGGGCGGCGATTGCTGCTCGAGGGACGGGACCGTCGAGTGCGCTCGCTGGCCGAACGGCTGGTGGGGCTCAGCCCCGATGAGCTCGAGACTCTGAGCCGCGCGGCGAAGATCATCGAGCGGGTGATCGGGGGCCCAGATCCCGAGCCAGCGGAGTGATCACGAGGTCGTGCCACTCCGCCGGCCCCCGCGCCGGTCCCCGTTTCAGGGAAGCGGAATAGTGAGCCCGACGCGTACCCCTCGTGGTCCGGGCGCCACGACCAGGGACGGACCGCTGTACCTCTGCCACCGCTGATAGTGGACTAGTGAGCCGACTCCCGCCCCCAGCAGCGCGCCGACCCCAGTCGTTACGACCAGGCCGAGCGCAATGGTGCCGGGCGGCAGATCGCCGCAGAGAAAGTCCTCACAGTTTGCGACCGCAATAGCACCGCCTGCCCCCAGCAGCATTCCAACGCCCCCACCAATCAGTGCGCCCCGGCCCGCGCGAGAGCCACGCCCGGCGCTCACTTCCACGTTGGTGACCTTGGAGGTCGCGAGGCTAATGGTTGACGAGTCCGCCTGCCGCAACCAGATCGAGTCCTGGTCCCAGATCAGGAGAGTTCCCGACTGTCTGGCTCCAGAGGGGGCGAGAGTGATCCTGACCGTAGACCCAACGGGAGGAACCGGGTGCTGGCCGGCAGGCCCAGAGGCCGCCGACTGAGCATAAACCAGGTGAGGCGAGGAGCCGGCCAACAGCAGCGCAATGGCGAGGCGACGCATGAGAGACTCCAGTCAAAGGGTGCCTGGAGTCTCGCGCTCGAGGATCAAGTCGGGATCAAGCGGCCCGGCGCCTACTCCTCCGGCGCACCTCCCGCCCTCGCGACCTGGCTCGCCTTGATTCTGTCGACGTCGAACTTGCGGGCCGCGGCGGTCATGCCCTCGATGGTGGCGTTGAACTCGGCCCGGGCCCCTCGTTTGAAACGGAGCGGGTTGATCCGCGCCACGACGAAGGCCTTGAGGTAGGGACTCTCGAAGCCCTTTTCCTTGAGCGC
>Ga0210139_1000013_pt1 | contig 33651 bp, 29 predicted proteins | sample Browns_TuleB_D2_FD_184855 | JGI IMG/M metagenome (GOLD analysis project Ga0210139, IMG submission 184855) | Wetland microbial communities from San Francisco Bay, California, USA, that impact long-term carbon sequestration - Browns_TuleB_D2 (SPAdes) | ecosystem: Environmental > Aquatic > Marine >... | reverse complement strand
GCGCGCCATCGCTACCTCGGGAATATCGCGATTGCTGTGGGAGCCATCCTGCCAGGCATCGGCGGCACGTTCACCCGCTTTGGGCACACCCACGTGCTCTATGTCACGGAGTTCGTCGGGCTGTCCCTGATCTACTTAGGGTACCGCCTGAACGTCAGCAGGCCAGTCGCCGCCGCCGGGCCTGCACCCGTGCCCCTCGCGGGGGCGCCACGACGTCGCCTTCGATCGCCCGGACCACCTCGGTCACACTTGCGAAGCGGTCCGACGGATCTCTCTCCAGACACCGGAGAATCGTCTTCTCCCAGCGTGCATCGATTTGCGGGACCACCGATCGCGGTGAGGACGGCTCCTCGAACAGTCGCCGATACATCGTCGCCTGGGCATCCCCCTCGAACGGCAATCGGCCAGTCAGCATCTCGTACATCACCACGCCAAAAGCGTAGATGTCCGAGGCCGCCGTGGTCTCGCCACCGCGGACTTGTTCCGGGGCCATGTACGCCGGTGTGCCCAGCGCCACACCCGCCGTGGTCATGGTCTGACGTCCCGTCGCCTCGCTCACCGCCTTGGCCACGCCGAAGTCGGTCACCAGCGCGTGGCGGCCGGTGAGCATCACGTTGTCGGGCTTGATGTCGCGGTGGACCACCCCGCGGGAATGCGCGTGGGCCAGGGCGTCCGCCACCTCGGCGAGAACCCGCACCGCTTCGGGAATCGGGAGCTCACCCTGACGGGCGAGCCGGTCTCGCAGCGACTCGCCGTCGATGAACGGCATGACGTAGTAGAGGAATCCCTCGGCTTCACCGGAATCCAGCAATGGCAGAATGTGCGGGTGCTGCAGCTGGGCCGCGATTTCGATTTCGCGAAGAAACCGTTGCGGGCCCAAGGTGACGGCCAGCTCGGGTCGCAGGACCTTGAGGGCTACCTTGCGGCGGTGCTTGAGATCCTCGGCCAGATAGACCGTGGCCATCCCGCCGGCACCAACTTCGCGCAAGATGGCGTACCGGTCGGCGAGAGCCGCGATCAGCTGGGCCGGCGCGTCTGGCAGGGGATTCCCCGGCGGAAAGGATGGCTGAGTATAGAGCGGCTCAGCCGCAGGGGCCAGGGTCGCAGGTGGTGACGGCGAGGGCCCGACGGCGTTCCGGTCGGGCCCTCGATCCTACTGCGGGTCGGTTGTCGAGGGGAGCAAGTCCGTCACCACCGACAACACGCGGACCAGGCGGGTACTCCGGTCTTGACGTCCCGGAGTCTTAGCCGGTCAGCGCCGCGCGTGACCTCCGCGGCCAGGATCACCGCCCTGCCCTCAATCGTCGCGGCCGAGCCGATTACCTGCACCCGGTCCTTGGCGGCAAGGGTCACGTCCTGATGATCGAGGTACCAATCCGGTCCCAGGTGGACGGCGACCGTATCCGATCCGGTCGCTACCAGCAGCTCCACTCCCTGATGCATACCATGAAGCGGAGTCACCCTGCGTACCGCCACCACGGAGCCGTTGAGCGTGTCGAGTCTCGCGGCGTCGTAGAGGCGTGAATACGCCGATCCGGGTCCCCAACCGCCGCTCCCGCGCCCGGGGCCGTAACCCTGAGCGCGAGCCGGGCCAGCGACCAGGGCGACGAGGACGGAGACCAAGCCGAGCGTTCGTAGCGTGCTATTCATGACTCCTCCCTTCACTTCACAGAATAGGGCGACCGGTGCTGAAGGAAACCTGAGGCCCCGGTGAATCTCCGATCTACCCCCGGGACGGCTGTGCACCGGGTTGGCCAGCCGGACGGCAACCAAACAGCCCGAATCGTCCCAGGATGCGCTCCAGTGGGCAGAACCCCGTGAGTGAGGACTGAATCAGGTTGACCCCGACGAACGCGGTGAACAGAAACCACCAGGGACTCACCCACCACCCCAGCGCCAGAGACGCCAGGACGAAGGTCCCGGCGAAACGGCGAATCACCATGTCATTACACATGCGCCATCTCCTGTCTTAGAGAAAACTCTCGACCGGAAGCGCCGCGGCGTGGAGCCGCTCTCCCGGAACTGCCGACTGCTGCCGTTTCCTGACCGCCTGTAGAATGGGATCAACCGCCTCCGCGGCAACGACACTGAAATACACCTCCGCATCGCCGGGCCAGGCGCGGGTTCCCTCCTTGCGCCCGGAGGCGCCCGCTCCATGCGCGTGAGAGAACCGGGTGTAACCGTGAGTCTCCTGCGCGTCGAGGATCGCCGGTACCACGTCGGGCGCCGGGCCGCTGTAGATGACCAGGATCATTCTCATGCCGTGGCTCCTTTCGACCGCCGGCGCAGCTCCCAGTAAAGCAGCGGGACTACCACCATCGTGAGCAGGGTCGCGACCACCGCCCCGCTCATGAGCGCCACCGCCAGCCCCTGGAAGATCGGATCGAGCACCATGACCAGCCCGCCCACCACCACGGCGGCGGCAGTGAGCGCAATCGGCCGGAACCGAACGGTGCCCGCCTCGATGACCGCTTCAGAGAGAGGCAGCCCGCGCTCCTCGGCCAGCTGCACGAAGTCCACCAGCAGGATCGAGTTCCGCACGATAATCCCCGCCAGCGCGATCATCCCGATCATCGAGGTGGCGGTAAAGAAAGCCCCGGTCAGCGCGTGGCCCGGAAGGATCCCGATCAGGGTGAGCGGAATCGGGGCCATGATGACGAGCGGGATGGTGAACGACTCGAACCAGCCTACCACCAGCACGTAGATCAGCACCAGCACCGCCGCGAAGGCGAGTCCCAGGTCGCGAAAGACTTCGATGGTGATCTGCCACTCGCCGTCCCACTTGAGCGCCGTCTCGTCGAGACGTTCCGGCTGAATGGCGTTGTAGCGACCGATCGCGGCTCCCTCCACCCGGACCGAGTCGAGCCGGCGGTTCATGGCGAGGATGGCATACACGGGCGACTCGATGGTGCCGGCCACGTCTCCCGTCACGTAGATCACCGGGCGCAGGTCCCGGCGATACCGGGAAGGTTCGCGCACCGTCGAGTCCACGCGGACGAAGCGGGCCAGGGGCTGGGGACCCGTCGCCGTCGCGATCGGCAGCGTGAGCAGTGCCTCGGCCGACGACCGGCGCTCCAGCGCGAGCCGCGGCACGATACTGACGGGCTCGCGCGCCGTCGGCAGAGCGGCCAGGCCGACCGGCGCGCCGGACTGGGCCAGCGCCACCGTGCGGACGATCTGCTCCACGCTCGCGCCGGCCGCGGCCGCGCGCGCCCGATCTACCCGCAGCGCGAGACGGGGCTGCGAGGCTTCCCGGGTCCAGTCCACATCCACCACGCCGGGAGTAGTCTCGAAGATCGACTTGACCCGTTGGGCCGCTTCCAGCCGCGCGCTGTCGGAGCCGGCATAGACCTCCGCCACCAGGGTGGACAGCACCGGCGGTCCGGGGGGGATCTCCGCGATCTTGGCGCTGGCCTGATACCGCCGTGCCAGGGAGTCGATCCCCGGACGCACCGCCACCGCAATCGCGTGGCTCTGTCGCCTCCGCTCACCCTTGGGTACCAGGCTCACTTGTACGTCGGCCACGTTGGCGCCCCGGCGCAGGAAGTAGTGCCGGACCAACCCATTGAAGTTGAAGGGCGCGGCGGTCCCCGCGTAGACCTCGGTCCCGCGCACTTCCGGCACCGTGCGGAGGTAAGCCGCGACCTCGGCGCCGAGGGCCGCGCTGGTTTCGAGCGTGGTGCCTTCGGGCAGGTCGAGGATCACCTGGAATTCGCTCTTGTTGTCGAAGGGGAGCATCTTGACCTGCACCACCCGCGCAGCGATCAGCCCCATCGACAGCAGGAGTAGCGTGACGACCGAGCCATAGAAGCCGTAGCGCCAGCGGGCCGACACCATGAAGCGGTTCATCAGGCTCCGATAGAGCCGGGCGAACCGGCGCTCCGTGGCGGGCCCTTCGGGCTTGGCCGCGGCGACATGTCCCCGGAGCAGGCGGAGCCCGAGGTAGGGCGTGATGATGAATGCCACGGCGAGCGAGGCCAGCATCGCGACCGACGCACCGACCGGAATCGGCCGCATGTACGGTCCCATCAGGCCGCTCACGAACGCCATGGGCAGAATCGCCGCGATCACGGTGAAGGTCGCGAGAATCGTAGGATTTCCGACCTCGTCCACCCCCTCCACCGCCGCCGTCTCCGGGTCCTTCCCCCCGAGCGCGAGATGGCGGTAGATGTTTTCCACCACCACGATGGCGTCGTCCACCAGAATGCCGATGGAGAAGATGAGCGCGAAGAGCGTGATGCGATTCAGGGTGTAGCCCAGGGCGTAGTAGCTGAACAGGGTCAGCGCGAGCGTCACCGGGACCGCCACCAGCACCACCAGCGCCTCCCGCCACCCCAGAAAGAGGCCGATGAGAACCGTCACCGAGAGCGTGGCGAGACCGAGGTGGAGGATCAGCTCAGAGGCCTTCTCGCTCGCGGTTTCACCGTAATTGCGGGTTTCGGTCACCTGGATGTCCGGCGGCACCAGCCGCGCACGCGCCTGCTCGACGCGCGCCAGCACCGCCCGCGCCACCAGCGTGGCGTTGGCGCCCTTGCGCTTGGCGACCGTGATGGTCACCGCGCTGGTCGGATTCCCGTCGGGCCCGCTGTGGCTCACATAATCGGTGGGCTCGCCAAAGGTCTCCTCCACGGAGGCGATGTCCCTCACATAGACGGGGTTGCCTCCACGCGCGCTCACGACGACTCCGCCTACGTCGGTCGCCGTCGCCAGGGGAGCGCCGACTTGAATCCGGTAAACCCGATCGCCGGCGCTGAACTCGCCCGCCTCCAGCCGCGCGTTGGTTCCCTGGAGCGCCAGGGCAACCTCGCCCGGCGTCACCCCGGCCGCGACCAGACGAGCGGGGTCGAGAGTCACCCGAACCTGTCTGGGCTGCCCGCCGATGACGCTTGTTTCCGCGACGTCGGGAATCGTCCGGACCTCATCCGCCAGATGAGTCGCGACCTGGCGCAGCTGGTCGGACCCGTACCGCGGAGACGAGAGCGTAAGCGTCAGGATCGGCACATCATCGATGGCATGCGGCTTCACCAGCGGAGGCAATGCGCCGGCGGGAAGCCGATCCATGTCCGCCGCCAGTTTGGCGTGGACCCGGGTGACACTCCGCTCCTGGTCCTCACCGACCTTGAAGCGCACCGTGATCAGCGCGTAGCCATCGCCCGCCATCGTGTAGATATGCTCGACGGCGGGGATCTCCCACATCCGCTGCTCGATGGGGCGGGCCAGCAGGTTCTCGACCTCGCGCGGAGTCGCTCCCGGAAGCATCGCGATCACGTCGATCATGGGGACCGAGATCTGCGGCTCTTCCTCGCGCGGCGTTGCCACGATGGCAAGCACCCCGGCCCCCAACGCCGCGAGCGCGATCAGCGGCGTCAGCTTCATCCGGAGGAACCGGCTGGCGACCCTCCCGGCCAGTCCCATCAGTCCACGCCTCCCACGGCAGCGCTGGTCAGGACCCGGTCTCCGGCGCGGAGGCCGGCCAATACTTCGACCTGTCCGCCGCTCCGGCGTCCCAGGCGTACCCAGCGCAACTCGCTCCCCTGCTCCCCGACGACCCTGACGCCGGAGAGATCGCCTTCCGCGAAGACCGCGGTTTCGGGAACCAGAATGGCCCGGCGACTCCCCTGGGGCAGCAGGAGAATTGCGGCGCTGCCCGGGAGGTAGCTTCGATCCCGGTTCTCGACGATCCCGTTCACGGTGTACAGCGCGCCGCTCGAAGCCGGTACCACTCCCTCCACTACTGCCCTTGCCGGACGATCTTCGATCGTGGCGTCCAACGTGGCGCCTCTGTTCAGCCCTGCCGCGGTGGCGGGCGAGACGCTGACCGTCACGCGAAGCCGGGAGGCGTCCTGCAACTCGAGGAGCGGTGCTCCCGGAGATGCAAAGGCTCCGGGATCGACATAGCGCCGAGTGATTTCTCCAGCGAACGGAGCCCGGATCTCGGCATAGGCGCTCACGGCCTCGAGCTCGGCGCGCGCCGCCCGGGCCGTGCCCAGCCCGGCCTCGGCTTGGGCGAGACCGGTCTCCGCGGCGTCCAACTGGGCCTTGGTGGCCGCGCTGTCGGCGTAGAGGCCCCGCATCCGCTGCGCCTGCCGCAACGCCTCCTGATACCGGGCCTCCGCCGCAACGATACCGGCATCGACCTGCGTCCCTTTAGCCGCGACCTCCCGCGAGTCGACCCTTGCGAGTACCCGGCCCGCTTCGACCCGGTCGCCTTCGCGCACCAGCACCGCCGTGACCCACCCCATGAGGCGGGTGCTGAGAACGGAGCGCTGATAGGGCTCGGCCACGCCCGCCGCCTCGAGGACCGCCGGCACCATGGTATCGCGCACCGTGATGGTCGCCTCCTGGGGAGCCTGCTCGGCCGGCCGGCCTGACTTCGATGGCTTCCCGCCGCAGGCAGCCACTACCAGGCCCACCGCGGCCAATGGAATCGCCTTGTGTCGGATCTTGGTCTTCGAGCTCATGGCTGACTCACGATTCGAGATTCGAGAGCACGGAGAGGTCGAGCCCTCCGGCCACCCGTCGGGCTCCAGCCGCGACGATGGCGTCGTACCTTGCAGCCGCGAACTGGAGCCGGGACTGGGTCTCCGCCGCTGCGGCATCGAACAGCTCCATCACAGTGGCCAGACCGCCCTCGTACTTCCTTCCCATGATTCGGTGCGCTTCCTCGCTTTGCTGAACCGCACGTTGGGCGATTTCCAACCGGGCCAGCGCCACGCCGAGCTGATCGTTCGCTTCGGCCAGTTCCACGGAGGCTCGCGCTTCCGCGGCTTCCGCCATCGCCGCGGCCTCGGCCCGTCGCCCCCCGGCCGATACGATCTCGGCACGCTCCGAGGCTCCCGCGAAGGGAGACCAGGAAACCATGAGCCCCACGGTCCAGGAGTTCTGGCCCCCGAAGGGTGCTGACGGATCGTTCCAGTCGAGGCGACCGAAGGAATTGACGCGCGGGAAGTAGAGGGAGTGCGCCCGCTTCAGGTCGCGACTGGCGGCCTCGAACCCAAGATGAGCCGCACGAACGTCGCCCCGGTTGCCGATGGCAACGGAGTCCTTCTCGGCGCCCAGCCCGCGCACCAGTTCCGCCGCGGGCAGGCTGTCCGGCAGGTCGAGGGTGCTGTCAGGCGGCGCGCCCAGCAGCACCGCCAGCTGGCGCCGCGCGATACCGGCCCGGCTCCGAGCCGCGATGAGGTCCGACTCGGTCTGCCCCGCCTTCACCTGAGCCAGGAGAACGTCGGAATGAGTGGCCATCCCATTCCGCTCGAGGCTTTCCGCCTCTCGGACGTGGGCCTGGGCGGACCGATAGGCCGCTTCCAGGGCGCCGGTTTGCTCCGCGGCGAGGGTAGTCCCGTAGTAGGCACGCACGACATCGAGTGCCGTCGACTGAAGGGTCCAGGCCTGGGCTGCCTCCGAGGCGTCCCGTGCGCGAGTCGCCGCGCCGCGACCGAGATAGGCATCGACATTGACGAGGGGGAGTTCGAGTACCAGGCCCGCGGCCACGTTTCCGATGGCGGGCGGATAGTTGAGTCGCGCCGGATCGAAAGCGGCCTGGGTCACCGACCGCTGGCGGAGGGTGAACCCGAAGGCATTGAGGGGGTCGGTCGTCCGCATGTACCCGCCTTCCAGCCGGACGGTCGGCAGAATCCCCTGGAGTGGTGCCATGGCCTGCCCGGACTGGGTCTGGGTCCGGCCGGTGGCGATGCGGTTGGCATAGGCCCCCTGGTCGGCCCGTTGCAGCGCCTCATTGAGGGTGAGCCGGTGGGTTTGGGCGAACCCGGCAACCGGCAGGCCCGAGACGATCACCATGAGGAAGAGCGGAGTGGTCCGGCGCATGCACCCCTCTTGCTTGCGAGACTATATGACTATATAGTTATATAGTGACTATGTCAAGGCGACTCAGCCGCAGTGCTTGTCCTCCCCCAGGGGCCCCGGCAGATTCCGTTCTGGCCGGCCTCGTGCTTTGCCACCCCACACCCGACTCGCCCATGGCCAGGAAGTCCATGAGTCCCATGCAGCTCCGGCTGGTGGCCGAACGTTTCAAGGCCCTGGCCGAGCCATCCCGGCTCCAGATTCTCAATGCGCTGCGGCGGGGCGAGCTGTCCGTCAGCGAAATCCTCGACGTGACGGGTCTGGGGCAGGCCAATGTGTCCAAGCACCTGCAGACCCTGCTGGCGGCCGGGTATGTGGACCGGCGAAAGGCGGGGGTGACGACCTACTACAGGTTGGCAGACGCGGATGTGTTGCGACTCTGCGAGCTGATGTGCGGCCGACTCGAACACGAGGCCTCGACTCGCCGCAAGCAGCTCGCCGGGACCTAGCCTTCCGTCACGCCTCGGCCGACTAGCGTTTCCCCTCGACCTCGGCCACCCAGATGTCGCTCTGCAAATCGCCCAGTGTGAGATAGACCCGGCCGTCCCGCATCCGGAAGCCGAAGCGATGCCACTGGCGGGCCTCGTCGTCGAGCCGAAGCACCCGGCGGGCGGTACCGCCAGTCGCCGGGAGCTGCCAAACCCCCGCAGAGTCCCCTGTCGGCTTGAGGAAGTACAGGAACCGCGAGTCGGCCGACCACCCGAAGGAGGCCGTCCCCACATACCCACTGGAATAGGGCGCACTGTTGAGGGTTCGCAGCGAATCCCCGTCCGGCGTGCCGATGAGGGTGTTCACGTCCTTGGTGGAACACGCCACCAGCTTGCCATCGGGTGAGGGGAATGGCCCGATACAACCCCGATGCCACAGTTTGGGCTTGCCCCAGGCACCCGCCGCATCGCGCGTAACGTACCGAGCCTCAAGATTGGTGGGGGAGGGGAGATTAGCCGTATAGAAGATGGTCCGCCCGTCCGCGCTCCAGAGGCCGGCGCGGTCGTCGTCGGGCTCCGTCACGACCGGGACGGGATTCCCACCCGCCGAGGGGATCACATAGAGCTGGCGGCGGCCCTGCGTGAAAGAGTGGAAAAGAACCTCCCGACCATCGGGTGAGATACTCGGGAAGAACTTGTCGGCCGGTCCGGAGGTCAGCTGCTCCGGCTCACCCGGCCGATCGAGCGGAATCCGGTAGAGGTCGGAGTTCCCCCTCCGGTTGGAATCGAACACCAGCCAGTGGCCATCGGGCGAAAGAGCGAAGCTTTCAATCACCTGATTTCCGGTGGTGATCTGGCGGGCCGCCGAGATGGAAGCGGAGCCGCTGGGAGGGACGGCAACGCTCCAGACGTTCGAGGTCTCGGTGAAGAGCGCGTAGGCGAGGCGACTCCCGTCACCGGAGATCGCGATGGACTGGGCATTGAGACCGGTGGTGAGCCGCGCCGCCGAGCCCTCGGGATGTCCGTCCCGTCCCAATCGGACGGCGTAGAGATCCCGCCCCCCTTCCCGATTGGAGAGAAAGAGGAGCATGCCGTCGGGTGTCCAGGCCGGACTGAGATTCGAGGTGGTGTCGTCAGTCACCCGCACCACGACATCCCCCGATACGCTGCTGACTCGAATCTCGCTGGGAGCCAGGTTGCCGAAGAACGTGCCGGGGACCACCGCCGCGGGATTCCCGTACACGTAGGCAATCCACCTGCCATCCGGCGACCAGGCCATCGAATGAACATTCCCTCCCGCCGCGAGCGGATGGGCGGGGCCGCCATCGACTCCGGCCACATAGGTCGACTCCCCCTTCCGGTAGGCCACCAGACGGCCGTCGGGAGACCAGGCGCCGGCGTACAAGAGCACCGCATCCGGCTCCGAAACCAGGAGGCGCGGTGTCCCGCCCAGGGCCGGAACCAACTCGATGCCACGCCGCGACCGGAACATGAGAAGCTTCCCATCGGGCGACCAGGCGGGGCCGATCTGGGGGCCAGGCAGATCCCGGGCGACCGGGATGGGAGTTCCACCGTCGACTTGCCGCACGAAGATCCGCGGCTCGACGTTGCCGGCGGCGTAGGCGACGATCTTCCCGTCGGGTGAGAGCGAGGGCTGAATTTCCAGGCCGGGATCCAGGGTCGCCTGAACTCGTCGCCCGATCTGCAGCGCGGGGGCCCCAGGACGGTTGAGGCGGGACGCCAGCAGGATCAGACCAATCACGCCGACCGCCACTCCGCCGAGAAAGAGCCAACGCATCGACGCCGGCGACCTGGCCGGAGCCAACCGCAGGCCGGTCGGAGTGTGGCCACCGCTGTGCGTGGCCAGCGGCTCCAGCTGGGACAGCAGCTCATCAGCGGACTGCCAGCGGTCGGCAGGACGCTTCTCCAGGCAGCGCATGATGACGGCCGCCACGGCGGGTGCGACGGCCGGACGGATGGTTCCCAGAGGTGTCGGGGCCTGAGTGACGTGCGCGGCAAGCACTTCCTGGGACGTGGCGCCTGTGAACGGCGGGCGACCCGCCAGCAGCTCGTACCCCAGCACGCCGACGGCGTAGAGATCGGCGCGGTGATCGACGTGGGGATCGGCGGAGGCCTGCTCGGGGGCCATGTACGCCGGCGTGCCGAGCGCCACGCCCGCCGTGGTGAGTTGCTGGCGACCGGTCGCTTCGCTCACCGCCTTGGCAACCCCAAAGTCCGTCAGCAGCGCATGGCGGCCGGAAAGCAGGACGTTGTCGGGCTTGATGTCCCGGTGGACCACGCCCCGGGCATGGGCGTACGCGAGCGCGTCGGTCACCTCGACCAGCAGCTTGACCGCCTCCTGCACCGGGAGCTCACCACCGCGGGCCAGGCGCTCCCGGAGTGATTCGCCCTCGACGTAGGGCATGGCATAGAAGAGGAAGCCGTCCGCCTCACCGGAATCGAGCAGCGGCAGGATATGCGGGTGCTGGAGCTGGGCGGCGATCTGAATCTCGCGGAAGAACCGGTCTCCGCCGAGAGTCGCTGCCAGCTCCGGGCGGAGCACCTTGACCGCGACTTTGCGCTGGTGGCGGAGATCCTGAGCCAGGAAGACGATGGCCATGCCACCGGTCCCGATCTGACGCTCGAGCGTGTAGCGATCGGCGAGCGCGGCGGCGATGCGGGCGGGAAGGTCAGCCATGCTTCAAGGGACGGTGGACCGCAGGGGGCCTGAAAGTCGGGATGATGGAACCCGGAGTATAGGGCGCGGGTCCGGGGCGGGCCAGTATGAGAGGAGCGTCCGGCCGAGGCGCTGGCAGGAGGAGAGGACTATCAGCTCGCGTCGCCCGGGACCACGCTCAACGCTCGTGTGGCGCCCCCGCGAATGACCGTGAGCTCAACCGTCTCCCCGATGAGCGCGTGGGTCAGGGTGCGCTGCAGGTCATCCACCGTGGCGACCGCGCTTCCGGCCAGTCCGATGATCACGTCGCGCTCCGCGAGCCCCGCGCCCTGCGCCGGACTTCCAGGTTCGATTCCCGTCACCAGTACCCCGCTCTGCACCGCCAGCCCGAGACGCGCGCCCGAGCTCCGGGGCAGCCGGACAGTCTGACCGATCACGCCGAGGTAGCTCCTGCGCACCCGGCCGTGGCGGATCAGCTGGCCGGCCACCTCACGAGCGGTGTTGGCAGGAATGGCGAAACAGATCCCCTGAGCCCCCATCACCACGGCGGTGTTGACGCCCACCACCTCCCCCCGGGAGTTCACCAGGGGCCCGCCCGAGTTGCCCGGATTGAGTGCCGCATCGGTCTGAATGACCTGATCGATCAGCCTTCCCGTCGTGGCGCGCATGGTGCGACCCAGCGCGCTCACCACACCGGCCGTCACCGTAGCCTCGAAACCCAGCGGGTTGCCGATCGCGACCACCAGGTGTCCGGGCCGGAGCCGGCTCGAGTCGCCGAGCGACGCGTGAATCAGATCCTGAGCGCTGATCCGGAGCACGGCCAGATCGGTGCCCATGTCGGCCCCGATCAGGTCGGCATCGGTCACCCGGCCATCGGCCAGGCCGGCCCGAATCCGGGACGCGTGTTGCACCACATGGCCGTTGGTGAGAATCAGGCCGTCGGGCGTGAACAGGAACCCGGACCCGCTCCCTCCGCTCGGGGGCCGGGAGCGCGACATTCGTCCCGGTCCGGTGACTTCGACCTGGACGTGCACCACCGAAGGAGCCACCCGCTCCACGGCTCCCGCCACGGCATTGGAGTAGGCATCCAGCAGGTCGGCATCATCGGGGGGAGCCACCGGTCGGGCAGCCGGGGATCCACCAACATCCCCGCCTGCCCGGAGCAAGGCGAGACGTTTCATCCTACTTGAATGATAGCAACTCCACTTCGAAGACCAGCGTCTGGTTGGGGCCGATGGCGGGCGGAGATCCATGCTCGCCGTAGGCCAGCTCGGAGGGAATCACGAACTCGTACTTGGATCCAGTGGTCATCAGCTGGACCGCTTCCGCCCAGCCCGGGATCACCCCGTTGAGCGGGAAGGTGGCCGGCTCGTTGCGCTTGTAGGAGCTGTCGAACTCGTCCCCGGTGATCGTGGTCCCGCGATAGTGCACGGTGACCACGCTGCTCTTGGTAGGGTGGGGGCCGGAGCCTTCCTTCAGCACCTTGTACTGCAGTCCGCTCGCCGTGATCTTCACTCCCGGCTTGGTCTTGTTCGCCGCCTGGAATTCCTCACCGGCCTTCCGATTGGTCAGGGCATCGGCCGAATCCTTCTTCTGGCGCTTGGCCATCACGTCGGCCTGGGCGCTCGACATGACCTCCTGCATCTCGGTGTCGGTCAGCTGCGCCTTGGCTCCGGAGTTTCCGTCCTTGATGCCGGCCATCATCTGGGACGAGGACACCGTGACGCCCTGGTCCTTCAAACCCTTCCCCATCTGGTACCCCAGGGTGTAGGCGAGCCTGTCGTCCGGGGTGGCAAGGGACGACTTGGACATGGCGCCCTTGCAGGACACCAGCCCGATGCAGAGCAGGACCGTGAGCAGCCTCATGCAGGAATCTCCAAGACCGGGACAGGATTCGGCGGCGGACGAAACGGCCCCCAATATACCCGTTCGGACCGGCCGGTGCTGGAGTTGGCGAGGCTGGCCCCCGACCGCTGGTTCAACTATATCTGGCGAGGTTTCGCACCGGGATTGGGAGTCTATGGCCGTGACCAGTCACATTTCGCTGCAGCCGATGTCCAAGGCCGACATCGAGCGAGTTCGGACCGGGGAGCGCTCGCACCCGGGGCTCCCACCCGAGCTGCTCGAGGACATCGCCAGGCGCCTCCAGTTCGTCTGCGGTCTGATGGTGATCTACGGGTTCGTGAGCCTGGCGACCAACTACGGCGCGGCGACGCACAAGGCCAGCGTCGTCGGTGGTATCGTGGCGCGGATCGGGCTCAGCGTGGCGGTCTACCTCGTGGTCAGGCTGGCCAAGTTGTCACCCGACCGCCTGATCAACCTCGGACTGGTCTACGAAGTACTCATTGCGTTGACCATCGCCTTCACGTCCGTCCCCAGCACCTGGAACACCGGTCTCCGCTCTACCCTGCTCTGGTCCAGTGCCCATCTCCTGGTCGTGATCTACCCGGTGGTAGTGCCCAGCATCACGAGACGAGCTTTGATCGCCGCGATCCTTTCGGCCGCCACCGTCCCGGGGGCCGTGCTGTTGGACGCGAAGCTCGGAATCATCCCGCCGCCCGAGTCTGGCGCCTTCCTGCGCCTGTTGATCCAGAGTGCGGTGGCGGTCTCGATCGCGGTGGCCGTGTCGCGGCTGCTCTACCGAATGGGGGAAGACCTCAACCGGGCCAAGGCGATGGGGAACTACCATCTCGGCGAGAAGCTGGGCGCCGGCGGTATGGGGGAGGTCTGGCGGGCCACTCACAAGTTCCTGGCCCGGCCCGCGGCCATCAAGCTGGTGCGTCGTGACGAGGTGGGAGAGTCGGAGGAGGTGGCCGCCACCACGATGCTTCAACGCTTCGAGCGTGAGGCGCAGGCCACCGCGCAGCTGCAATCGCCGCACACGGTCAACGTCTACGATTTCGGCATCACCCGGGACGGGACTTTCTACTACGTGATGGAGCTGCTGGACGGGCTGGACCTGGCGTCCCTGGTCGAGCGCGATGGCCCCCAGCCGCCAGAACGGGTCGTGTCCATTCTACGCCAGGCGTGTCAGTCGCTCTTCGAAGCCCACGAGCGCGGATTGATCCACCGGGACATCAAGCCCGCCAACATCTTTCTCTGCCGCTACGCGACCGAAGTCGATTTCGTCAAGGTGCTCGACTTCGGCCTCGCCAAGAACGTGGACACCTCGGAGCGCCCGGAGTTTCAGGTGACCCGGGTGGGCATGATCGCGGGAACCCCGGGGTTCATCGCACCGGAGGCGGCCGCCGGGATGGGGAAGATCGATGGGCGCGCCGACCTCTACGCCCTGGGGTGTGTCGCCTACTGGCTCCTCTCGGGTCAGGAGGTGTTCGAAGGGCCGACGCCCATGTCGGTGCTCGTTTCCCACATGAAAGAGACGCCCCCGCCGCTGACGCAGCGGTCGCCGCAGCCGATTCCCCGGGATCTCGAACAGATCGTCATGGATTGCCTCGAGAAGGATCCAGCCAGGCGTCCCCGGACCGCCGAGGTGCTGTCCCAGCGCCTGGCCTTCCTCGGCCTGGAAGCGACGTGGACCCGGGAACGGGCGGCCGCCTGGTGGGCCCAGATCATCCCGGCCCCCGCGGCGAGTCCGATCAGCCGTGAAGCGAGCGAGGCCCCGACCGAGCGCGTGATTCCGATAGAACCGTCACACTGAGCCCAGCCGCCGCTCCAGGGCGGCCCCGCGTAGGCAGTTCGTTCATGCCCCTGGCGCGAGGGGCCGATGACCTCGCCGCGATCACTCCAGGAAATGGCCATTCCCACACCCAGCGGAGCCTTGCGCGACCAGGCGATCGGGTTCTTCCCGTCGGGCCGGCAGGCCGACCCCGCGGTGCTGGAGCTGGTCCGGCGACTGGAGCAGTTCACGGCAGCGAAGGGACTGGGGGACCGGCTCGATGCTTTCCTGGACCTGATCCACCTCTCGCGGAAGGAACGCGGGAGCTACCAGCTTCTGGAGCTGCTCGAGGCGTTGCCGGAAGTGAGGAAACGCTTTCTCGCCTCGCTGGCCTCGATCCTGGCGGAGACCGACGCCACCAACCTCTTCGGCGTCGCGGGGCTCCCGAGCGACCGCGGGTTCATGGCCGAGGCCGGCGAACGGATCGCCCAACGCCTGCTCCCGGCCCCCAGGGATGACCATGATCTGACCAGGCTCGTGCTGCGCCTGTACGCCACCAGCACCGACCTGGAGCTGCTGCGACGCCTGCCCGAGGGAGTGTTCGATCGGGAGGTGACTCTTCTGACGCCGGTGGAGCACCCGGAGCTGTGGGTCTCGATTCGATCCGGGTTCGCCGACGGATTCCGTTTGCTCGCCACCAGGGTCCAGGCCCAGGGGTTGGCGGCCAATCTCCGTGCCAGAGGGAGAGGGTCCCCGGTCGGCGCCTCACCGTTCTATCGCATCGCGAAGGTGAGTGAGGCTCTGATTCAGAGCTGGATGAACGGCGAGCCGATTGCCGGAGCGGCCTGGCGCGAAGAGGCGGCGGAGTGTCGGGCCGAGATGGCCGCGATCCGCGAGCACCTGGAGGCCCGGGGTGTCAACGTCGACATCGTGTTCGGGCTGGAGGTGCTCGAGCGCTGCCTGACTCGCATGGATCTGATGCTCGAGATCATGGAGTCTCCCAGCGGGCCGCGCCGATCGGAGGCGATTCACCGGTTCCTCCTGCGACTGGCGACCCTGGTTCACCAGGACCGGAGCCTCCGTCATCTCGCCAGCACCAACCTCGGCCTCCACCACCGCAAAATCGTCGATCGCTCGAGCAAGACCGGGGAGCATTACATCGCGGGCGACCGGAGGGAGTACCGCCAGATCCTGGTGGCAGCCGCAGGAGGGGGACTGCTCACCTCGGTGACCGCGGCGGTGAAGATGACCATCTCGGGAGTCAGCCTCGCCCCCTTCCCGGAGGGGCTGGCCTACGGGATCAATTACGCGGTCAGCTTCCTGCTGCTCCAGGTCTTCGGCCTGGTGTTGGCGACCAAGCAGCCCGCGATGACCGCCGCGACTCTCGCGACCATTCTCCGCGATCAGCGAGGCGAGCGGCGGCTGGACGACATGGTCGAATTCACCATCCGGATCTCACGCTCGCAGGTGGGGGCCGCCCTGGGAAACGTGCTGGTGGTCTCGATCGGGGCCTATGCCATCGACGGGCTCTGGCGCTGGCTCTTCGATCATCCCTACCTGGCGGAGGCGGGCGCGCACCATGTCTTCGAGACCCTGAGCCCGGTGAACAGCGGGACGGTCTTCTACGCCGTGTTGACCGGTGTCATCCTCTGGCTCGCGAGCCTCTTCGGGGGATGGCTCGACAACTGGTCGGTGTATCATCGTCTCCCGTTGGCCATCGCGGAGCATCCGCTGGGGAAGCGCCTCGGTCGCGACCGGATGGAGCGATTGGCGGAGAAGGTCAACCACAACATCTCCGGGTGGGGCACCAACGTTTCTCTCGGCTTCATGCTCGGCATCACCCCGGCCCTGGGCCACTTTCTGGGTGTTCCGCTCGATGTCCGCCACGTCACCCTGAGCACCGGATTGCTGGCTCTCGCGTGCGCGTCTCTGGGATATCGGCTGCTGCTGGGCGGCTGGTTCTTCTGGGCGCTGGGAGGGATTGCGGTCATGTTCGTGTTCAACCTGGGCGTCAGCTTCTGCCTCTCGCTGTTCAGCGCGGTCCGCGCCTACAACTTGCCCCGGGAGGAGACCCGGGAGCTGCTGCGAAGGCTGGGTCGCCGATTCTATCAATCGCCTCTGGATTTCGTCTTGCCACCGCCGGCCTCGCGAGCCGAAACGCCGGGCTCGACACCGGCGTAAAGTCATGCGGGTTTCAGTCTTGCCAGTTGTTCCGCGCTGGTTACATTGACCGACTCGACACCCGCTCCCGAGTGGCGTGCACCCTAATCCGGATCAATCGTCATGAAAGTGCTGGCTCTTGCGCTTTGCCTCGCCGCCTCCGTGTCCGGCCCCCTGCGTGCTCAGGTCAACGATGACCTGGCCCTGTCACGGCAGGAGATACAGTCCCGGCGTCAGGAGATCGTCGCCGCCAACCTCGGTCTTCCCGATAGCCTCGGCAACGTGTTCTGGCCCCAGTATCGAGAGTACCGCGCGGACATGGCCAAGAATGGGGACCGGCTTCAGAACCTGATTCTCGACTACGCCAAGAACTACCAGAGCATGACCGACGAACAGGCCAAGCAGATGACTGCCGAGTGGTTCTCAATACAGAAAGAGGCGCTCGACATCCGGAAGAAGTGGATTGACAAGTTCCAGAAGGTGCTGCCGGCCAAGACAGTTGCCCGCTTCGCCCAGATCGAGAACCGGCTCGACACCATCGTCTCGGCCGGGCTCATGGAGCAGATTCCTCTCGTGAAGTAGCCGTTCCCCGGCCAACCGGCGTTGGCTGCCAGAGCCTCTAGAAAGGAGTTCCGTGTATGGGTCGGAAATGGTTAGTGGCCGCCGCCGTGCTGGCATTGGCGCTTCCTGGTAGAGCGGAGGCCCAATGGGGCTTCAAGATCGGTGGCGGTATCGGGATCATCACCGGACCAACGGCCGATCGCCTTAACGATGGCTGGAACGGGCAGCTGGGCGCCGTGATGAAAATCCCCAAGAAGCCTTTCGGCTTCTCCTTCGAGTTCAACAACTCCTGGTCGAGCTTCGACAACCTCGTGAGTAACATCGGAGGGGCCACGGGCGGGCATCAGAACCTCTGGTCGTTGACCCTGAACGCGATGCTGATGCCGGTGCGCAAGACCTACTACAAGGGGTTCAACTGGTACCTCATTGCCGGCGGCGGATTCTACAGCCGCTATCTCTCCATTGACGGGGGGTCGGTCGTGGTCCCCTGCTACCCGTACTACTGGTGGATCCCCTGTAGTGGAACCGTGACCCTGGCGTCGAGGACCGACAACGGCTTCGGCGTGAATGGCGGCGGCGGAATCGGATACAATTACGGGCAGGGCATGTTCTACATCGAGTCCCGATACCATTACGCTTGGCTCTATCAGCGCGACGGCCAGGTGGTGCCCATCGTATTCGGGTTCCGGCTTGGCTGGTAATCCGGCGTTCCCGCCCGAATCCAAGACGGCCCGTCCACACCGGACGGGCCGTTTCATTTCCCACCGTTCCCACCGGCATCATCATTGCCATTACACCCGATGGGATCCCATACAGGCCGTGGGGCACCGATCCTAATACTCTGCGGCAGAAGAGGTTGGCAACTTGGCGATAGGTTGTTGTTGCACTCTGAAACCATCGCTTCGATAAACTGCCAAAGCCGCCCTTGCAGGATGAGATGCCGCCGGCAGGGACGCGCGGCCGAGGAGCGTCGTGGACTCAATAAAAGTGGGCGGTTCCGTCGAGCTGGGAGCGGCGCAGGCACTCGAGCCGGATAGGGCAGGGCCTGGAGAACGTCCCGGTCCGGTGACGCTGCTCACCGTCTTCTACTCACTCGCCTATCTCATCTGGGAGCGAGCCGGTTGGGGCTCCCAATCCCTCCGCGATCTGGTCGGCAACCTCGCGTTCATGCCGCTCAACCTGGGCGTGGTCGTGCTGAACGCCCTGGCCTCACGGCATCAGCGCCTGGCCCCCAGCGTCCGGCAGGCACTGCGCCTGCTGGCGGCGGGCTCTCTCCTGGTGCTGATCGGCAATTCCATCTCGGCCTACTACGTGGCGGTTCTCCACGAGAACCCGCCGGTCACCTGGGCCGATCCGTTCTACCTCTCCGACAGCGTCCTCATCCTGGTCGCGCTGCTTTCGTTCCCGCTGGCCACTCGCACCCGAATGGAGCGCTGGAAGTTCGTGCTCGACGCCGCCATGGTGCTGGTCGGCGGCGGGGTCGCGATCTGGTACTTCACGATCCGGCCCGGTGCCACCTCAACCACCAACGGCATCGTGGTCACGGTGCTGGCCTTCGCGTATCCGCTGGTGAGCCTCCTGGTGCTGCTGGGGATCGTGACGGTGCTGCTGCGCGGCCCCCTCGATGGGAACCGCCTGGCCTTCCGCCTCCTGGTGGTCGGGATTCTGGTGAGCGTGATCGCGGACTTGAGCTTCGATCTCGAACTGATGCAGACCGGGGCGCGGAGCGCCGCCTGGACCGACGCGGTGTACCTGCTGTCCTACGTGCTGATGATCGCGAGCGCCGAAGTGTTCTATCGGACGCCGGTGGCGCAGGTGGCGCCGGTGGCGCAGCGGAAGACGCGACTCCAACCGCTCAGTCCCCTGCCTTACCTCGCGGTGGCTACGACCTACGCGCTGCTGCTGGCCACGGTGCTCGACCCCTGGCTGGATCCGGTGAGTGGCGTCGCCATCGGCGCAATCCTGATCACGGTGCTGGTAGTGGTGCGACAGGTCCTGGCCGTCCGCGAGAACGTCCGGCTCCTGGCCGAGAACGCCGCTCGGGTAAACGAGGCCCGCTTCCGTTCGCTGGTCCAGCACTCCTCCGACGTGATCCTGGTGATCCGCCTCGACGGCACCATCCGTTTCGTCAGCCCTTCGGCCTCCCGGGTCCTGCGCTACGATCCAGCCGGGCTCCTGGGGCGGTCGCTGGTCAGCCTGATTCACGCCGATGATCGCGATCGTGCCTCCGCATTCCTGCGTGACTCGGCCCGCACCCCCGGCGTCTCCGCGCCGGTGGAATGGCGGTTCTGTCAGCCCGACGGCTCATCGCTCAACGCGGAGACCATCGCGACCAACCTGCTGGATGACCCCTCGGTCCGGGGCATCGTGCTCAACACCCGTGACGTGAGCGAGCGGAAGCGCCTCGAGGACCAGCTGATGCATCAGGCCTTCCACGATCCGCTTACAGGCCTCGCCAACCGGGCGCTGTTTCGCGATCGAGTGAGCCACGCCCTGGCGCTGGCCCGCCGGCAGGGGCATTCCATCAGCGTCCTGTTCCTCGACCTCGACGACTTCAAGAAGGTGAACGACAGCCTGGGCCACGCCGAGGGCGACCGGCTGCTGATCTCCGCGGCGGAGCGGTTCAACACCTGTTCCCGTGCGGCCGACACCATCGCCCGGCTGGGGGGGGACGAGTTCGCCATTCTGATCGAGGATCTGGCGGGCCAGGAGGGCCATGGTGGTCTGGTCGAGCGGCTCTCCGAGGCAATGCGGCGTCCGTTCGTGCTGGGCGGCAATGAGGTCCACGTCAATGCCAGCATCGGCATCGCCACGGCGGCCGGCGACGAAACCGCCGATGACCTGCTCCGCAACGCGGACGTCGCGATGTACAGCGCCAAGCGGAAGGGCAAGGGCCGCTCCGAGACCTACCAGGCCCATATGTATGCCGATATCCGGGCCCGACTCGAGATGGAGGAGGCGCTCCGCAACGCCATCGAGCGCGACTCCCTGCTCCTCCACTTCCAGCCCATCGTTGGCCTCCGGACCGGAGAGATCCAGGGAGTCGAGGCGCTGCTCCGGTGGGAGCATCCCCAATACGGCCGCCTGCTGCCTCAGCACTTCATTCCGCTGGCCGAGGAGACCGGCCTGATCGTCCGGCTGGGCGGCTGGGTCCTGCGCGAGGCGTGTCGCCGGATCCAGTATTGGCGCGCTGCCAATCCCCAGGTCCCGCTGGCCGTCTCGATCAACATTTCGGGGCGACAGCTCCAGGAGCGTGGGATCATCGAAGAAGTGCGCGGCGCCCTGGGGGAAACCGGCGTGGCGCCCGACGCCGTCGTTCTGGAGATCACCGAGAGCGTTCTGATGCAGCAGACCGAGTTCGTGCTCGAACGGCTGCAACAACTCAAGACCCTGGGCGTGCGGCTCGCGATCGACGACTTCGGTACCGGATATTCGTCCCTGAGCTATCTGCGCCGCTTCCCGATCGACATCCTCAAGATCGCGAAGCCCTTCGTGGACGACGTCGGCGCCGGCGTGGAAAAGGCGGCCCTGGCCCGCGCCATCATCGGTCTGGGCGACACCCTGAAGCTCAGGACCATTGCGGAAGGGATCGAAACCGCGGAGCAGCGTGCCGCCCTCGTCTCGCTGGGCTGCGAGCTGGGCCAGGGACATTTCTTCTCGCCGGCGCTGCCCCCGCTCGGCGTGGAGCGACTGCTCGCCTCCCCCCTCGCGCTGCTTCCGGAGCAGCATCCGGGTAGCACCGGGCAGATCATCGTGCCGCTGGCCTCGTAGCCGAAAAAGGGGCTTTCCCGCCACGTGAAGGCCGATTCATTCGGTATTCACGGAACCACACAACTGCAGGCCAACCGGTTTTCCGGCTGAATCCCTCAGCAAGACTACGCACCGTAGCAACCCGGATAGTGCGCGGTAACGGCGGCTCCTATCATGACGAGCCAACTCCTGCTCGCACTGACTGGGGCGTCTCATGCCGCTGGCTATCGTCGGCATCAATCACCGAACTGCTCCTGTCGCCGTGCGGGAGCGGATCGCCCTCGGCCCCGAGGCGCAGCGACAACTGCTGCGCGCGGGAGTCCTGCAGGAGGCCGCAGCAGCTGCGGGCCTGGCCGAGTTCGTGATCCTCTCGACTTGCAATCGCACTGAGCTTTACGCCGCCACCACCGACGCGCGGCGCCGACTCACCGAAGTCCCCCCGCACCTGACCCACCTGCTCCCCACCATCGCCACCGTCCCGGCCGCACAGCTCCAGCCCCACATCTACCGCATGGCCGGCTCGGACGTCGTGCGTCATCTCTGCCGGGTGGCGGCGGGCCTCGATTCGATGGTCATCGGGGAGTCCGAGGTCCTGGGGCAGGTGGCAGCGGCCTACGAGCGGGCCGCCGCCGAGAGCGTGGCCGGGCCCCTCCTCGAAGCGGCGTTCCGCGCCGCAACGGGTTCGGGCCGACGGGCGCGTACCGAGACGGGGATCAGCCGCCTCCCCACCAGTGTGAGCACGGAGGCCATTCGGCTCCTGGCCAACATCGCCGGGCCGCTGGAAGGCCTGAACGTGCTCCTGGTAGGCACCGGCAAGATGGGACGACTCGCGGGCGAATCGTTCCGCGCGCATGGGGGCCGGCAGATCACGGTCGTGAGTCGCACCGCGCGCCACGCCGAGGAACTGGCCGGCGAGTGGGGCGCGGCAGGGCTGGCCTGGCATGACCTGCCCGCCGCCATCCGTGCGGCTGACGTGATTCTCTGCTCCACCGGCGCGCCGCACGCCGTGGTGACCCGCGAGCTGGTGGAGCGCGCGATAGGGGCCGCCGGCGACGGGCGACGGCGCGTGTTTGTCGACATCGCCGTCCCCCGCGACGTGGAGACGGAGGTGCGCGGCCTTCCGGGGGTCGAGCTGTACGATATCGACACCCTCCAGGAGCGGTTGGTCGGCAATCTGGATCGCCGCCGGTCGGAGATCCCGGCGGTCGAGCGCATCATCGAGGAAGAAGTGGCCCGGTTCGAGGACTGGCTCCGGGGCACGACCCTCCGGCCACTGCTCTCCCAGATGCGAGGCCGGAGCGAATCAATCCGGCAGCGGGAGCTGCAACGGGTGCTCCGCCGCCTGGGGCAGGTGCCTCCCGCACTCCAGGCCCAACTGGAGGCCTTCTCTCAGTCTCTGGTGAGCAAACTGTTGCACGAGCCGACCCGAAGGCTCAGGGAAGCCAGTGATCCGGAGCAGTTCCAGGTCTACAGCGACGTTGCACGCGACCTGTTCGGTCTGGACGGCGACGAGGCAGCCCCGGGGGGCGATGCCGCGTGACTGCAGTAGCCAGGGTTCTCCGGGGCGGCACCCGTGCCTCCCGCCTGGCGCGCTGGCAGACGAGCCGGGTCATCGACGCCCTGCGCGGCACCTCCGCGCAAGAGTTGGCGTGCGAGGAAGTGCTGATCGCCACCGAGGGCGACCGGGTGCTCGACCTGCCGCTCCCCGAGATCGGAGGGAAGGGCCTGTTCACCGAAGCGCTGGAGGCCGCGCTCCGCGAGGGGAGCATCGATTTCGCCGTCCATTCTCTGAAGGACCTGCCTGTCGAGCATCCTGACGATCTGATCATCGCGGCGATCTTCGCGCGAACCGATCCCCGCGACGTCCTCATCGGACGGGGCGGCCCGACCCTGGCCACGCTGCCCCGCGGAGCCACCGTCGGCACCTCCAGCAATCGCCGCGTGGCCCAGCTCCGCGCCGCTCGCCCCGACCTCGCCGTAGCGTCGCTCCGCGGCAACGTCGACACCCGGGTGCGGAAGGCGCTCGCCGGGGAGTACGACGCCATCGTCATCGCTGCCGCGGGCGTGGAGCGACTGGGGCTGAGCGAGACGATTGCCGAGTATCTGTCTTACGACGTGATGTTGCCTGCACCGGGGCAGGGCGCGCTCGCGGTCCAGTGTCGGGCCGACGATCGAGCGACGCGCCAGCTGCTGGAAGCCCTGGATGACCCAATTGCCCGGGCCACTACGACTGGAGAGCGGGCCTTTCTCGAAGCACTCGGCGGGGGCTGCGCGGCCCCGATCGCTGCCCTGGGGGAAGCGATCACCGCAGATGGGGCGCCTCGACTGCGACTCACCGGACTGGTCGCATCGCGGGATGGCGCCCGAGTGGTGCGTACCAGCGGGGAAGCGCCGCTCGCGGCCGCGAGCGAGCTGGCCCGCCGGCTGGCCGAGGAGGCGCGGGGACGCGGCGCGCAGGAGCTCCTCCAATGACGGGCCTCGCGGGGCGGCGGATCCTGATCACCCGGCCCCGGGCGCAGGCCGACGAGCTGGCCGTGCCGCTGATCGCGCGCGGGGCCCAGCCGATTCTCTTTCCCACCATTGAGATCCGCCCGGTAGACGATCTGGCCCCGCTGGACCATGCCCTGAGCAAGCTCTCGTCATACGCCTGGATCGTGTTCACCAGTGCGAATGGCGTGGAGGTCTTCTTCGACCGGCTCACCAGCCAACGGGTGACCCTGCCCGAGCGAGTTCGCATCGCCGTGGTCGGGCCGGGCACCAGCCGAGCGGTACGAGCACGGGGCGCGCCGGTGGACTTCGTCCCCTCCGAGTTTCTGGGCGAGCGGCTGGGCCAGGAATTGGGCGACGTGGCCGGCCGTCGAGTGCTCCTGGCGCGCGCACGGCGGGCCCGCGAGGCGCTGGCCGCCGAGCTGGCCCGGCGGGGCGCACAGGTCGATGACCTCGCGGTGTATGACACCCTCCCGATGGCGCCTGATCCCAAAGGGCTTGCTGAGCTGGAGCGGGGCGTAGATGCCGTGACGTTCACCAGCGCCTCGACCGCGGAGAACTTCGTGGCGCTCCTGGGCGACCGCGCCGGGCCCCTGCTCGAGGGATCGCTGGTGGCTTGCATCGGCCCCGTCACCGCGGACGCGGCCCGCAGGCTCGGGCTGCCGGTTCACGTCCAGCCCGCAGAACACACGATCCCCGGCCTGGTCGCGGCCCTCGAGAACCACCTCACCGCCTCCCTCGCGCCGGGGAGCCCACGATGATCGCGCGTCCGCGGCGGCTCCGGCTCACTCCGGCCATGCGAGGGCTCGTGCGGGAGACCCGGCTGGAGCCCACCCAGCTCATTTACCCACTGTTCGTCACGGCCGCCGAGACGGCTCGGCCGGTGGCTTCGATGCCTGGCGTGTCGCAGTGGCCGGTCGATCAGGTCGCCGAGGAAGCCGAGTCGGCCTTCCGGCTCGGGGTCCCGGCGGTGCTGTTGTTCGGCATCCCGGCGACCAAGGACCCGGGAGGAACCGGGAGTTACGCCCAGGACGGCGTCGTGCAGCGAGCGGTGAGAGCGATCAAACGGGCGGCGCCCGACATCGTGGTGATCACCGACGTGTGTCTCTGCGAGTACACCGACCACGGGCACTGCGGCCTGTTGAACGGCACCACGCCCCAGCTCAACCATCCGGCGCTACCACCCGGCTACCTCCTGAACGACGAAAGCGTGGAGATCCTGGGCCGGATCGCGGTTTCGCAGGCGGAGGCCGGCGCCGATATCGTGGCCCCCTCGGCGATGCTGGACGGAATGGTGGCCGGCATTCGCGGGGCGCTGGACGCGCGCCGCTTTCACCATATCCCGATCATGTCATACTCGGCGAAGTTCGCCTCCGGATTCTATGGGCCGTTCCGCGACGCCGCCGAGGGCGCCCCCAAACACGGAGACCGCCAGAGCCACCAGATGGACCCGGCCAATGCCCGGGAAGCGCTCCGGGAGAGCGGGCTCGACGTGGCCGAAGGGGCGGATTTTCTGATGGTCAAGCCGGCGCTCCCTTTTCTCGACATCGTCCACGCGACCCGCGAACGCTATCCCGATCTGCCGCTGGTGGCCTACAACGTGAGCGGGGAGTACGCCATGGTGAAAGCGGCGGCGCAACAGGGCTGGCTCGACGAGCGGAGGACGGCGCTCGAGATCCTCACCGGGATCCGCCGTGCCGGGGCCGACCTCATCATCACCTACCACGCGAAGGACGCCGCCCGCTGGCTGCGCGGCGCCTGAAGACGGAGAAACGGAGATGCCGGAGCAGACCCCCCAGATCTTCAACCACTTCGCGCTGGTCCGATTCACCGAAGCGTACTGGAATGAGCCCGCCGAGCGGCGGCGCCAGGCGCTCTGCAGCTGGCTCGAGGCATGGCGCGGGAGCGTCGATGCCCTGCACCTCTATCAGACCTTCGGCATCGAGGCGACCAGCGACCTCCTGCTCTGGTCGGCGGTGGAGGGCGAAGACCCCGGCAACCCGGCCCGATTCTTCGGGCGCTTCGCGGAGATCGGCGCGCCCATGCGCCGTTACGTCTCCCTCGGCACTGCCCTCTGGGGGTTCACCCAACCCTCGCAATACACCAAGACCCGCTCCCGGCAGGAGATCGACCCGTTCGCCCCGGAGCGGCTCCCGTACCTCGTCATGTACCCCTTCACCAAGACGTCCGAGTGGTACCAGAAGGACCGCGAGGCGCGGCGCGAGATGATGATGGAGCACATCAAGATCGGCAAGCAATTCGAGGATATCACGCAGCTGCTTCTCTACTCGACCGGACTCCAGGATCAGGAGTTCGTCGTGGTCTACGAGACCCATGACCTCTTGCGGTTCTCGCGTCTCGTGACCGAGCTGCGGAGTACCGCGGGACGCCCCTATACCCTGTCCGATACCCCGCTGCATACCGCGATCCACCAGCCCGGTCTGGATGCGCTGGCGAGGTGGCTGTGAGCGCCACCAAGACCACGCCGGCGTTTCTGGCCGCCGCCCGCCGCGAGCCCGCGGGACACACGCCGGTCTGGTTCATGCGCCAGGCCGGTCGGTATCTCCCCGAGTACCGCGCGATCCGGGAGCGGCACTCGCTGCTGGAGATCTGCCGCCAGCCGGAGATCGCCGCTGAAGTCACGCTCCAGCCGGTACGCCGGCTGGGGGTCGACGCCGCAATTCTGTTCGCGGACATCCTGCTCCCGCTCATTCCGATGGGCCTCGACCTAGCGTTCGTGAAGGGCGAGGGGCCCGCCATCCGCAATCCGGTGCGGACCTCTTTCGACGTGGGCCGCCTCGCTTCGGTGGACGTGGCCGACGCACTCGCGCCCGTCATGGAAACGGTGCGCCTGGTACGAGGGGCGCTGGACGACCAGGTCCCGTTGATCGGGTTCGCCGGAGCGCCATTTACCGTGGCGTCCTACGCCATCGAAGGCGGGCCTTCCCGCCACTTCCTCGAAACCAAGCGGATGATGTACCACGAACCCGCGACCTGGAACGCCCTGATGGAGCGGCTGGTCCGGGTCCTGGGAGACTACCTCACGGCCCAGGTCGAAGCCGGGGCCCAGGCACTTCAGGTCTTCGACAGCTGGGTGGGGGCCCTGGGCCCGGACGATTACCGACGCTATGTCCTCCCCTGGTCCCGCCGTCTGTTCCAGCGTCTCCAACCCCTCGGGGTCCCCACCATCCACTTCGGGGTGGAGACCACAGCGCTGCTCGAGCTGATGCGGGAGGCCGGGGGCGACGTCATCGGGCTGGACTGGAGGGTCCAGCTGGACGAAGCCTGGGTCTGGATCGGTGAGGATCGTGGGGTACAGGGCAACCTGGATCCCGTGGCGCTATTCGCGCCCCTTTCGGAGCTCGAATCCAGGGTGCGGGAGATCCTGCGACGCGCAGCCGGCCGGCCCGGCCACATCTTCAACCTTGGCCACGGCATCCTGCCCGACACCCCGATCGACCAGGTCCGCGCCGTCGTCGACCTGGTCCACGAGCTCACGAGCACCTGATGCCTCAGCCGATCGGAGTGCTGCTGATGGCCTACGGGGGGCCGAATTCCCTGGCGGAAGTCGAGCCCTACCTCCTGGATGTCCGTGGTTTTCGACCGACCCCGCCCCACGTCGTCGAAGAAGTTCGCGCCCGCTATGCCGCGATCGGGGGCCGGTCCCCGATCCTCGAGCGCACCGAGGCGCAAGCACGCGCGCTCGAGGCGGCGCTCGGTAACGGCGATCGATTCCGGGTGGCGATCGGCATGCGGCATTGGCAGCCTCGAATCGGCGAGGCGCTCACCCGGCTCGCCGCCGCGGGGGTCACCCGAGCCATCGGCCTCGTCATGGCTCCGCACTACTCTCGCATGAGCATCGACCTCTACTTCAAACTGGTCGAGGAGAAACGAGGTCCGGTTGAGGTCGTGCCCATCCGCCAATGGCACCTCCTTCCCGGGTATGTCGATGCCCTGGTCGATCGGGTGCGCGAGGGACTGGGACGGTTCCCCGCCGAGATCCGCCCCGAAGTCCCGGTGCTGTTCACGGCGCACAGCCTGCCCCGGCGCATCCTCGAGTGGCAGGACCCCTACCCCGAGCAGCTGCAGGCCACGGCGCGGTCCGTCATCGAGCGACTCGGGCCCCAACCACATCGGTTCGCGTATCAGTCGGCCGCGATGACTCCGGATCCGTGGCTCGGCCCTGACGTGGGAGCCGAGCTGGAAGCGCTGGTCGAGGCGGGATCCAGAAACGTCCTGGTGGCTCCGATTGGCTTCACCTGTGAGCACGTGGAGGTCCTCTACGACCTGGACATCGAGCTGCGCCGCCGGGCGGAGGCGCTCGGTACGCGCCTGGAGCGGATCGAGATGGTGGGTCACCATCCCGCGATGATCGCCGGGCTGGCCGACCAGGTCCGTGCCACGGCGACGGAGCAGGGATGGCTGTGAGCGACCGGGTGACGGGAACGGTCATTCTCGGGGGTGGCATTACCGGCCTCGCAGCCGCCGAGCGCCTGGCGGCGGCGGGCGCCTCGTTTGTCCTCCTGGAAGCCGACACCCGGCTGGGCGGGAAGATCACGACCGAGCGAGTGAACGGGTTTGTCATCGAGGGCGGGCCCGATTGTTTCCTGGCCGCGAAGCCCGGCGCCATCGGCCTCGCGCGTGAACTCGGGCTCGAGCCACGGCTCCGCGGAACCAATCCCGCTCACCGGCGCACCTTCGTGAAGCGTGGCGGCCGCTTGTACCCGCTGCCCGAGGGTATCACCGGGCTGGTGCCCTCGCGGCTCAAGCCCCTCCTTACGACGTCCATCCTGTCGCCCTGGGGTCGACTGCGCGCCGGGCTGGAAGCGCTGATCCCCGCTCGATCCAGCGACGGTGAAGAGAGCATCGCGCAGTTCGTGACTCGCCGGTTCGGCCGAAACGCCTACGACTGGCTGGTCGAGCCGCTGCTGTCGGGGATTTATGCGGGCGACGGCGCTCAGCTCTCGCTCGATGCCACCTTCCCCATGCTCGCCCAGCTGGAGCGCGAGCACGGCAGCATACTCCGGGGCGTCATCGGGCGGCGCCGCTCGGGCGCCGGAAGCCCGCCTCCTGCCGGCTTCCTGACTCCGGCGGGAGGGCTCGCCGAACTGGTGGAAGGGATCGAACGCCGGCTCCCGGCTGGTAGCGTCCACTGCGGAGTGGCCGCCACTGCCGTGCAGCGTGGCGGTGCGGGCTATCGGGTCTCGCTCGAGGACGGTAGCACCATCGCCGCGGACCAGGTGATTCTCTGCACGCCAGCGTTCGCCACCGCGGGTCTGGTGGAGCGTCTGGATCCTGAGCTGGCCCGAGAGCTCCGGGAGATCCCCTTCGTCTCTACCGCCACGGTCTCGCTGGCTTTCGCCGCGTCCGCTGTCACCCGCCCGCTTGAGGGGTATGGCTACGTGTCGCCCCGGGCCGAAGGCGGGCCGGTGGTGGCCTGCACCGTGACGTCCAACAAGTTCCCCGACCGGGTGCCCCCGGGCGGGGTCCTGATCCGCTTCTTCATCGGCCGGGCGGGCCACGAGAACCTGGTCGAGCAACCCGAGAGCGTCCTCGTTGACATCGCGCGAGCCGAGCTGGCACAGGTGCTCGGCCTCAGGGCCGCGCCGGAATTCACCCGCGTGTTCCGCTGGCGAAATTCGATGCCACAGTACGTGGTTGGACATCCGGCCCGGCTGGTCCGGTTGGAACAACTGCGCTCCGCTCATCCTGGGTTGCAGTTGGCGGGAGCGTCCTATCGGGGCGTGGGTATTCCCGACTGCATCAGCTCGGGGTGGGCGGCCGCCAGCGCCGTGCTGGACGCGGCCAAGGTGGCCGCGTGAGCGCCCCGACCGGCTCAGCCGCGCTCTTCCGCGAAGCTACGTCCCTGTTCCCCGGCGGAGTGAACTCCCCAGTACGTGCGTTCCGCGCGGTGGGGGGAGAACCCCGCTTCATCGCAAAAGGGTCGGGCGCCTATCTGTACGATGTGGACGGGCGGCGGTACGTGGACTACATGATGTCGTGGGGTCCGCTGATCCTGGGTCATGCCGCGCCTCCCGTCGTCGAGGCCCTGCGCCGAGCTGTCGGACTCGGCACCAGTTTCGGTGCACCGACGCCGCTCGAGCTCGATCTCGCCAAACTGGTGCGGCAGTTCATGCCCAACCTGGAGATGCTCCGCTTCGTGAACTCGGGCACCGAGGCCACGATGAGCGCGCTCCGGCTGGCACGGGCGTACACGAAGCGAACGAAGATCGTCAAGTTCGAAGGCTGCTACCACGGCCACGCCGACCTGCTGCTGGTCCAGGCCGGGTCGGGGGTTGCCACGCTGGGACTGCCCGATTCACCCGGGGTGCCGGCCTCGACGGTCGCCGACACACTGGTGGCACCCTTCAACGATCTCAAGGCAGTCGAGCGTCTGTTCGACACTTTCCACCGTGAGATAGCGGCGGTGATCGTCGAGCCGGTGGCGGGGAACATGGGTGTGGTCCCGCCCTGCGATGACTTTCTCGCCGGCCTCCGGGCGATCACCCGGCTGCATGGGTCTCTGCTCGTGTTCGATGAGGTCATGACCGGATTCCGAGTGCACCGGGGCGGAGCCCAGGGTCTCACCGGCATCGTTCCCGATCTCACAACCTTGGGGAAAGTGATCGGCGGAGGATTGCCGGTCGGCGCCTACGGCGGTCGGCGCGAGATCATGGAGCTGGTGGCCCCGGCCGGCCCCGTCTATCAGGCCGGAACCCTCTCCGGCAACCCGCTGGCCATGACCGCCGGGATCGCCACGCTCACCGAACTGGCTCGACCGGGAGTGTGGGAACAGATCGATCAGACAGCGGCCGATCTTGCCGACCGACTGCTGGCCGCTGCCGGGAGCGCAAAGGTGCCGCTGGTCGTCAACCGGGTGGGGGCAATGCTGACCGCGTTCTTTACCTCGGCGCCAGTGAGGAACTGGGCCACTGCGCGGGAGGCGAGTACCACGCGATTCGCCCATTTCTTCCGGGCGATGCTGACCGAGGGGGTCTATTGGGTTCCCTCGCAGTTCGAAGCGGCGTTTCTCTCGGCGGCCCACGGGCCCGCCGAGCTGGACTTCACCGAGGCTGCCGCAGGGCGCGCCTTTGCGGCCGTGAAAGAGGCACACGTATGATGACCGATGCCACTCTGGCGGGTGCGAAGTATCCGGGCTTCGTCTATGCCCAGGCTCCGCGCAATGTGTATTGGGAGACCACGATCGCCTGCGACCTCGCCTGTCAGCATTGCCGGGCCAATGCGATCCACCAGCGCGACCCGCTGGAGCTCACGACCGTCGAAGCGCAGGCCCTGCTCGATGACATCAAGCGCATGGGCAGCATGCTCATTCTCACCGGCGGCGATCCCATGAAGCGGCCCGATTTGTTCGAGCTGATCGCCTATGGTCGTGAGCAGGGGTTGCCCATTTCAATCACGCCCAGCACCACACCGACCCTTACCCGGAATGCGGTCTCCCGCTTCCGTGACCTCGGGGTGGCCGCGCTGGGCATCAGTGTGGACGGGCCCACCGCCGAAGTCCATGACGCATTCCGGGGCGTGCGCGGTACCTTCCAGCGCTCGATGGATGCGCTGGGCTGGGCGCGGGAGTTCGGGCTTCCGGTGCAGGTGAATACAACCGTGACCCGGGAAACCCTGCCGCACCTCCCGGCCATGTTCACCCTGCTCCGCGACAACGCGGCGCCGCCGGTGCGGCGCTGGAGCCTGTTCCTGCTGGTCCCGGTGGGACGCGGCGCCGCGCTCGGGATCCCCAGCGCGGAGGAGGTCGAACGGCTGTTCGAGTGGGTCTACCAGGTCGCCGCGGATGCGCCCTTCCACGTTGGCACCGTAGAAGCGCCGCACTACCGGCGCTACTGGATCCAGCGCAAGATGGCCGAGGGGATGCCGCCCGCTGCCCTCGGGTCGGCAGCGAAGCGGATGGGCTTCGGGGCGCGGGACGGGAACGGGGTCATCTTCGTCTCACACCGCGGAGATGTTTACCCCGCCGGCTTCCTGCCGTATCCCCTCCTGGGCAACGTCCGGGACACGCCGCTCTCCCTGATCTACCGAGAGTCGCCCGAGCTGCTGCGGATCCGGGACATGGACGCATTGACGGGCAAGTGTCGCGAATGCGACTTCCGCTGGGCGTGCGGTGGGTCGCGGGCCCGGGCCTATGCGATGACGCAGGATGTGATGGGGAGCGATCCGTTCTGCGGGTACCAGCCGGGCGCCTAGCGCCAAAGCGGAGAATAGCGGCGCAGACTAGAGGGGGCGCTCGCCACATCGCTGACTCGCCTGCGGCTTACCGCCCCCGTAGGTTGGTGCGAGGTCCGAAACCCAAGGCAAAGTGAGGATGTGGGCATGATCCGTGATGCTTCCCGTGACCTCGAGCGGACGCTCCGCGGTGAGCGTCCTGAGCCCAACTGGACGTTCTTCCTCAATCCGGAGTGCTTCACAACTCTGAGTTTTGAGGAGGCTGAGACCCACCCCGACCAAGTCCCCTTGCTCCGCCTGGCCAACCTGAACGGGGATGAGGCACTCGGGCAGGTGTGGTTCTACCCTGAGGACCTTCCTGACCTTATTGCTCTACTCCAAGACCAGCTGGAGTACTTCCGCCTGCAGCCCGGGGAGGAGCGCCTCGAGCAGCTGGATCTGCTGGCACCAAGTGAGCCTCGCATGAGGAGGCCCACACGGCCCGCTCGTCAGTACTACGGCGACGTCCCCTAGCATAAGGAAGTGGATTTTGGTTCCGCCGCCGCTCGGACGGGGGACCCCGAAGAAGAAGGCGCGGTGGTGGGGCCCCACTGGGTGAGTCAGGAATGGCCAGGGGCGGAATCGAACCGTCGACACGCGGATTTTCAGTCCGCTGCTCTACCAACTGAGCTACCTGGCCGTAAGGCGCGGGAATTTAGGCAAGGCGGACAGGACGGACAAGGCGGACAATCGCAGGGCGGTCAGGGCGGACAAGTACCGGCAAAACCAAAGCGTCTCCCGCGACGTTTGCATTGGTACAAGGAGCACGTGAGGTCTGCATGAGAGCTGTTCCCTTGATCGTGGCATCGTTGGGGCTCGCGGGCGCGGCCATGCTCGGGCTCGAGGCCCAGGCCCGCCAGGGAGAAGATGCCTTGCTGAATACCCGACGGTGGACCCTGGTGAATCCTCTGGCCGACGCGCGCCGCCCCGCGCCCGCCTGGAAGAACCAGAGTTGGCTCAACACGGATTATCCGATCACCCTGGAGTCGCTCCGAGGCCGGGTGGTGCTCCTCAACTTCTGGGTCTTCACCTGTATCAACTGCACCAACACCATCCCGTCGCTGGTGGATTTCGACCGCAAATACCGGGACCAGGGGCTGACCATCATCGGGGTTCACACCCCGGAATTTCCGCCCTACGCGGGCGAGCACGACAAGAAGAATCTGGCCCACGCACTCCAGCAGCGTGGAATCACCTACCCCAACGCCCAGGACAACGATAACGCGACCTGGGATCTGTACGGGATCCGGTACTGGCCCAGCTTCGTGCTGATCGACGCCAAGGGAGAGATCCGCCACTACGGCTACGGCGAATTTCACTTGAACGACGAGATCTACGGGAAGTGGGACGGATGGATCCAGGAGCTGTTGGCGGAGGCGGGGAAGAGGACGGGGGACGGGGAACGGGGAACGGAAAAGCGGTGAACGGGAAGCGGGTGGGGCTGGGACACCGGCCGGGGCGGTGGCGAGGTCTGCTGCTCTGCCTGCTCTGCATCGGCTGCAACTCGCCGTCTCCCCTGGTCTCGGTACAGGTCTCCAGGACCGCCACCGGCCATCATCTCACCCTGGTACCAACCACGGGCGCCCGCATCAACGCGAAGGTGAGGCCGGCGTTCGAACGCACAGACGGAAGCGTGCTCTACTTCGACGCACTGGGGACCACCGCTGACTCCACCTATTACACCGCAGAGCCGTTTCTCGACCTCTCCGATCCGGAAACACCGCGCGGCCTGGTACGGGTCGGGGTCTGCCCGGCCGGGGAGCGTGTTTGCCGGGTGGTGGTCCTGAGGCTCTGAGCGTCTCACCGGCTTCCCACCTTCTCCCACCGCGGACATATTCCTCCCCCGTGCCTGGCGTGAATCGCCAGGCAGACCTCGATCG